>Ga0137385_10002921_pt1 | contig 14759 bp, 13 predicted proteins | sample SagtaG_FD_104921 | JGI IMG/M metagenome (GOLD analysis project Ga0137385, IMG submission 104921) | Vadose zone soil microbial communities from Sagehorn Ranch, Mendocino, California, USA - Sage2_R_80_16 metaG | ecosystem: Environmental > Terrestrial > Soil > Vadose zone | place: USA: California...
AGCGGACTACTGATCGAATGCCGCCAGATACTCGGCCCACTGCGGCGCCGTTTCCAGCGCCAGCGCATTCTTGACCAGGTTGATTTCGTCAGCATACTCTTCGGCCGAAAACGCGCCGCGAATCAGCTGGAAGCGGCAATAGAGCAAGTACGTATTGACGACGTCGGTCTCGCAGTAATTGCGGATTTCCTCGATCCGGCCTTCCTGGTATGCATGCCACACCTGGCTGCCGTCCATGCCCATCTTGCCGGGAAAGCCGCACATTTTGGCGAGCGCGTCGAGCGGCGCGTTGGCGCGCGCCTGGTACATCGCGAGCACGTCCATCAAATCCGTGTGACGGGCATGGTAGCGGCTGATGTAGTTGTTCCACTTGAACTCGCGGTCGTCCTCGCCGAGATCCCAGAAACGGTAGGCGGGAATGCCGTTCACGAGCGCCCGGTAATTCAACACCGGCAAGTCGAACCCGCCGCCGTTCCACGACACGAGCTGCGGCGTGTACTTCTCGATCACGCGATAAAACGACTGCACCAGCGCGGCCTCGCCGTCTTCGAGCGTGCCGAGCGAGCGCACGCGAAAACCGTTGTTGTCGCGGAACACGCAGGAAATCGCGGCGATCCGTTGCAGGTGATGCGGCAGGAAATCGCTACCGGTCTTTTCACGGCGCGCGGCGAACGCGTGCCCGGCGACTTCGGCGTCGCTCATCGTGACGGGCAAATCCTCGAGGCGGCGAATGCCGGCGACATCGGGAATCGTCTCGATGTCGAAAACAAGAATCGGTGTCATCAGGTTAGAGAACGGCGTCCTTGCGAACGCCGTTGGAAGCGAAGAAGCGCTTTAACCGCACGAGCGCTTCCTGTTGGATCTGGCGCACACGCTCGCGCGTGAGGCCCATTTCGTCGGCCAGCTCTTCGAGCGTGGCGGGTTCGATGTGATTGAGCCCGAAGCGGCGCTCGATCACATGACGATGCTTGTCCGACAAGCGCGCGAGCCACGCACGCGTGAGGGTTTCCAGTTCGCGATGCTGCACTTCGGCGTCCGGCGACTGGCTTTGGTCGTCGGACAGCAGATCGAGCAGGCTGCTTGCCGGATCGAGATCGAGCGGCGCATCCAGCGACGCGGTGTGCTCGTTCAGCGCGAGAATGTCGATGACTTCGTCGGCGGTCTTGCCGGTCAGATAGGCAATGTCGTCGATGCTGGCGTCGCGGCGCTCGGCTGCCTCGCCGGAATTCATCGAATTTTTTTCCAGATGGCGCTTCGCGCGCAGCACCTGGTTGAGCTCGCGAATCACGTGCACCGGCAAACGCACGGTGCGCGCCTGGTTCATGATCGCGCGCTCGATGCTCTGTCGGATCCACCACGTGGCGTAAGTCGAAAACCGGAAGCCGCGCGTGGGATCGAATTTCTCGATCGCGTGCATCAGGCCGAGATTGCCCTCCTCGATCAGGTCGAGCAACGGCACGCCGCGGTTCAGATAACCCTTCGCAATGCTGACGACGAGCCGCAAATTGCGTTCGATCATCACTTGCCGCGCGTCGAACTCGCCCGACTTGGCAAGGCGCGAATACTTCTGCTCTTCCTCGACGGTGAGAAGCGGCTTGACGCTGATCCGGTTCAGGTAGTGCTGGATCGTGTCGGCCGTCAGCTCGGCCTGCAGCAGCGCGCGAAAATCGTCCGCGTCGGGTGCGGCTTCGCTTGTTGCGCCTTCGCGGGTGTCGCCGGCTTCCTCCGCGCCGCGCTGGCGCTCGTCGAGATCGCGCTCTTCCGCGATCTCGTCTTCCACTTCCGAAGCGCCGCTTTCATCCACCGCAGCGGACGTGGCATGGCTGATCGCCTCAGATTCGGCTTGCGGCAGGCGGCGCTTCGATTTCGGCATGGTCGTATCGCTCTATTGCGGCGGCAAATACTTAAGCGGGTCGACAGGTTTACCCTGCCGGCGAACTTCGAAATGCAACATCACACGGTCGGAATCGCTATTCCCCATCTCAGCGATCTTCTGCCCCTTCGTCACCGCGTCCCCCTCTTTTACCATCAAAGAGCGGTTGTGTGCATATGCGGTGAGATAAGTTGCATCATGCTTGATGATAATGAGATTGCCGTAACCACGCAGCCCATTTCCTGCATAAACCACACGTCCATCCGCCGACGCCTTGACTGGATCGCCCGAGGCGCCGCCGATATTGACGCCCTTGTTAGTCGAATCGTTGAAAGTGCCGAGAAGCGGTCCGCGCACCGGCCAGGAAAATGCGACATTGCCGGACGCGCCGGCCGTCGAATCGCTGGCCGCGCCCGGATTGGCCGGCGGCGTGAGCGCCGCGTTATTCGCGCTGGAACCGTAAATCGGCGGCGCGGCGACGCCGGCCGCGGGGCCTGTGGACGGCGGCGTGCCGCCGAGCGGCGCGGTCTGCACCGTGCCGCTGTTGCCAAGCCGCGCCGTCGAAACGCCAGGCGTCAATGCAGCGGTATTCGCACCCGGCGGCGCGACGCGCAGCAACTGATCGACTTCGATCTGGTTCGGGTTGGTGAGATTGTTCCACGCCGAAATATCGCGGTAGTTCTGACCGTTCTCCAGCGCGATTCGGTATAGCGTATCGCCCGGCTTCACGCGGTAGTAGCCCGGAGGCGGCGGACCGAGCGGCACGGCCGGCTGCTGCGCGGCCTGCGTGCCGAGCACGCCGCCACCGGAGCGGTCGACGACCGGCGCCTGATCGAGCCGGGATGCACAGGCCGTCATCAACAGGGACAAGGCGAGCACGCACACGCTACGCTGGGTTACGGTCATGGGGACATTCAGTCTGGTTCTTTGCATCGCGCGCAACATACTCATCGGTGTCAAATCACTCCGGATTTTAAGGGTACAAAGAAAACGCGATCAAGCCGCGACTCGCGCCACTGCGCGGGTCCGAGGCGCTCGACCAGAGTCAGCACCTGGTTCTGCCCGTCCTGCGAGCCGACCGGCGCGACCAGACGGCCGCCGATCGCGAGTTGTTCAAGCAATGCCTGCGGGACGTCGAGCCCTGCAGCGGCGATCACGATCGCGTCGAACGGCGCCGCCGACGGCAAGCCCAACCGCCCGTCGCCATAGTGCAGCCGAATGTTCGGAATGCGCAGCGGACGCAAGTTCGTCTTCGCGCGCTCCGACAACGGCCTGATGCGCTCGATCGAATACACCTCGCGCGCGACCTGGCTCAGCACGGCCGCCTGATAGCCGCAACCGGTGCCGATTTCGAGCACGTTGTTCAACGCGCGGCCGGCTGCCGCCAGTTCGATCATTCGCGCGACCACCGAGGGCTTCGAGATCGTCTGGTGATGGCCGATCGGCAACGCGGCATCTTCGTAGGCCTGGGCCGCGAGCCCCGGATCGACGAACATGTGGCGCGGCACCACCGACATCGCGTTCAACACGCGCTGATTGGTTACGCCATTCGCTCGCAGGCGTTCGACCATCCGTTCGCGAACCCGTTCCGAAGTCAGCGCCAATGCGCCGTTCAAAGCCACGTTCGGCGCGGCGGCGCGGTCGTTGGATTTGGCGGCGAGTTTATTCGACGGCACGCCGTTGGGCGCGGCGCGCGGTGCCAGGATTTGCGCGGCGGCCTTCGCCAGGGGTTTGGGTTGCGGTTGGACCTGGGGCGTGGATTGGGGTTTGACCGGAGCTTGGGCCGGCACCCTTGCTTGGGGTTGAGCTTGCGGCCTGGCCCGCACCTTGACCGCCGGCTTCACCTGGGCCTGGACTGGCGCCTGCGGCTTCGCTTGAACCGGCTTCGGCTGAACCGGCTTTACCTGAACGCCCTTTCCCGTCGAACCGAGCGGCGCGTTTTTCGCCGCCGGCTTGCGAGCGTTGAGCGCCGCGCTCGCGGCGAATGCCGCCGCGCGGATTTCTCCCGGACGCCCTTCGGGCCGGCGCGGTTCGCGCACCAGGTCCTCGAGGCCGAGCGGAAAGCGCTTCGCGCGCTCGTTCGTCATGAAGCGCCGCTGCCGGCGCGCGCCCAGTCGCGCGCTGCGGGCAGCATTTGCGTGTGGGTCAGATCGAGCTGCAACGGCGTGATCGACACATGGCCGTTGGCGACGGCGTGAAAATCCGTGCCTTCGCTCGCGTCGCGCGCGGTGCCCGACGGGCCGATCCAGTAAATCGGTTCGCCGCGCGGATTGGTCTGGCGGATCACCGGCTGCGACGGATGCCGCTTGCCCAGACGCGTGATTTTCCAATCACGCAATTGCTCATACGGCAAGTTCGGAATGTTGACGTTCAGCAGCGGATGCCCCGGCAGCGGTTGCTCGAGATAATGCGCGACGATTCCAGCGGCGACGCGCACGGCGTCTTCGAGATGCACCCAGTCCTTGTCGACCAGCGAGAACGCGATGGCCGGCACGCCGAACATGATGCCCTCGGTGGCGGCCGCGACGGTGCCCGAATAAAGCGTGTCCTCGCCCATGTTCTGGCCGTTGTTGATGCCCGAAACGACGAGGTCCGGCGTATGGTCGAGCATGCCCGTCAGCGCGATGTGCACCGAGTCGGTGGGCGTGCCGTTCACGTAGTAAAAACCGTTCGCCGAACGCAGCACCGAGAGCGGACGTGACAGCGTCAAGGAATTCGACGCGCCGCTGCAGTTCTGTTCGGGGGCCATCACGGTGACGTCCGCGATCGGCTTGAGCGCTTCGTAAAGCGCGGCAAGACCAGGCGCCAGATAACCGTCGTCATTGCTGAGTAGGATTCGCATGCGGCGATTGTAACCGAGGAAAGAAGACGCGCGAACGACACGGCGGACAGCGTGCACCCCGCATGCAATGCGCATGCGCACTGTCCGCGGCGGGCGGGCTGGGATCGCGCATCGGCCGTATGCGAAGCGGTGAAAGCGTACGATCGTGCGGATTGTTTTACACTCAGAATGGTTGCGGCGCCCCGAAGGAAGTCCCCTTGGGGGGCCCTGATCGATACGGAGATACGATGCGCGCGATTCGCTGTAATCAATACGGGCCGCCGGAAAGCCTGGTGGTCGAAAATCTGCCGGACCTCGAGCCGCCGCCCGGTCACGTCGTGATCGACGTCAAAGCCGCGGCCGTCAACTTTCCCGATGTGCTGATCATCGAGAACAAATACCAGTTCAAACCGCCGCTGCCCTTTACGCCCGGCTCGGAAGTCGCGGGCATCGTGCGCGCGGTCGGTGCCGATGTCACGCGGTTCAAGCCGGGCTCGCGCGTGGTCGCGTTCACCGGTTCGGGCGGCTTCGCCGAGCAGGCGGTCGCGCCGGTCGATGCATGCGTGCTGCTCGCGGACGATGTCGATTTGGAGCTGGCCGCCGCGTTTACGCTGGCTTACGGTACGTCACATCACGCGGTGGTCGATCGCGGCGCATTGCAAGCGGGTGAAACGATGCTGGTGCTGGGCGCGGCCGGAGGCGTCGGGCTGGCGGCGGTCGAGATCGGCAAGGCGCTCGGCGCGCGCGTGATCGCGGCGGCGTCGAGCGACGAAAAACTCGCCGTCTGCGTCAAGCATGGCGCGGACGCCACCATCAATTACAGCACCGAGGACCTGCGCGAACGCATCAAGGCGCTTACCAATGGCAAAGGCCCGGACGTGATCTACGATCCCGTCGGCGGCGTGTATGCGGAGCCAGCGTTTCGCAGCATCGGCTGGCGCGGGCGTTACCTGGTGGTCGGCTTTGCGAACGGCGAGATTCCGAAGCTGCCGCTCAACCTCACGCTGCTCAAAGGCGCAAGTCTGGTCGGCGTGTTCTGGGGCGATTTTGCGAAGCGCGAGCCGCAGCGCAATCACGCCGCGTTCGAGCAGATGACCGGCTGGATCGGCGAGGGCAAGCTCAAGCCGTACGTGTCGGCGCGCTATTCGCTCGAGGACACCGGCCGCGCGTTGCGCGATATGGCTGAGCGTCGCGTGATCGGCAAAGTGGTGATCAGGCCTTAGCCGGCGCGCGCTTGAGCGGTGTTTTTTGGGCGGCAAAAGAAAAACGGCGTGCGGTTTGCGAACCGCACGCCGTTTTTTGAGGCTTGCGCCTGCCGAGCCTTGCGCTTGTTCGGCCCCAAACTCGTTGAGTCCTGCGCTCGTTGTGCCGCACGCCTGTCAGCGCCCTTTGCTCAAGCGCCTACATCTTCTCAGTATCGCCTGTCTTCGGTTGCCACTTCATCAAGCGCCGCTCGCCGATACCGACAATCGCATCGAGAATCAGCGCGAACGCTGTCAACACCAGAATCCCCGCGAACACGGTATTGATATCGAAGGTGCCTTCTGCCTGCAGAATCAGATAGCCGACGCCGCGCGCCGAGCCGAGATACTCCCCCACCACCGAACCGACGAACGCCAGCCCCACCGAGGTATGCAAGCTGGAAAACACCCAGCTCATCGCGCTCGGCAAATAGACGAAGCGCAGCAACTGCTTGCGGTTCGCCCCGAGCATGCGCGCGTTGGCGAGCACGACCGGGCTCACTTCCTTCACGCCCTGATAGACGTTGAAGAACACGATAAAGAACACCAGCGTGACGCCCAGCGCCACCTTCGACCAGATGCCGAGGCCGAACCACACGCCGAAGATCGGCGCGAGAATCACGCGCGGCATCGAATTGGCGGCCTTGATGTACGGATCGAAGAGCGCACTGGCGAGCGGCGACAGCGCGAGCCACAGGCCGACGCCAAGCCCGAACGCGGTGCCGAGCGCGAACGCGAGCACGGTCTCGACGAGCGTGATCCACAGATGCAGATAGATCTCGCCACCCGTGAACCATTCCCAGATCCGCTGCAAAACCTTTTGCGGCTCGCCGAAGAAGAAGGCGGCCTTATTGGGGTCGTCGAAATAGAACGCCGGCAGCAGCGTCGGGCTGGTTAGCACGTACCAGAGCGCGAAGCACAGCACGAGAAGCAGCCACTGCCAGATCACCAGATTCGCCCGGTTCGGGCGCAACGTCTTCCACATGTCTCGATTTGCCTTGGACGATTGATAAGCGCAACTGCCGAACGCAACTGCTTGACGCGGTTAAACGCGCCGTTAAACGGCGGTCAGTTGCTGCTGGTAACCCTTGAGAACCTCATCGCGCAGCACGCTCCAGATCTGCGCGTGCAACTCGACGAACCGCGGATGCGCGCGAATCTCGGCCACGTCGCGCGGACGCGGCAAGTCGATCGTGAATTCGCCGATCGGATGCGTGCCCGGCCCCGCCGAGAGCACCACCACGCGGTCGGACATCGAGATCGCTTCGTCGAGATCGTGCGTGATGAACAGCACCGCTTTGCGTTTGGCCGCCCACAGGTCGAGCAACTCGTTTTCCATCAGCTGGCGCGTCTGGATATCGAGCGCGGAAAACGGCTCGTCCATCAGGATGATGTCGGGATCGAGAATCAGCGTCTGCGCCATCGCGACGCGCTTGCGCATGCCGCCCGACAGTTGATGCGGATAGCGGTCGCCGAAACCGCCGAGACCGACGCGCTTTAACCACTCGTCCGCTTTGCCGCGCGCTTCGGCCGGCGGCACGCCCTGGAACGCGAGGCCCGCCATGACGTTGTCGATGGCGGAGCGCCACGGCATCAGCGCGTCGGCCTGGAACATGTAGCCGGCGCGCCGGTTGATGCCCTTGAGCGGCTCGCCGAATACGCTGATCGTGCCCGACGACGGCCCCAGCAAGCCCGCGCCGACGTTCAGCAACGTGGACTTGCCGCAGCCGGTCGGGCCGACCACCGAGACGAACTCGCCCGGCGCGATGCGCAGCGTGGTGTCCTTGACCGCCGTGTAGCGCTGCGCGCGATTGTCGCGCGCAGCGAACGTGCAGGTGATGTTTTCGAGCGCCAGGGCGGCAACGGTCATCGTTCGGCTCGCTTCGAAGATCGGTTTCGGTTTGTGATGTCGTCAATCAAGGTGGCCGCTTGATCGAGACGAACGCAGCGCGTGTCGCCCTCGACCCTGCCCACCCTGGTTTTACGCCTTGACGGTCGCCAACGCCTTCCTGACGAAGTCGTTGGTCCACGTCTTCGACAGATCGATCGGCTTGCCCTGCACGTTCGGGTCGAACGCCTGCAAGGTCTTCAGCGACGTCGCGGGGCCGTCGGCGGGCATCAACCCATCCGGCGACATCGCTTCCTTCACGTGTTGCCACGCGTCCAGATACACTGCGCGGTCGCCGAGCAGATAGCCTTCCGGCACCGTATTGATCAGCTCGGTGCCGGTTGCCGTTTGCAGCCATTTGAGCGCGCGCACCATCGCATTGGTCAGCGCCTGCGTGGTGTTCGGGTTCTTCGTGATGAAGCTTTGCGACGCGTACAGGCACCCCGCCGGCATGTCGCCGCCGAATACGCTGCGCGTGTCGGCGAGTGTGCGCGTGTCCGACACGACGCGAATCTCGCCGGTGCGTTCGAGCTTGGTCATCACCGGGTCGAGATTGGCGAGTGCGTCGATCTGGCCCGACTGCAACGCGGCGATCGCGCCGGCGCCCGCACCGACGCCGATGAACGCGACGTCTTTCGCGGTCAGCCCCGCCTTCGCCAGCACGAAGCTCGCCATGATCGAAGTCGACGAACCGGGCGCGGTCACGCCGATTTTCTTGCCCTTCAGATCGGCGATCGATTTGTAGTTCGCCATCGTCTTCTTCGACACCGCGAGCACAATCTGCGGCGCGCGTCCTTGCAGCACGAATTCGCGGAACGACTGCTTCTGCGCCTGCAGCAGCAGAGTGTGCTCGAACGCGCCGGACACCACGTCCGCGCTGCCGCCGACTGCCGCCTTCAACGCTTGAGAGCCGCCGGCAAAATCGGAGATTTCGACGTCGAGCCCTGCGTCCTTGAAGTAATTGCGGCGCTCGGCAATGGTGAGCGGCAAGTAATAGAACAGGTTCTTGCCGCCGACGGCGATCGCCACCTTGGTGGTTTCAGGTTTGCCCTGCGCGAAAGCGAGCGGCGCGGTGGTCGCGAGTGTGGCGCCCGCGAGCGCGGCGGTTCCGGCGAGGAAGGTTCTGCGTTGCATGGTGTGTAGTCTCCAACTTTTTGTTGCCAGCTTTTTGTCGCTTGCTCGTTTTTTGCCGCGGCGCCCGTGGGCGCCGCGCCCGCATCCGGGTTTGCGTCACTGCATGCGGCAAGTTGCGTGCACAACCGTCGCACGTCACGCGCGGCGGGCCTTGGCGAACCGCGCGCTCATTCAGACGATCTGTTGCGCGTGCAGCCTTGCAATGTGGTCAGCATCATAACCTAGCGACTGCAGGACTTCATCGGTATGTTCACCCAGTTCGGGACCGAGCCAGCGCGTTTCCCCAGGCGTTTCCGAGAGCTTCGGCGTGACCGACGGCAGCGCGATGTCCTGGCCGTCCTGCCATTTGAAGCGCTGAATCATCTGGCGCGCCATGAATTGCGGATCGGTGAACATGTCCGCGACACTGTAGATGCGGCCGGCCGGCACGTCGGCCGCGTTCAGCACCGCGAGCGCTTCGTCGATCGTGCGCGTGGCGAGCCATGCGGCAATCGCGCCGTCGATTTCCTGGGTGCGCGGCACGCGGCCGTCGTTGTGCGCGAGCGCCGGATCGTTCGCGAGATCCTCGCGATCGATCGCCAGCATCAGCCGCTTGAAAATCGGATCGCTGTTGCCGCCGATCACAATGCTGCCGTCGCGGCACGGATACGTATTCGACGGAACGATACCCGGCAGCGACGCGCCCGTGCGCTCGCGCACCATGCCGTACACGCCGTACTCGGGCACCACGCTTTCCATCATGTTGAAGACGGCCTCGTACAACGCGACGTCGACGACCTGCCCCTTGCCGCCGTTCACCTGCTTGTGATGCAGCGCCATCAGCGCGCCGATCACACCGTGCAGCGCGGCGATCGAATCGCCGATCGAAATGCCGATGCGCGGCGGCGGCAAATCCGGATAGCCGGTGATGTGGCGCAAGCCGCCCATGGATTCGGCGATCGCGCCGAAGCCGGGCCGGTCGCGATACGGCCCGGTCTGGCCGTAGCCGGACAAACGCACCATCACAAGGCCGGGATTTTCCGCGGACAGAACGTCGTAACCGAGCCCAAGCTTCTCGAGCAATCCCGGCCGGAAATTCTCGACGACGATATCCGCTTCTTTCGCGAGGCGCCGCACGATCTCCTTGCCTTCCTCGGCCTTCAGATTGATCGTGACGGATTTCTTGTTGCGCGCCTGCACGGCCCACCACAGCGACGTGCCGCCCACCTCTGGATAGAGCTTGCGCCATTTGCGCAGCGGATCACCGCCTTTGGGATCCTCGATCTTGATGACGTCGGCGCCGAACTCGCCGAGAAAGCGCGCGGCGAACGGGCCGGCGATCAGCGTGCCGAGTTCCAGCACCTTGACGCCCACGAGCGGGCCGGGTTGATCTTCATGCACGGCGCTCGTGTCTGAATCAGGGGTGGCGCTCATGTGTCTCCTTTCTTCTGTTCCTGGCGTGCGCTGGGGTGGAGCGTGTCAGGCGTCGATGCCTCGCTTCGCTTCGTCGCTACCTGCGCGCGGTGGCAAGCGCCTCGCGCTACATCGAACGGCGGTCGAGCATCGCGCGGGCGATCGTGCCGGCGTCGACATATTCCAGTTCGCCGCCCACCGGCACACCGCGCGCCAGACGCGTGACGGCAAGACCGCGCGCCTTGAGCGTCTGCCCGAGGTAATGCGCGGTGGCCTCGCCTTCGTTGGTGAAATTGGTCGCGAGCACCACTTCCTTGACCACGCCATCCGACGCGCGCTTGACCAGCCGGTCGAAATGAATCTCCTTCGGACCGATGCCGTCGAGCGGGCTCAGGCGCCCCATCAGCACGAAATAGAGGCCGCGATAGGTCATCGTCTGTTCGAGCATGATCTGGTCGGCGGGCGTTTCGACGACGCACAGCAGCGTGGGATCGCGCTCCTCATCAAGGCAAACCTCGCAGATCTGCGCCTCGGTAAAGGTGTTGCACTTCTCGCAGTGCTGCAGATGCTCGGTCGCGAACAGCAGCGAGCGGCCGAGTTTTTCGGCGCCGTCGCGATCGTGCTGCATCAGGTGGTACGCCATGCGTTGCGCGGACTTCGGCCCGACACCGGGCAGCGCGCGTAGCGCTTCGACGAGCGCCGACAAGGCGGAAGGTTGTTTCATGCGGAATCGGCGTCGAAGTGGGTGTTGCGCGGTATGCGGTTAACTCGGTGAGCGTATGGTCTGGTTGTGCTGCTTTTGCTGCTTCTACTGCCTTCGCTCCCGCTCCTGCCCCCGCCTGCGTCAAGAAGACTGGCTGCACCTCGGACAGGCGCGCCGGATCAACGTGAGCAAGCCGGCACCGATAGGAAGCCCGCGCGGCTCGCGCTCGGCTTACGCAGCAGCGCAGCAAGACAGCAGCAGCCGCGCCCGCCGCGTTGAGCCCCGCAGGTTCAGAACGGCAGCTTGAAGCCCGGCGGCAGCGGCAGGCCCGAGGTCATGCCGCCCATCTTTTCCTGGGCGGTGGCTTCGGCCTTGCGCACGGCGTCGTTGAACGCAGCGGCGACGAGGTCTTCCAGCATGTCCTTGTCGTCGGCGAGCAGGCTCGGATCGATCGACACGCGGCGCACGTCGTTCTTGCAGGTCATCGTCACCTTCACGAGACCCGCGCCCGACTGCCCCTCGACTTCGATCTGCGCGAGTTGCTCCTGCATCTTCTTCATGTTTTCCTGCATCTGCTGGGCTTGCTTCATCAGCCCGGCGAGTTGGCCTTTCATCATGGACATGCTCCTTCTTGATAGCGTGAAATTCGGTAATCGGGCGCGCTATGGCGCTATGGCGTTATGGGGCGCGGCGAATCAGTGGGCCGGCGGCGCGCCGTTCTGACCGGCGTCCGGCGTAATCGGACGGATCGAGCCGGGCACGATGCTCGCGCCGAATTCGCGGATCAGCGACTGCACGAACGGATCGGCGCCGATCTCGCGCTCCGCTTCCCGCTGACGCTGCGCGCGCATGGCGGCGTCGTGCGCGGCGGCGGTGCGGCGCGCCGGGCCGACCTCGACCAGCACGTCGACATTCTGGCCGAGCTTTTCGGCGAGCGCGGCTTTCAGTTTAGCGACCTGCGACGCTTCTGCGTACTGCGGCACCGGCACATTGAGTTTGAGCGTGTTGCCTTCGAGCGCCATCAGTTCGCTATTGAACGCGAGCTGATACGAAATGCCCTTGAGCGGCAGGTCGACGGCGAGCGCCGGCCAGTCGCCCTTGAAGCCCAGCGGATCGAGCGGCACGGCGGGCGGCAGCGGACGCTGGTCGACCACCGGCGCCGGCGCGGCCGCGGCGTTCACGCGGACGTCGTCGGGGCCGCTGTCGAACACCGGCATGTAATTGTCGTCGGGCAGGCCGTAATAACCTTCGTCCGCCGCTGTGAGCGGCAGGTAATCGTCGGGGGGCAGGTCGTCCCACGGCGGCATCGGCAAGCCGTTCTGCTCCGCGCCGTTGCGCTGGGCCGGCGACGCTGACGCTGACGACGTGGCGCGCGTAGTAGCCGGCGCGGCGTCTTGCGGTGCGCGGCGCGCCGCGCCGGACGTCGGCACGGGGACGACCACGCGGGGCGCGGCAGGTTTCGGCGCGGCTGGAGCGGCGGGCTTCGCGGACGCCGCCGAGGTGGCACGGACATGGTCCGAGGAAACTTTCAAACCGGCGCTGCGCAAGACGTCGAGGGCGGCGCTCGCCCCGCCCGCGCGGCGTGGCGGGACATCGGCTGCGGGTTGCGGTCCTTGCTCTTGCGACGCCGCGGCTTGCTCCGTGCTTGCGAGCGCGGGCGCGGCCGGGACGGTGAGCGAAGACGCGGGCGCGGGGTCATTGAGGCCGGCTGCTCCAGGCGCTTCGTTGATTGCAGGCTCGGCAGGCGCGTCTTCCCACGGAGCCAGCACTGGTGCTGCAGTGGACTGGGTCGCTGCGGGTGCCGGGGTTTGCTGCGCCAAATCGGCTACCGGCGCTGATGGTGCCGAACGCGCGTCGGTCACAATAGGTGTGGGCGTCACGTCGGACATCGGCACAACCGGCGCCGAACGCGCATCGGTCGCCGTAGGTGTCGGTGCCGTGGGGGTCACGTCGGACATCGCCGCCGCTGGCGCCGCGCTCGCGTCGGCCGCCACAGGCGCTGGCGTCAAGCTCACTTCATCAAGCGGCGGTGCCGGCTCTTCAGCGCTGGCCGCCTTGACAATACCTTTCGATCCTGGCGCTGCAATGTCTTCGGCTGAATTTGCGCGCGCGGGTTGCGCGCCGCCAACTGCAGCCTGCGGCCGATCTGCGCTTTGGGTTTCCGCGGCAGGCGCTGCACTTTCCGAGGACGCACCAGCGACCGCGCCCTTGCCCGCCATCGCGCCGGCAGCCCGCGGTTCGCGGACCGCGGCGTTCGCGGCTTCGCGTGAAGCCGCCTGCGCAGCCACCGAAGCGGCCGTCGCCGGCGAATCCGCCGCGCCCTGCTGTGCGGCCACCGCCGGCGTACCGGCGCGCTTCGCACCGCCCGCACCTGCCTGCCCAGCCTGGCGCCCAGCACCCGCCGCGCCACCGCCGCCGGTAGGCGCCGGCTCGAACGCCAGCATGCGCAGCAACGTCATCGTGAAGCCGGCGTATTCGTCCGGCGCGAGGCCCAATTCGCTTCGACCGATCGTCGCGATCTGATAGAACAATTGCACCTGCTCGGCGCTCAGCGCTTCGGCGAAACGGCGCAAGTCGCCCGCTTCCGGCCATTCGTCCAGCACCGACGCCGGCGCGAACTGCGCCCATGCGATCCGGTGCAGCAGGCTCGCCAGATCCTGCAACGCCGTTGAAAACGACAGGCTGCGCAGCGCCATCTCGTCAGCCACCGACAATACCGCGGCGCCGTCGCCGTCCGCCAGCGCGTCGAGCAGGCGAATCAGATAGCTTTGATCGAGCGCGCCGAGCATGCCACGCACGGCTTCTTCATTGACCTGATTGGCCGAGTAGGCAATCGCCTGGTCGGTCAGCGAGAGCGCGTCGCGCATCGAACCGTCGGCCGCGCGCGCGAGCAGGCGCAGCGCCTGGGCGTCGTACGGCACTTTCTCTTCGCCGAGAATGTGCTCGAGATGCGACACGATATGGCCGGCCGGCATCTGCTTCAGATTGAATTGCAGGCAGCGCGACAGCACGGTAACCGGAATCTTCTGCGGATCGGTCGTCGCGAGAATGAACTTGACGTGCGACGGCGGCTCTTCCAGCGTCTTCAGCATCGCGTTGAACGCGTGATTGGTCAGCATGTGCACTTCGTCGATCATGTAGACCTTGAAGCGCGCATCGACCGGCGCATACACCGCGCGTTCCAGCAGCGCCGCCATTTCGTCGACGCCGCGATTGCTCGCCGCGTCCATCTCCACATAATCGACAAAGCGCCCTTCGTCGATCTCCCGGCATGCGCGACATACGCCGCACGGCGTGGAGGTCACGCCGGTTTCGCAATTCAGCGCCTTGGCGAAGATGCGCGACAGCGTGGTTTTACCGACGCCGCGCGTGCCGGTAAACAGATAGGCATGGTGCAGACGGCCGCCGTCGAGCGCGTGCGTGAGCGCGCGCACCACGTGCTCCTGTCCGACGAGCGAAGCGAAACCCTTCGGCCGCCATTTGCGTGCGAGAACTTGATAGGTCATCCGGAAATTGTATCAGTAACGATGGCGAGCAAAACCGAATCGAGACGGCGCGCGAACGCGTGTTGCCGCTTCATTGAAACAGGCTAACGGATCGATAGAAAAAAATAGATGAAGCGCGCGGAAAACGCTACTGCTGCATGACTGCAGCACCCGCACAGCGGCAAAACAGGAGTTGGGAAGTACCGCAGAGGAAAACAGAAA
>Ga0137385_10002924_pt1 | contig 14741 bp, 11 predicted proteins | sample SagtaG_FD_104921 | JGI IMG/M metagenome (GOLD analysis project Ga0137385, IMG submission 104921) | Vadose zone soil microbial communities from Sagehorn Ranch, Mendocino, California, USA - Sage2_R_80_16 metaG | ecosystem: Environmental > Terrestrial > Soil > Vadose zone | place: USA: California...
CCCGCCCTCCCAGCGCCCGCCCTCCCAGCGCCCGCCCTCCCAGCGCTCCCCCTCGCTGGCCCGCCCGCCGGCGCTGCGCCCGGGTGACCGGGTCGCGGTGCTGTCGGTCAGCAGCCCGGCCGATCCCGCGCAGCTGGGCGTCGGGCTCGACGCGCTGCGGTTCGCCGGGCTCGACCCTGTGCTCTACCCGTCAGCCCGCGACCAGGGCAGCATGCGCCAGTACCTCGCGGGCGACGACCAGATGCGCACGGCAGACCTGCGCGCTGCCCTGACCGACCCCGGCATCGCCGGCATCATCTTCGCGAACGGGGGTTCCGGTGCGCAGCGCACCCTGGAGGCCATGGACTGGGACGGCATCGCGGGGCTGCCGCCCAAGGTGCTGGCCGGGTACTCCGACGTCACGGCCGTGCTCGAGGCGGTGGCCAGCAAGCTCGGCTGGGCCTCGCTGCTGAGCCCGATGGTGGCGTCCAGGAGCGCGGCCGGGCATTACTCATTCGGCTCGATGCTGCGCGCGCTGATGCACCCCGAGCGGGCCACCGAGATCCGCTACCCGATGGCCAGCCGTGTGACCGGCGGGCGCGCCCGCGGCGTCACCCTGGGCGGGAACCTGACCCTGCTGGCATCGTCCCTGGGCACCGGCACGTCATGGCCCGCGCGCGGCGGCATCCTGCTCGTAGAGGACATGAACGAGGCCGACTACCGGCTGGACCGGATGCTCACCCAGCTGCGCCGCTCCGGGTACCTCGACGGCGTGGCCGGGATCGTGGCGGGCACGTTCACCGGCTGCGGCGAGCCCGGGCCGGTTCAGGAGATCCTCACCGAGCGCCTGGGCAGCCTCGGGGTGCCGATGATCGCGTGGGCGAACGTCGGCCACGGCGGCTACTTCCAGGCCTTCCCGATCGGCGTCGCGGCGGAGCTTGACGCCGACACCGCGACGCTGCGGCTGCTCGACCCGCCGCTGCGGCCGCAGCCGGTCAGCTGACCGTCTCCCGCAGCGGCACCGCAGGGTCGGCCAGCCTGGCCGCGTCGACCGCGGCCCCCGCCTCGATCAGGCGCCGGCCCTGGGCCAGGTCACGCGGTGCATCCACGGTGAGCAGCGCCACCAGCAGGTCGCCGGCCAGCCAGCAGGCAGCCCACCGGTCCGCGGCCGGGTCACCGCGCAGCAGGACCCGGTCGGCTGCCCCGTGAAAACCGACATACTGCACCATTTTTCCAAACTGCTCCGACCAGAAATACGGAACGGGATTGAACACCTCAGTGCCGCCCAGCAAGTTCGCCGCCAGCACGACGGGGGCCCGCAGCGCCACGTCCCAGTGCTCGAACCGCAGCCTGCGGCCGTACCGCAGCGACCAGAACGCCATGCAGTCGCCGACCGCGAACACCCCGGGCACCGACGTCCGCAGGTGCTCGTCGGCGGCGACGCCGTTGTCCAGCTCGACACCGGAGCCGTCCAGCCAGCCGGTCTCCGGCCGCACGCCGACCGCGGTGACCGCCACGTCGGCGTCCAGCCAGCCACCGCCGGCCAGGGCCAGCCCTCCGGGCTCGACCGAGCCGACCGGCTGGCGGAGCCGCAGGTCGACCCCGGCCGCCTGGTACCACGGGGCGGTCAGCGCGCCGACCTGCTCCCCCACGGCCGAGGTCAGCGGGGCGGCCGCGGCCTCGAGCACGGTCACCTGGCAGCCGCGCGCGGCCGCCGCGGTGGCCAGCTCGGCGCCGATCCAGCCGGCTCCCACGATCACCAGCCGCAACCCGGCCCTGAGCAGCTCGCGCAGAGCCAGCGCGTCGTCGAGCGTGCGCAGGAACCGCTGCGGGCCGGTGCCCGGCAGGCCCACCGGCGCGGCCCCGGTGGCCAGCACCAGCCGGTCGTAGGGGTGCTCGCCGCGGTCGGTGCGCAGCACCCCGCCGGGCCGCCTCCCGGCCGGGTCCGCCGCCGCGGGCTCGAAGCCGGTCGCGGTCTCGCCCAGGCGCAGTGTCACCCCGAGCGCGCCCAGATCCTCCCGCAGCGTGGTATCCGCCAGCTCGCCGGCCATCAGCCGCTTGGACAGCGGCGGGCGGTCGTACGGCGGCCGGGTCTCGGCCCCCACCAGGGTCACCTCTCCTGCGTATCCCCTGGCCCTGAGCTCCTCGACGGTGCGCAGCCCGGCCAGCCCGCCGCCGGCCACGACCACCCGTTCCGGGCTGGCCGTACGGACCGAACTAGGAAAGCCCACCCATCACCTCGGCTCCAACCGCTCATGTTCAGCGCGCATAAACGCCTGACCACCCGTACAATTCTCCCGATGGATACCACCCTTTCGCGCCCAAACGCCGGGCAGTTGCTCGACGGCAGGTATCGGGTGGGCTCCTGGATCGCCCGCGGCGGCATGGCCACGGTCTACCTGGGCATCGACACCAAGCTAGACCGCACGGTGGCGCTGAAGATCGCCCACCCGGAGCTGGCCGGCGATCCGGACTTCGTCCAGCGGTTCACCGGCGAGGCGCGGTCCGCGGCGCGGCTGTCCAGCCCGCATGTCGTCGCCGTCTATGACCAGGGCTCCGACGGCGACCTGCTCTACCTCGTGATGGAGTACGTTCCCGGCCATACCCTGAGGGAGCTGCTGCGCGAGCGCGGCAGGCTCGGCCCGCGCGAGGCGCTCGACATCTTCACCGGCGTCCTGGGCGGCCTGGCCGCCGCGCACCGGGTGGGGATCATCCACCGCGACGTCAAGCCGGAGAACGTCCTGCTCGGCGAAGGACGCACGGTGAAGGTCGCGGACTTCGGGCTGGCCCGGGCCGCCTCCGGGGGCGGCCACACCAGGACCGGGATGATCATCGGGACCGCGGCCTACCTGGCACCCGAGCAGGTGTCGCGCAGCGCCTCGGACGCGCGCACCGACGTGTACGCCGCCGGGGTAATGCTGTTCGAGATGCTCACCGGCGTCCAGCCGCACACCGGCGAGACCCCGCTCGCGGTGGCGCACAAGCATGTCAGCGACGTGGTGCCGGCGCCGTCCAGCCTGGCGCCCGGCCTGCCGCCAGCGCTGGACGCGCTGGTGGCCCTGGCCACCAGCCGGGATCCCGACCTGCGGCCGGCGGACGCGGGCCAGTTCCTGGGCGCGGTCAACGATGTCAGGCACGGCATGCCGATCGGCCCGCCGCGCCCCGATGGACCGGAGCCGCACGGCCTGCAGCAGCATGCGCTGCCCGCCATGCCGATGCCGCCTGTGCCGGCACCGCACGGCCAGCACGCGGCGCCGACCGGGCCGATGCCCGCCCCTGACCCGGTCAGCTACGCGGCTGAGCCGGGCAGCGGGACGCTGCCCCCTACCGACTCCGGATTCCCGTGGTTCGACGAGAACGACCGCGAGGCCGCCGGGTCCAGCCCGATGCCCGGTGGCCACGACGGGCTGAACCATACGCTGATCGTGCCGTCGGGCGGAGGCCCTTATGACGGGGGCCAGTACGGCGCCTCGACTGGCGCTATCCCGTACGGCGGCGTCCCCTACGCCGAGGGCGACGGCCTCGATGCCTACCGGCGACGGGTGCGCGATTACCTCAGGAACGAACCCCTGCTGCAGCGCTGGCTGTTCAGCCGCAGGTTCGTCTACCTGGCCCTGACCGTCGGGGTCGTCGTTGTCATCGGCGCCATCACCTGGTGGGTCACTGCCGGGCAGTACGCGAGGGTCCCCGCGGTGCGCGGGATGGCCGCCGCCACGGCCCAGGCCGAGCTGCAGAATCTCGGCTTCACCGTGAAGGTGGGCCAGGGCAGGCACAGCAACCTCCCGAAGGGCGAGGTCATCGCGACCGATCCGGCGATCGGCGCCAAGGCCAAGACCGGCAGCACGGTAACCATCGTCGAGTCCATCGGCCCGGTGATGATCGGCGTCCCGCAGGTGACCGGCATGCCGCTGTCCCAGGCCCGGTCCGATCTCAGGAAAGCGGGCCTGACCCCGGGCCCGGTGACCTCCGCCGCCTCGTCCACGATCCCGGCTGGCATCGTGATCAGCACCAACCCGGTGGCCGGCACCTCCTGGCCGCAGCCGAAGCCGGTGGGCATCACGGTCAGCGCGGGCCTGCCGCTGCCGAACTTCGTCGGCCAGCATTTCGACGAGGCCCAGTCCCAGGCGCAGTCCGGCGGGTACCAGCTGCAGCAGGTGGCCGACGGGAACAGCGACCAGCCGCAGGGGACCATCACCAGCCAGTCCCCGGCGGCGGGCACGCCGATCACCAGCGGCGAGGTCGTGACCGTGCAGGTCTCGAACGGGCCGCCTGAGGTCAGCATCCCGGACGTGTCGGGCATGGACGTGGGGCACGCCACCCATATCCTGCAGCAGGCGGGATTCCAGGTCGCCGTCAACCAGGGCATCGGCAGCCGGGTGGCCAGCACCAGCCCCAGCGGCCAGGCGCCGCAGGGCAGCACGATCACGCTCAACGTGGGCTTCACGTTCCCGTAACCCCCGGCCGGCCGGTGCGCACGCCGCGGTCACGCGCGGCCTGGCCACGGGCGGACTACAGCGGGGGGCCCTCGCCGGGCAGCTCCTGATAGGAGTAGCGCTGCTCGCGCCAGGGATCGGCGGTGTTGTGGTAGCCGCGCTCCTCCCAGAACCCTCTGCGGTCCAGGGTCAGGTACTCCACGGCGCGGACCCACTTCACGCTCTTCCAGGCGTAGCGGGAGGGGACCACGAGCCGCAGCGGATAGCCGTGCTCAGGGCTGAGCACGGCGCCGTCGCGGTGGGTGGCGAACAGGGTGTCGTCGGCGGCGAAGTCGTCGATCCTGAGGTTGGCGCTGTAGCCGAAGTCGGCCCAGACCATGACGTGGGTCACGGCCGCGGCCGGGGGCGCGGCCTGCAGCAGCTCGGCCGCGGGGACTCCCTCCCAGCCGATACCGGGGATCGTGAACTTGGTGACGCAGTGGAAGTCGGCCACCACGTGGGTGCGCGGGAAGCGGCCAAGCTCGGCCCAGCTCCACCGGTGCTCCCGGCCTGATTCGGTGGCGCCGAGCACACGAAGGTCCCAGGTGTCCGGGCGGAACACCGGAACCGGGCCGTAGTGCAGAACGGGCCATCCCGCCTGGATGTGCTGGCCAGGCGGAAGCCCTTCGGCTGGCGAAACCGCAGCCTGCTGCGCGCTGGTTTCCGGATACCTCATGTCCGGCTGGCCTGCTCCTTCCAGCACTGGGCTACCAAAACCAGAGGGCAACCCGACCCGCCCACCGCAGATTGAGCTATCTTCCCACCTCGCCTGGCGGGCCCCAATCCGCACCCTCCTCGTGCCCCAGGGTGGGCGGAGTGGGCGGGGTGCGGCGGGGTGAGGCGGAGTGCGGGGGATGCGCTAAGGTGCGGCTCGTGTCTCATGAGTACTGGTATCCCTGCGGTGAGCAGTCCGGCTGAGCTGGATTCAGCACTGAATCTCACCGAGCGGGACGCGCGCCGGCTATTCGCCAGCGCCAGCGTGGCCAGGCTAGCCACCGTGACCGAGGCAGGCCGCCCGCACCTGATCCCGGTCACCTTCGCCGTGGACGGCGACCATATCTACATCGCCGTGGACGCCAAGCCAAAGAGCACGCGCAACCTGCGGCGGCTGCGCAACATCCGGGGCAACCCGCAGGTCGCCGTGCTGGCCGACCGTTACCACGACGACTGGACCTCGCTGTGGTGGGTGCGCGCCGACGGCCGCGCGGTCATCCTGGAGGACCCGCGGCGGATGGCCGGGCCGATCGAGCTGCTGACCGGGCGCTATGCGCAGTACCGTGACCTCCCGCCTGCCGGGCCCGTGATCGCGATCACGGCCGAGCGCTGGACCGGCTGGGCCGCGTCACCGCCGGGCTAGCGCGCCGCGATCACAGTGCCAAATATCACAGGCCGGCCACAGCGGGGATCACCTCGCTGCCGATGACCTCAAGCGGCGTCACCTCCCAGACCCTGGCCACCGCGCCGATCGCGGCCTGGAAACCCATCTCGGCCAGCGCGCCGAGCTGGTCGACGATCTCGCCGGCCCGCTCCCCCTTCTCGCCGACGTCGAAGCTGAAGTAGCACGTCTTGGTGATCTCGTCGTAGTCGCGCCCCTCCGTCTCGCAGTGCGCGCGCAGCACGTCGAGCTTGCGGGCGAGCTCGGGGCCGGGAAACAGGTTGCACGCCTGGGCGTAACGGGCGACAAAACGCAGCGTCTTCCGCTCACCTGATCCGCCAATCATGATCGGCGGATGCGGCTCGGACAGAGCCTGCGGCGAATTAATCGGCCGTTCCAGCCGGTAGTGCTTCCCGACATAAGGAGTTTCGTCGCCGCGCCACATCTGCAGGCAGATCTGCAGTGTCTCCTCGAGCCGCTCGAAGCGCTCGGCGACCGGCGGGAACGGGATGCCCAGGCCCACCGACTCCTCCTCGTTCCAGGCCGCGCCGATGCCCAGCCAGGCCCTTCCGCCGGACAGCACGTCCAGCGTGGTGACGATCTTCGCCAGGATGCCGGGATGCCGGTACACCGCGCCGGTGACCAGCGTCACCAGCTTGGCCCTGGATGTGCAGCCGGCCAGATACCCCAGCGTGGTGTAGGCCTCGAGCATCTCGCGATCGGGCGGGCCGAGGAGCCCGATCTGGAAGAAGTGGTCCATAACGCTGATGAACTCGAAGCCAGCATCATCCGCGGTCCTCGCCACCGCGGCCATTTCCCCGCCGAGCCGCGACGGGCCGCCGGGCCAGCTGAAGTCGGGAATCTGCAGTCCGATCTGCACGCAACCACCTCCACCGATGAGACTGCCACGCACCGGGAAATTGGGCGAACATCCAGGAACTTGGGACTTACTTTCCTGTGGCTTTGCCCTGATCTAATCTGGCGCTGACCGACCAACGCCTTTCCCTGCCTTCCCGCTGACCGGAGACCGAGATGAAGAGGGCCTATCACGCGGGCATCGTCATCGGCTCGGTATCCGCTGCCGCGGCGGCGCTGACGGCGGCCGCGCCCGCCCAGGCCGCCAGGGCGGCGGGCTGGCAGATCATGGCCACGGTCCATTACGGAATCGGGGCCAACGCCTCCGGCTACTCGGCCGTCGTCGCGCCGGGGAAGAACGACGCCTGGGTATTCGGCGGAACCAATCCAGGGGGAACGAGCGCACCGGCGGCCGAGCACTGGGGCGGAAGCCGCTGGCGCCCCGCGCCCCTGCCACCCGGGCTCGGCGGCTTCATCATCGCCGCGAGCGCCTCGTCGGCCACGAACATCTGGGCGGTCGGCAGCGGGTACGCGCTGCGCTGGAACGGCGTGAAGTGGGCGGTCGCGAAGACCTGGAAGCAGCCCGGTGAGCTGACCTCGGTCGCCGCGATTAGCCCGGCCAACGTCTGGGTCTTCGGTGGATCCGCCTTCACCGGCGAGACCAGCCCGGGCGCCTGGCACTACAACGGCCATGAGTGGATCAGGGTCACCGGCATCGCGTCCGGGATCTACCGTTCCAGCGCAATTTCCCGCCACAACATCTGGGCGGTCACAGCCAGCCAGTGGGGCGGCTCTGTCGTCCATTACAACGGCCACACCTGGCAGCCGGTGCGCTCCGCCGCCTCGGCCCTGGGCCATGCCCAGCTCGACGATGTCCTGGCCGAGTCCGCCAGCAGCGTGTGGGTATCCGGAATCTGGCCGGCTACCTGGGCCAACGGGCGCCTCGTGCTGGCCCGCTGGAACGGCCGGCACTGGACGCGGTTCGTGGCCCCCTGGCAGGTGCAGCATCCTGAGCGCTTCGCCTCGGACGGCGCAGGCGGCATCTGGATCCCGGTGGTGACCGGAGGATCAGGCGCGCGGACGTGGATCCTGCACCTGTCCCGCGCGGGCCGGTGGACACGCACCCCGATCGCGGCGACTCCGGGGACTGGCGTCGGGGTCAGCGATCTGGCGCTGATACCAGGGACCACGTCACTGTGGGGCAGCGGCGGGATGCTGACGGCGCTCGGGGGGAACGCCACCATCTGGGACCACCGGCAGCCCCGGCGCCACCACGAGGCGATCGCCGATACCGGTTGATCCGCCCGATCAGGACTCGGACCGGGCGGGCGTATGCTCCTGGGCCGCGGCGGCCAGTTCCTCGGCCAGGTCGTCCGCGTCGAGCCGTGCCTCGATCCGGCGCAGGTCCTCGATCCGCGCCCGCGTCTCGACCTGGCGCGGGGTCAGCAGCGAGCAGCAGTCCTGGTCAGGCAGTTCGGAGATATGCAGCGTGGCGATCCGGCGCGCCTCGGCCATGATCTCGGTCTTGTCCAGGCCGATCAGCGGGCGCAGGATCGGCAGCGTGACCGCGTCGTCCAGCGCGGTGATGTTGGTCAGCGTCTGGCTGCTGACCTGGCCCAGCGAGTCGCCGGTGACCAGCGCCGCCGCTCGCAGCCGCCGCGCCAGGGCCTCGCCGGTCTTGAGCATGAGCCGGCGCTGCGCCATGATCTGCAGCCGCCCGGCCCCGGACGACGCCAGCCGCTGCTGCGCCCGCCCGAAGGCGACCACGAACAGCCGCGACCCGCCCTGGAACTTGTCCAGCTCGCGGACCAGGCCGTAGGCCTTGTACACCGATTCCGGCCCGGTCAGCGGCATGCCGGAGAAGTGCAGGAAGCTGCAGCGCAGGCCGCGGCGCATCATCCGGTAGGCGGCCACCGGCGAGTCGATGCCGCCGGACATCAGCACCAGCGCGCGGCCGCTCATGTTGACGGGCAGCCCGCCCTGTCCCGGCAGCCCCTCGGTGAACACGAACACCTCGGACTGGTCGACCTCGACGAACACCGTGGTGTCCGGGTGCGACAGGTTGACCGGGTAGCCGTGCGCTTCCTGGATCCTGGCCCCGATCAGCGTGGCGAGCTGCGAGGAGTTCATCGGGAACCGCTTGTCCCTGCGCCGGGCCCGGACCGCGAAGCTGCCCTGCCTGCCCGCGGTCAGCTGTACCGCGATCGCGGCGGCCGCCTCGGGATCCTTGGCCACCCGCACCGCGCGGCAGACCCGGGTCAGGCCCATGACGTTGCGCATGCGCTCGGCCAGCAGGTCAGTGGCGGTCTCAGCGCCGGCCCCGCCCGCCCCGCCGGCGAGGCGCAGCACGATGACCCCCTCGCGCTGCCAGAGCTGCACCCCGATGCTGAGATCATGCACTGCGCGCCTGATGTTGTCGTGGAGCAGGCGTTCAAACTGCTGCCGGTTCTTGCCCTTGAGCACGATCTCGCCCAGCTTCAGCAGAACGCATGGCTCGGGCAAGGTGGCGGCGGCATGGCTGTCGCCGCGGGAGGTTAGGGGCGGCGCGGACATCTCTCCAGTGTGCCAGCACCAGCGCCCGGGGTCGCCGCGCCGCGGCCCGCATGCTGCGGGTCGGCCATGAAGCTCGCCCAGACCGGGGCCAGTCCTCGAGGGCCGCGTGCCTGATCCGCCCGGCGGTCGCCTCCGCTTGCGGGCTAACATCTACAAGAAGTAACTTCTTTAAGAGGGGATTTTACGCTAGCTGCGGCGGCACGGCTTCGACGGCCTCCCGATCTGGTGGACGGAGTGGGGTGTGGGCTCGACACACTTCGGCCCGGTCCACGACAGCGTGCTGGGCGCACCGTTCGTGCTCAGCGGCTTTCACAGCGCGCAGGGGCGGATGGACGCGGTGGCGTACTGGGTGATCAGCGACCACTTCGAGGAGCTGGGGCGGCCGCAGCAGCTCTTCCACAGCGGCTTCGGGCTGCTCAGCGTGGGCAACCTGCGCAAGCCCCGGTACTGGGCGGTGCACCTGGCCGAGCACCTCGGCGACCAGGTACTCGCCGCCCGCGTCGACGGCGACGGCGCGGACGTGCTGGTCCAGGCCTGGGCTACCCGGCACGCCGACGGCACCATCGACGTCCTGGTGTGGAACGGCACGATCAACGCCGCGCTCATGGCCGGGGACCCGCGCCTCGACCGGCACGTGCAGCTCACCACCAACGGGCTCGACGCCCACTCCTACCAGGTGCAGCTGGCCCGCGTCGACGAGCACCACTCGAACGTGGTGGCTCACTGCCCGGCCGACGTGACCTGGCCCGACGAAGAGCTATGGGCACACCTGCGCAACCATGACGGGCTGGATCAGGAGCGGCTGCCAGACGCCCTGCCCGCCGACGGCACGGCCCGCCTCGAGTTTGACCTGCCCATGCCGGGCATCGCCCGGATCCGCTTGTCTGCCGGGAACGCCACAGCCCGGCACGGATGAGGAGAACCAGGATGAGACACCCCCCGAACATGAGATCGGCCGTGGCATGCGTGGCCGTCGCCGCGACGCTTGCGATCGGCACCAGCGCCTGCACGTCCAGCTCAACCCAGACCAGCGGCGGTCAAGCGGCCGGAGGGACGCTGACCATCCAGGGTGACCTCGGCAACCCGGCCCTGGTTGAGAACTTCAACCCGTTCCAGGCCGCCACCGAGATGCACGGCACCTACCTGATCTACGAGCCGCTGGAGATCCCCAGCCCGGTCAACGGCAGCTACACGCCGTTCCTCGCCACCGGCTACAAGTTCACCAGCCCGACGACACTGGTCTACACGATCCGCCAGGGCGTGAAATGGAGTGACGGCAAGCCCTTCACCCCGGCCGACGTCGTGTTCACGTTCGACCTGCTGAAGAAGTACCCGGCCCTCGACGGCACCGGAGTCTGGTCGCAGATATCGGGCATCTCCGCCGCGGGCCATGACGTCACGGTCACCTTCAAGGCGCCCAACGTGCCGTTCGCCGGCACGATCGCACAGGTCCCGATCGTGCCCGAGCACGTCTGGTCCAAGGTCTCCGACCCGGTGAAGTTCACCAACACCCACCCGGTGGGCACCGGGCCGTTCATGCTCGGCACGTTCGCGCCCACCCAGTACACGCTGAACAAGAACCCGCACTACTGGCAGGCCGCGAAGATCGCGCCGTCCCGCGCGGTCTTCCCGGCCCAGGCGACCAACCAGACCACCAACCAGCTCGCGGTCAGCAGCGGCCAGTTCGACTGGTCGTACACCTTCCTGCCGGACGTCCAGAAGACCTACGTGGACCACGACCCCGCGCACAACGTGTACTGGTTCCCGCCGGGCGGCACCATCGGCCTGTACCTCAACCTGACGAAGGCGCCCAACAACGACGTCAACTTCCGCCAGGGCATCTCGCTCGCGCTGGACCGCACGACGATCGCGAAGAAGGCGGTCAACGGCTACATGGCCCAGGCCAGCCTGTCCGGGCTGATCCTGCCGAACCTGCAGAAGTGGCTGGACCCGAGCCTGCCCAACCAGGGCCTGGTCAGCCAGGACAAGCAGGCCGCCATGACCGCGTTCGCCAAGGCGGGTTACACCATGCGCGGCGGCAAGCTGACCGGCAGCAACGGCAGCCAGGCCACCCTCTCCATCATCCTGCCGAACAGCTTCACCGACTGGGTAGCGGCGGCCACGGAGATCAAGAACGAGCTCAGCGCGGTCGGCATCAAGGTGAGCCTCGACCTGCCGGAGTTCCCGCAGTACTCGCAGCAGATCCAGGCCGGCACCTTCGACGCCGCGATCGGCGGCTTCGGCGGCACTGGCAACCCGTATACCGACTTCAACAACGCCCTGAATAGCAGCTTCGCCGCGCCGGTGCACACGCCGACGGCGAACAACTTCGAGCGGTTCAAGAGCCCGGCGGTCAACCAGGCGCTGGCGACGCTCGCCTCGGCCACGAGCCAGCCAGCGCAGCAGCAGGCCACCGACCAGCTCGAGATGACGATGTACAACACCGTCCCGATCGTGCTGCTGTACTACGGCGGCAGCTGGGGCCTGTTCTCCACCAAGCACTTCACCGGCTGGCCGTCGGCCAGCGACCCGTACACCCTGCCCACCAACTACAACAACGCGCTGCTGACCGTGGTGACGCATCTGACGAAGGCCTGACGTACGTTCTTGCCGAGGCATGGTGAAGGGAGTGCGTGATGATGTACGTGCTCCGCAAGGGGTGCTGTTCATCATCACGCTGTGGGCGGCCCTCACCCTCAACTTCATCCTGCCCAGGCTGATGCCAGGCTCACCGGTCGACGCGGCCCTGGGCAGGCTCGCGTCGGCCGGCGTGCCGATCACTAACGCCGAACGGCAGGCCGTCGAGATCCAGCTCGGCGTGCCGCACTCCAGCCCGTTCATCCAGTACGCCGACTACCTGAAGAACATCGCGGTGTTCAGGTTCGGCACGTCGTACTCGTTCCCCACCCAGACGGTCGCGCAGACCATCGCCAAAGCGCTGCCGTGGACACTGGTGCTAGTCGGCGCGACCACGATCTTCGCGTTCATCATCGGGACCCTGCTCGGGGTCTACGCGGGCTGGCGCCGCGGCAAGGCCACCGACTCATCGATCACCATCGGAGCGACCTTCTTCGGCGCGTTCCCGCCGTTCTGGCTCGGGCTGCTGCTGCTGTACCTGCTGGCGTTCAGGTACAGCTGGTTCCCGATCAAGGGCGGCTACGACCCTGGCAGCCAGCCGAACCTGAGCCTGCCATTCCTGTCCGACGCATTCCGGCACAGTGTCCTGCCCGCGCTGACGCTGGCCGTCACCCTGCTGTCCGGCTGGGTCTTCGGCATGCGCAATAACATGATCAACACCCTGGGCGAGGACTTCGTGACCTTCGCCGAAGCCAATGGCCTGCGCCCCCGGACGGTCGCGATGCTGTACGCGGCGCGCAACGCGCTGCTGCCCAGCGTCACCGCGTTCGGGCTGTCGCTGGGCGCGGTGGTCAGCGGGTCGGTTCTCGTTGAGGGCGTCTTCAGCTATCCGGGCCTGGGCAACCTGCTCTACATCGCCGTCACGAACCACGATTTCCCGCTGATGCAGGCGCTTCTCCTGGTCATCACCGTCAGCATGCTGGTCGCGATCTTCATCGTGGACCTGCTCTACGTCCGCATCGACCCGCGGGTGCGCCAGTGAGCACCCCGTCACCGCGCCCGCCGGGAGGCCGCGCATGACCATCATCACGGCCGTGCCGCCGCCCGCGGCCCCCGGCACCGGCGTCCAGGTCAGGACCGGTAGCGGCCGCAGGCTCCCCGGGCCATTGCGCTTCGGGGGCCGGGCGCTGCGCACGCTGTGGGGCAACGGCAAGGCCAGGGCCGGCCTGATCATCCTCGGCCTGATCATCGCCGTGGCCGTGTTCGCCCCGCTGCTGGCGCCGCACTCACCGACCGCGACAACCTTCACCCCCTACAGCGCCCCCAGCGCCGCCAACTGGCTCGGCACGACCGGCAACGGGCAGGACGTGTTCTCGCAGCTCATCTACGGGGCGCGGATCTCGCTGCTGGTCGGCGTGGGCGCCGGGGTCCTGGCCACCCTGGTGGCCGCGACGCTCGGCCTGGTGGCCGGCTACCGGCCGGGCCTGATCGACGAGGTGCTCGGCTTCGCCACCAACCTTGCCCTGGTCATTCCCGCCCTGCCGCTGATGATCATCCTGGCCGCTTACCTGCAGAGCCGGTCGGTGTGGACGATCGTGTTCGTCGTCGCGTTCACCAGCTGGGCGACCGGCGCCCGGGTGATCCGCAGCCAGACGTCGACGCTGCGCACCCGCGAGTTCGTGACGTCGGCGGTGTTCTCCGGCGAGCGGCTGCCGCGGATCGTGTTCCGCGAGATCCTGCCGAACATGACGTCGCTGGTCACGGCCAGTTTCCTGGCCGCGGCGACGGCCGCGGTGCTGGCCGAGGCCAGCCTGGAGTTCCTCGGGCTGGGCAACCCGGGCACGGTCAGCTGGGGCACCATCCTCTACGCCGCCCAGCAGCAGAACGCGCTGCTCACCGGTCAGTGGGCGATGGTCCTCGCGCCCGGCCTGGCGATCGTCTTGCTCATGGTGTCGTTCACGCTGATCAACTTCGGCGTCGACGCGCTGTCCAACCCGCGGCTCAGGGAGAAGTGATGGCCCTGCTGGAGTGCCGTGGCGTCAACGTGGTCTACGAGCCGAGCCGCGGCGAGCGGATCTGGTCGGTTCGCGACGTGGACCTCACGCTTGAGCAGGGCGAGTTCGTCGGGCTCGTGGGCGAGTCCGGCTCCGGGAAGACCACGCTCGGTCACGCCATCACCCGGATGCTGCGCCCGCCGGCCCGCCTCGAGAGCGGCGTGATCACCTTCGACGGCATCGACATCGCCGGCCTGCACGGCGAGGAACTGCGCCGGCGGCGGCGGGGCGGCTTCGCCCTCGTCCTGCAGAGCGGCATGAACGCGCTGAACCCGGTGCGCAGTGTCGGGCGTCACTTCGGCGACGTCCTGAAGGCCCACCAGCGGCCGGGCGGCGACCTTACGGCAGCCGGCATCAGGCGCCGCGGCGCTGCGCTGCTCGACAGCGTGCGCCTCGATTCCGGCGTGCTCGGCCGGTTCCCGCACGAGCTGTCCGGCGGAATGCGGCAGCGAGTCTCGATCGCGCTGGCCCTCGCCCTGGATCCGCGGGTGATCATCTTCGATGAGCCGACCACCGCGCTGGACGTGATCGTGCAGCGGGCGGTGATGCAGACGATCAAGGACCTGCAGCGGGACCGGGGATTCACCGCCATCCTGATCAGCCATGACCTCGGCGTGGTCCTCGAGGCCACCGACCGGGTGCTCGTCATGTACGCGGGGCGGATCGTCGAGGACCAGCCCGCCGCGGACCTGCTCACCGGCCCGCACCACCCCTACACCGAGGCGCTGCTGCGTTGCTACGCCGACCCGCGCGCGGACGAGGTTCAGCTGGGCGGCATTCCCGGCAGCCCGCCGGACCTGTCGCTGCCGCAGGCCGGCTGCTCGTTCACGCCCCGCTGCCCGCTCGCCGAGGACATCTGCCGTGAGCAGGATCCGC
>Ga0137385_10002926_pt1 | contig 14736 bp, 22 predicted proteins | sample SagtaG_FD_104921 | JGI IMG/M metagenome (GOLD analysis project Ga0137385, IMG submission 104921) | Vadose zone soil microbial communities from Sagehorn Ranch, Mendocino, California, USA - Sage2_R_80_16 metaG | ecosystem: Environmental > Terrestrial > Soil > Vadose zone | place: USA: California...
AAAAAAAGATCACCCTTTGGTTACGACTGTGGTATCTCGGGTCGCCTCATCGGTAAAACAAAGGCTCACTAACGCTCACTCCCTCGACTACGTTCAGTGTCACTTGCTCTGTCTTTTCCTAAAAGTCCCATTCACTGTCTACTCGACCATGAATCCTGCCAAGCATGATCCTGCTGTCACAAACAAACTACGGCAATGTTGGCATCCACAATCTACGGTATACCCAATTTAGTACTGTGTACGATATGGTCAGTGGACTTGAGAAGCGGCCAATTACGAAAAATCTGATGAGAATGGAACACTGTTGGGATACGATACAGCCCGGAATGGACAAAGTCCGACAACCCCCGAGGCTAGACCAAGTATTAGATAATTCGTAGATTACCGTAGATAAACGGTTATCTACGAATAATACTATGAGGAGATAGGAACATACGCTTCTACTCCGGACCACCACCACTCACGCGTGCTCAATATATGACTGTCCTGCTGCGCCATATCTCTACAAACACCAAGGAAAATAAAAACGATGTGTGTAACTTGTGTCCAGGAGTTGAATCGCCGATGATGTACTACTGTAATCGCTTCTTCCATCTGCAACCCTGATAAATGAAGGACTGCCAGCGAGAGCCTGAGCGTCGAATTTAAAATAAATAAATAAATCCGCTGCGGGTGCATAATAGGTACTGAGGCGGCGGATACGTAGAATAATACGGTAGAAACACGTGGTATTCCTAGGTGGTATGGGTTGAATGCAATGGCCGAATAGGTATGGCGTGGGCAGCGCTGGGGCGTAGTAGTGGGGTGTAGACGTAACCGAGTGAGTCAATTGAACAACCCCCGCCCGGGGCGATCAAAAATTCTAATTGTTATGTCCATACTACTCTGAGTCGCCACCTTGCTCGGATGGTGCCAGGAGGGTCACGATGGGGCTCGGATACTACATGCTTGCTCATTGATCATTTCTATCTCTTCAGCTCTGGCCCTCGAGGCGGGAAAAGGGGCTAACGACAAGTACAGTAACCGCAGCACTGCTAAAGGAATTTAAAAAAAAAATTATAATCAGAATTTTCGCTCAAGTTTTCACTGCCCACTGGCTGCAGCGCCGACAATGGCAAGGGCGATCGCTCTGATCTGGACCTTTTCCTTGTCCCACTACAAGGCGTTCGTCGCAAGTGCCACCAAGTTCGCCAACACCGTAAGCCACGCACTTTGCGAGAAGTGAGGGAAGAAAGACGACACGCACGACATTGCCGGTCCAGTACGGGTCCTTCTCCAGGGTGGCGCGCACGGCGGCGGCGCTCTCCGCCTCGAAGACGAGCATGCTCCCGTTCGCCTCCCCCGATTCTGGATCGGACGTCGGCCCGCCCAGCTCTGTAGTTGAATGGAGCGAGTGAGTGGGGGACCGTCCCCCAAAAAGACACACCACGCACTCAAGATGCCTTGACCGCCGAGCCGCTTGATGCCTTCGAGGTGCTGTGGGCGGACGGCGCTCCGGCGCTCGAGCATTTCGGGGTCGGTATAGCTTGGTGCCCAGACGACAAAAGTCTGCTTTGTTGCCATATTTGTTTGCTTGTGATGCTGTTGGTGTGATGGGTGTTCGAGACTCGGCTGCTGATATGAAAGCTTTACTTATAGTCCCATCGAAGACAGGACTATAGTACCCTTTAACCTTAACAAATGACATCATAGCTTAAGTCCCGTAAGATAGCCCCGAGATAGCCCGATAGTAGCCCACACAAGGCCCGGCCGAGCCCCCATCACGACGCCGACCGTTTCATCCCGTACCGCGCACGTGCGTTTTTGCCCACCTCACGGTATCGTGCGTCGCATTAATCAGTGGGTCCAGTGGCTGAAGCTCCCACTTCGGGTCCGGCGAGACAATCGCCGCGGCTGCGATCGACAGATACGTGTGATATGGGTCTTTTGGAAAGGTCGTATAAGTATAAGGGTAGTCTAAGCGAGTGGCGCTTACCCGGGTGTTCTCCCGGTGCTTTGCTGATCCCGCCAAACTTGTACTGACACCGCGCGAGAAACGCGCCGAGCGCATGCGCGTCAAGCAAATCGCCCGCACCGAGGATCTGCGCACCACAACTCCATTATTTTCCAATCAAGGGAGAGAGAGAGATGGATGGCGCGTACGGAAAGAGCCGCGCCGCACCAGAACCCATAGCACGCGTCCGGCAGCTTGTTCGTGCGCCCCGCAAAGCCGCCCCCGAGCTCCGTCTCCGTCTGCGTATGCACCAACCAGCGGACCGTCGCGCGCCACTCGGCGGGCTGTAGCCGTGCGCGGGACGCGCATGCGTGGTCTGCCGGCACGAGATGCAGCGCTGCGAGCGCGCAGTACGTCGGCCCGCCGAGCGACTCGCCATGCGGCGTCTGTCCGTACCCCCCCTCGTACGACTGGCGCGCATCAGCACAAAGAATAGGGAGAGGAATGGGGGTGCGCACTCGACAGCGATGGATGTATGATAGCGCGCGGGCGAGGTCGATGCATGACCAGTCGTCGAGCAGCGCACAGACGACAAAGGCGCAGTACGTCATGCGCAGATCGGTATCGCCCGCCCCGGGAGTCGTCGCGAATCTTTGATACACAAAAGGGAAGTAAAAGATACGCAAGTAAGTCTTAACACGCACCCTCCGTCCGCGCTCTGGCACGCGCCCACCATGCGCGCGAGCGCGGGGCGGTCCAGGGCCGCATAGTCGTCCCGCAGGACCGCGAGCGCGAGCAAGGCGCAGTACGTCATGATCATATGGGGACCGTCTGTGGATGGCTACTTGGCGGGGCTCGATGGTCACCATCGCGGCTCGATTGATATAAATGCGCACGCGTACCTGTTCCGACGACTCCACGCACAGACCGGAGCGAAAGCCGCCTCCTGATTAATATCGCGGCGTGAGGGCCATGAAGCGCTGCTGCGTAGCGACGGCTTACCGACGTATTGCGCCCAGATCCACTCCGTCCAGTTCTCGCGGTCCGTCGTCGTCATCTTGCGCTCCGCGCGGCCAGTGAGGTCCAGCGTGCCCAGACAATAAAACGCGATCGCCATTCTGAACAAACCGCAGTGACATGTATAAATTGGGGCCATACGAGCAGGCATGAAAGTGCCGGGATCGATTCGTAGGTGGAGAAAGAGATGCGGTGGAGTGCCCGCACACATACCTGGAAGCGTCCATCTCGACGAGGCTCGCAGGCAGCCCGTCCAGGCATCTCCTGCAGTGCGCGACGTGGCCCGTGCTGTTGAGCGCGGGTAGAGCGCCCGCGCCTAGATCTGTCGCGCTCATCGTTCCTGATATCGGTGTTGATTCAGATGCCGATGGTGGACTCGAGAGCGGGGTCATCAGGCGCGGGACGATAAGGGGTTCCTTAGTGGTATTACCTCGGGATCACGGGACGCCATAGTGAGGTGAGGTGAGGTGCAGTGTCGGTCCAAAAGTGGCTTTGAGCCGCAACGGAAAAAACGGAAATAAGAATAAAAAATTATCGTGTCATTGCGATGGGGGGAGTTGAGAACAACTAGTGATACAGCGCCCTGGTCGGGAGCCAAAGGGTGAGGGAAAAGTCAATGGGAAACGACAACTGGGACTTGTGGTCTCTTAGAGGGTGGGCGCTTCCTCCTCCCAACAAGTACCAAAAAAAGGAAGCACGAAAAAATAAGGTGAGATGTCTCGTATCGAATGATGTCCGTCTCTTCCATCACATCGCGGCCATGCTCACGCCCTGAAACGCCCCGCGTACCTGCGGCTGCACCTGTCCCATTTGTCCCATCTGCCCCATCTGCATGTGCTGTAACTGCGGCGGGCCTTGCTGCACGCTCCCTGGCGCGAACGAAGCAGCCACAGCCGCCGCCGCGGGCGGCGGTGCGGGCGCCGGCGTAGTGAGTGTCTTCTCCTCCAGGTCCGTGTAGAGTACGACCATCTCCTTGCGTTCCTTGGCCCAGTTGTCTGGGTCCCAGAACGTGTACGTGCCCTGCTCCCCGCCGGGAACCTTCTGCGACGGCGCCGTGCCCGACTCCTTCGTCAGCCAGATCCGCAGCTCCTTGTGGTACCGCCAGTTCCGGTTGTACCTGCGTTTCGGGCCCCCCAACGCCCGGGTCAGTAAACCTCCGAGAAGCGAGAGGCTACTTACAACTCCTGCGCGGCAATCTCCTGCAATGCGTCCCGCGGCGACGAATAGAACATGAAAAACAGCGTCTCGTCACTAAACGCGGCGGCCTTTCCGGGACCCGGCGCTGGCGGCTGTACGTTGTAGCACCCGGGCAGGTGAAAATCGGGCTCAACTGTATGCGCGGCGCTCGAATCGGCCCATGGCGTGATGAACGTTGAATATAGGTTCCTGCGAGCCCCACTCAGCGAGGAGGGAGAAGGAGAAAAGGCGAGCGACGCACCCCTGCTGCTGCATGTCCAGTCCCATCGTACCGAGGTCGGTACCGACGGATAATAGTGCCTGGTCCGGATCCGCGTTCTTGATCATTGCGAGTAAACCGAGTAGGCCCCAGCGATCCGCAGCGGACATGAGCACCTGCTGGGCAGGTGTCTGGGGAACAGGCGCAGCGGATGTCGGCGCAGATTGCCCTTGCGCGTCCGCGCCTACCGCATTTCCGCCATTGCCTGTCGCTACTGCGCCATTTCCCGGCGCGTTCCCATTTCCCACAAACGGTGTGCCATGTGCCTGCGCTTGGCCTTGACCTTGTTGTGAAGGCTGTTGTGAGAACGACGCGGGTGGTGGGACGCCCGGCGGCGCGTGTAGTGACTGCTGCTGCTGTGTGCCATTTTGATACGATTGTGCCTGGCCTTGTGAGGGCGTTGCGCTCGGTTGGTTCCATGCCGCCTGTGCCGCTGCATTCAGCTTCATATTATGCTATACGCGCCCACGAATACATTGATATGGATGAGCTCAGCCACGTCACAGGCGTGGGGATATTGGTCACGCACCCGCTGCTTTTCCGTTTCCGTTTGGAGACTCTGGAGCGCTCGAGGACCGAGGTTCAATAAACCGGGTTGTTGTTGCTGATTCCCCAGGCCGCCTAATCCCGGGGGGTGACTGTCGTGCGATGTCGGTTGACTTTGTTGCTGTCCCTGTGAGGGTTGATGTTGCTGCTGCTGCTGCTGTTGTGAAGACTGTTGCTGCTGTTGTTGTGCGGGAGTAGGGCCACCACCGAGCGCGGGAAAGTCATCTGCCGTAAAGTCGCGAGGCAGAGCAGAGCCTCCTAATGTTGCGCCTGTGCTGCCTGACGGTGGAACGCCTGTACCAGCCTGCGACGCATAGCTCGTCGCGGGGGTAGGAATACTCGTAGATGTCGCGGTCGAAGGAGTGGCACCGAGTGCCGGGAAATCATTCGGGTCAAGACCGAGCTCGCTGGTGGACGATACAGACAGTGCAGTGCCCCCTCCGCTACCTCCACCGCCACCTAAACTAGGCGTGGTACTCTGAAGATGGGATAGGCTCGGATGCGCACTTGTGGGTGGCTGCTGTTGCTGATGGGGGGGAAGGGGTAGCTGTGGATGGGACTGCTGGGGTTGCGATTGCTGTTGCTGCTGTTGGGGATTCGCGCCGCCAAAGGCAAAACCGCCTGGGGTACGCGGCTGAACGAAACCGCCGGGCGTGGGTTGTGGGACCAAATTCTGTGTTGCTCGGTGATTTTGGAGGCCTTGGGTGGGATAAGCAGCGACGATGTTTCTGGGAGGAAGGCCGTATGTGGGATACGGGCCTCTGAAGGGACCACCGATGCCAGGAGTGGGACCGAGACTTGGTGGTCGTTGAGGGGGTTGACCTGTGATTAGTGATAAGACTAAAAAGAGAATAAAAGCGAGAATAATCACCTGGTCGATTCATTTGTCAAATCTGTGAGATGTTGTTTCTGGAAAAAAGCGAAAGACGAGAGGCGGAGTGTCGTGTCGTCGAGTGAAGCTAGTGAAGAGTTTTGATGCCCCTTTGGGGTCCTCCGCTTGTTTGCCTTTTTCGTTCGCTCAACGTCCCGGCCCAATGCAGCTCATTCAGCCACCCTCATTTCGCCAGCTCGTCAACCCGAGAGCAGCTCTCTTGTCCAATTATGAAGTCCTCGAACTCCTCAAAGAGCTCGAGGCTGACCATATTGCACGCACCCGCACCGCTCAGCGTCTCAAAAAAGAGGAAGACGACGCTGCAGCTGCAACCGGCCAAACTGCTCCACCCAGCCCCGATCCACCACTCGCAATCTCTGAAAATCTACGCACAATCGAGGTCGAGGTGAGCTCTCCAGCTCTTCGCGCAAAACACTCCCAACACACGTCGTCCGCCAGGCCATCCAGTACCTCACCGCAGACTATCAGCCCACCCGCGCGCAGACCGCCGAGGGCATCCAACGCCTCACGAAGAGCCTCGCCCCTTTCGGCCTGACCAAAGCCGAAAAACTCCAGGTCGTCAACCTTACCCCCGTCGAGCCCGTCGAGCTCTACGTCGTGCGTGCTACACTCGATCCCTTCCTCTACTCCCTCGGCTCATGTCTCCCCGAAGATCGTCGAGGAGCTGGAAGATAGACTGGGGAACTGCATGGAAGAAGTGCTGGACATCGTGCGCTCCTCCCTCGCCGCGCCGCCCCCGACCTCGTCGTCCGCCCCCCAGCCGCTCCTCGAGATCGTCGACGAGACTCCCGCGGGGGCCCACGATGACGCGGACGCGGACGCCCCGCTGTGGGAGCACGACGCGAACGAGATAGAGTACGTGGATGCGGGCGAGGGCCTGGGGATCGAGGGCGATCTGGACGTCGATGACGACTAGTGAGCGTCCGCACACAATGCGCTGCTTGTATGTATGCATGTCGCTCTGCCTCCTTCCCTGTATCGGCATGATTCGCTTTGTCCCCGTCCTGACGTTTCAGCATCGTGCCTAAGATGTGCTTATAGTGCACACCCTATCTCCTCGGCGGACGAATCTGGACTACTATCGTGTCCAGCATGTTGTACAAAAACCAATAAACATTTTCTGTAGCTTCAACAACACATCACAGATACTTTAGCCTGTATGTAGTCATAGAACAAACTATATGCCACTACATAGTATTTTTTGTTGGTCTCTGGGATCTTTCAAAAGGCGGCAGACACTCAAGTTTGTCCCCAGTGTGATATATCTTTGTCCGGCGCCAAGAGCTTTACGAAATGAAACAATTCCAGTTTTGGGGCTCGTTTCCCACCATCATCACCCATCAATTTCTCGCCCTGCATGCCTGTATGCACTGTAGCTGAACGTGAAACCTCGATCATGGGGCTGAAAGTGTTGCGGGCGGTTCATTCGTGTTTGTTCGGCTGACGAATGTTCGACCTCGAACTGCTGGGTTGATACCACTGCTGAACTGACCCATCCCGCCACCCACGATCCAAGATGATGCATGTCGCTCAGTCTCTGACGACCTATACTGGGTCCCGGGAGTCCACTTTTCCCGGGAGTAAGGAAGATGCGAGCAAGCCCCACGATGTAACACGACATGGAATGGATTGAGTCCTCTTCCGAGTCCGTGGGCATCGGATTTGTATCGTGCTCTGTTGTGCAACCCTTATTTGATGCGGGATTCGTTCTGTACATGCATCAATTCTTGCAGCTTTGCATCCTTGCATACCGTGCATTGAATTGGCTTCCAATCTGCGACTCATGTTACACAGAATTCTGTAACACGGAGGAATTCTTCATGCTTCTGTCAAGGTAGCTGAGGGTTGCTTATAATCTTTCTCTCGGGCTGCTCCAAGCCGGGTCACCCGTCTCAGCCATGCTAACGAAACATGGCATCTTGGTCTTATTCGCCGCGCGTGCACTCTCTGCTTTGTCTTGTTCAGTCGAGCGAGTCAAAATACAAGACTCCAGTCCTTACCTAGCGTCGGATCAAATGGGCTTTGACACGGAGTCAACAGCAGCCACGATCGATTCCTCCGGGCCTCAAGTCTTCCTCGACGATGCGGTTTTAGTTGGTAACCGAATCGGCGACACGCAGGAGTTTTTGGGCATTCCTTATGCGCATCCGCCGTGAGTCCCGTACTTCACCGTCCAACATAGCTGTTAAAGACCGTCGTGCCCACAGGACATATGGGCGACGGTTACGCCGGCCAGAACCAGTTCCGCCCTACGAAGGCCTCTATTACGTCCAAGACTATAGCAAGTCTTGCCCACAGCAATTTCTGAAACTTCCGAACGGGCTGGACTCTCAGCTAGTCCACAACATCAACAAGGTAGTGGGTGGTATGTATGATGCAATGAGGCCCACAGACGAGGACTGTAAGGAACATGTTGCTTTTCCCAGTCGCCGCGAGCTGAACGATTCTCGAGGCCTGACCATAAACGTTGTGAAACCCTCCTATGCAATGTCGGAGACTAGGCTCCCCGTCGTCGTGGTAGGTAACTTCCCACTCGCAAGTTGCCATGATGGTTTACATGGATAACCACCACAGTGGATTCATGGTGGTGGCTTCGAAATTGGTGGAACCTCCGCGTTTGTCTCCTTTTGCTTTACTTCTACTCCGTCTTGAGATTTGGCTCCGCAGATACAATGGCAGTCAAGTTGTCTCCCGGTCCATTGATCTTGGTCAGCCAATCGTTTTCGTCAGCATGAATTACCGGTGAGTTCTCATATCCATAAAGCGGCGACATTCACTGATACAGATTTTTTTTTCAAGCCTTTCCGGTATGATGATGAACTACCTTTTCCCACTTACTTCTGGCCCTTATCTTCCATCTTCGCAGCACTCGGTTTCATGCCTGGAAAGGAAGTTAAAGCGGAGAAGGTTGGGAACCTCGGCCTGCAAGATCGTTGAGTAGACAGCGCTCTGGTCCAACGTGTTCCACTCACGTAGTATGCAGAACGCCTGGCCTTGAAGTGGGTGCAGTCCTACATCACAGAGTTCGGTGGCGACCCTTCGAAAGTGACTATGTGAGCAACACCTCGTCTTATGCTCGGCTCCGTTGGCTCACTTGGGACGCAGCTGGGGAGAAAGCGCGGGTGCCATCTCGGTGTCTCTGCACATGCTGACAAACAAGGGAAAGCAAGCTGGGCTGTTCCGTGGTGCGATCATGCAGTCCGGCGGACCCATCCCCGTCGGTGACATCGAGAACGGGCAACAGTACTACGACTTCATGGTTGAAAACACCGGCTGTAGTAAGTCGACGGACCCCCTTAACTGTCTTCGCAAGGTTCCCTACACCACGTTCAAGAGAGCTATGGATGCGTCGCCGAACTTCTTTGCATATCAGGCAAGGGTTTATGTTGCGCCGTCGCTGTGTAATTGGGTCTTCATAGTTCCTTAGGGACTCGTGCTGGCGTGGTTACCCCGTGTCGACGGCGTCTTCCTGACAGAGCCTCCACAACATTCCGTCCTACGTGGCCATGTATCGAACGTACCAATGATCACAGGTGTGTTCGATGCGCCGTATCACGTTACGAATTTGACCCGCACCTCAGGAAACTGTGATGACGAGGGGTCCCTTTTCTCAATGTCCACAATAAACATTACGTAGGCGGGAACTATGCCTGTTGATCCACATCTGGTCTTATCCCCTTCCTCTTAGGTCCACGGCCGAACTGAAGAGCTACTTGAAATTGTACATGATGCCTAGGGCCAAGGATAGCGAGATCGACCTCCTTCTCAAGTACTACCCGAATGACCAGAGGGCTGGGTGTCCTTTCGACACCGGAATCAAGAATGCACTCAGTACTGTCCACTGGTGCCCGTGGTCATAATTGGTGCTCACACGATGATCAGGCGCACAGTTCAAGCGTACGGCCGCTCTTCAGGGCGATTTCGTTTTCCACGGCCCGCGTCGGCTCTTCTTGAAGTACAGGGCCGACAAGCAGAAGTCGTGGGCGTTCAGTAAGTTGCCCATTCTGCGACGTGAGCAGCTGGACCCGCTGCCTAACTCTGTGCTTCGTAGTTTATAAGCGTGGAAAGGAAACGCCTTTCATTGGGACTGTAGGTGCACTTCCTTAGCTCCCACGCCCGGTGCGGCTAATATCTCCCCTCTAGTCCCATGCGATGGACCTCGTTGCAGCGTTTGCGGAAGGCGGGGAACTGAAGGACTATGTCATCCGATTCACCAACAACCTCGACCCTAACGGCGAGAAAGGCCTTGGAGTCCCTTGGCCGCAGTGGAACCCACAGAAGCCGAAGGCGATTATCTTCCAAGACGACATGTACTTCCCTGTCGTCGTCGGTGATGACAACTATCGCACCGACGCACTCACCTATGTCGGAAACATGTCCTTGCTTTATCCCATTTAAGACATGCAAGCACTGTATCAGATCGACTTGTCCTTACTGTAACGCAAATGTGTCTCGATCGTAGGCTGACTCCCCGAGTTGTCCTATATGTATCTATCACGCCCGAACTTTTGAAACCTCTTGAAATTATTTTTTTCCCGTATATTCGGCGTGGAATGTTCCGATGCACCCAGCCGTGAAGCGAGAGCGGGGAGCTCGGCAGCCCGGGGGACATCATAATGATGAACGTCCTTCAAGTTTCTAACCAAACAGTCAGCTTTGAGTTGAGCGGACTTTGGAAACGCGTCTCCTGATACCGTTGGAACCCGCTCCACTGGCAGCGCTAGAGAGCAATTGACTGAGCTCGTGGGGACGTGTTCCTCTCTGATGGAGGTCGCTCGTTATCTATCTAGTGGACTTTCAGAAGACGCTGCTTCGCTCGGCTTTCGCCGTGAGTGCCCATCTTGGTGTTGGCGGCGAGTTCGAGTCTTGCGTACACTGAAAAAAGCAATCTGCGATGCGATGATTGTTCTTTTCTGTGCCTGAGTCTTCTCATGTATTCTTCTTTGAGATCCGCGGTTATGGCCCTCACAACTCCGAGGACCCGAGTAGCACAACGCGAACAACTTGAATTTGCCAGCGTCAAGACGTGCATTCTCTACTAACCGGTTCCGAGTCCGCAACCTGTTAGCCCGCAGATAACATGAATGCAAGTTAGGTACAGTATTTCCATCACGATTCACGACTCTTTCGTTCCGAGTCGCCGGTGTATCAGTGTCCCCTTGCCCTCGCCGTCACCGAAATGGCAACTGACCTACGACGGACCTTGAGTTACTCATCCATCGACTCAGTTGCGGTCTCAACTTGGCCATCAAGGTCGCAGTTCGTCCAACCTAGATCGGAGCCGATATCAAGGACTTGGACGTCAGCTAATACATATTGCCAGTGATGGTGTCTTCCCTGCCCTGAAGCGTGTGATTAACCGACCTGACGCCACCCCATCGATAGCATGAGTGCATGTAGACCGGGTTCCCAGACTGAGCGTCTTCGTTTTCGTTCTCACAACGCATCTTGATCCATGCTCATCTGCTTTCGTAATGAAAAGCATTCAATAAATACCCTGGCACGCCCGAAAGATTGCGCCTTGATTGAACGAACGTAACGCGATAGAGGATGCGAGAGAAGGCGAAGATAAATAAAGTGATGTCTATTCGTTGGCGAGACCAAATTCCACGGACTACAGTAAAAGTTCCGCATTTGGCACAATTGCCACTTTCGATGGTACACCGACAACTGTCGCGGAGATCGTGCCACCAGCTCATAGGATTAGAAAAATGGGAAAGAGTGACCCCAATCCATCTACGTGGAGAATCGTGCGGCCATGAAGCTCCGCATTGACCGAAACAACTCTATCATGATCTGCTCCGCTTTAGCCGTCGCAGATTTATGTCTTCAGGAGCTCCTCCTCCGCTGCCAGTATCGAAACTACTTCAGGAAACCGAGGCGTAATCTTGCACTCGTATGGGGCCGGCTTACTACGAGGTACAAGTCAGCAGTCAGGCTCGACGCAGCGTAGGGGTGATATGTATACAAAACCGTCCCGGTATCCACGAACGCGCCCGTATCAAGGGGCACTTCGTTTCCATCTTGATCACGAGCTCGTTCAAGGGTCGCTGCCCAGAGCGCCGTGGCCATGTAGATGAGGAGCGACTCGTTAGCGAAGTGTTTCCCTACGCAAGCGCGCTTCCCAAAGCCGTATGTGCCGTGCCCTTCTTCGTGCGTCTCCGCGGGACCCAGAATGATCTCGCCACGCGCATCAAGGTACCGCTCGGGTCTAAAGTCGGCGGCATCGTCACCATAAGAAGATGGGTCGCGGTGACATTGCCAGAGGTTCGTGAGGCATAAGGTCCCCTTTGGGATAAACATCCCATTGTACCAGTCATCCTCTATCGTGGAGTGTGGGAGTGAAAGTGGGAGAGCAGGGCGCCATCGGAGGACTTCTTTGACCATCGCTTGTATGTACGGAAGGTTCGGAGCATCCGAAAATGTTGGGATGCGTGATCGGCCGACGACTGTGTCCAGCTCAATATGTGCACGCCTCTGTACTTCTGGGTGCGCAACCATTGCGAGTGCCCACCATTTCATCGTCGTGGATGTGGTCTCCGCGCCAGCGGCGCTGTCAGAAAGGGCGGTTCAGCGAAGAGTCTCGAGAATATAGGTGAAGGACACACAATAATGTCCCAGCGAGCCAAGCCATTTCTTGACTAGAAAGCTGGCTGTGGTCAGATTGTTTGAAGAGCGATGCACTTATGCTTGGTCGTTCAGAACCCTCAGACTGTAAATTTCCTGGTTCAGAAGATTTCGACTAATCGTCTCTGCATCTATACCTACCAAGTCACTTAGAACACGATTAAAAAGCGACTCGAACAAGGTATTGAATCGCGTAAAATCTCGGTTTCCTTCATACTTCCACCTAGCGAATCTGAGGCAGTGCCATACTATTGAGCCAGAGAAACACCACATCGATATTAAGGCGGGGCCAACCTTTCAGGAATGTGCAACATCCAAGGGAACAACTCGACGAGATATGCTCCTGGGGCAACCGCCATAGAAACACGGTCGGTGAAAGCGAAAATCTCCTTCACGATTTTATCATTTTCGGTTTCAAGAGTGGGGTAATCGTACAGGATGGACATAGTCGCAGAAGCAGCGGTGCGTTGAAGGTGTTTCTCTAAAGCGCCAGGATTCGCTAGCAACGCAGAAGCAAGAAGTACACCTTCTATATGTAGAACATTGTGATAATCACGAACTGCCGCTTTTGTAAGGCTCTGGTGAGCTGCCCGGCGGCTACGGGAACGACAGTCAGCATTAATTTGTACGAGGAAACTACGAAACTAACCCATTTACATGACTGAGAAAGACAAATACAAGACTGTCTGAAATGATTTCTTGAGCCATAATCAGGCGAGGGCGACTAGAATAAATGCTTGCACGGCGATCAAGGAGCTCTGCAGCTGCCTTGAGACTATTCAAGACGAGGATGGGTTGACCGAGAGCATTTAAGTACATCACATCCCCTGGAACATCATGAGCTCGTGAACTCCATGTCAGTAAAAAAAAGGAGAGCGCACCGTATTTTTGCTTGCAATCCCCCCCAAACAACCAAGCCTTGTCTTGTAGTTCAAGGGCATTTCCGATAAGAGGAAGTCCCCGCGGACCAGGGGGGACGCGGCGCCAGGGGCTCCTCGAGTAGCGGACCACTAGAAAAACTGCGAGACCCAGTACTACGGCCAAACCAACGCGGGTCGTCGCAAGCTCCCAGACACAGTCGGGCGAGAGATAGTAATACGGAAACGCCGACCCAGGCAACGCCGCTGTGTCGCATCCTAGATGACGAACAGAACCGCCAACAGAAAGAATCCCTCCCATCGTGTGGAACGGGGATGGTTGCCGGTAAAGATACCAGAAGGGGACCCTACTCCTTTATATGTGCCATCATTGATATATGATCAGTCTGATGATACTTCCTCGGCTCTCCTCGGCTCTGCAGGTCCAGTGACAGGGCAGAGGGCGCAATATCTTATCTTCGAATACTACCCTGGAGCTTCCGCCTTGTTAAAATCCTGCTATCAGAATCAGCGTACCTGATCTGGACGCTAAGATGCGAAAGAATGATTGGTGGCCAGGACTACACGAAAAAACAAGTGGTGGTCGCATGGCTAGAGATAATCGACAGGGGATTATCAGGGGATTATCCGAAGACAAAATACTGTAGTTGTAACAATGGCGCTAAGAAATCAGAGTTACATAAAGCTAATCCATATGGGGAAACGGCCCTACGGCGCGATCAACTCCGATACTGTAGGCCCTTGGCCTGAGCTCTTGAATTTTCGCATCGTTCCCACGGACCGGTCCGCTTACCGCTACTCAGATTTAAACTCCGTTTTTTGATTGTTTGATCTTATTTCCAATAGAGTAAATACTACACTAAAAATACAGCGAAATCCAAAGTAGGGGGCACCTCACAACCAATTTAGCACATAGGCTGAGTCTGAAAGGGTGTTCTGATAACTTTGCCAAAGTTTTTTTTCACAAGAAATTATTTGTAGTAATTAAAAAAAACAAAATTATTAACCTGCAGATGAAAAAAATTGAAAATTATTAATCCACAAATGGATTTCAACACTAAGTTGAGCTCACAGGTGCAAAAAAGAAAGTCAATAGCACACTCTGGTCAATTTGAAGAAGATCATCTGATGAGATAGGAGCAAAAGTAATATATTCAAAGCAGGTAGTTACAGTACTACAGGGTGCCAACATCAGAGAAGGTGCCACTAGACGCTCTCTGTGGGCTCAGACATGCACACAGTGCTGACCAGTTGCTCACGTTGCTAATGGGGGTGCTGACAAACACCATGGTTTGATGACCACTACACTTGCAAGTGACAGCTGTGACTCAGTGGAGGGGGAAAAAGAGGGAGACACAGGTGATAAGTATGGATAACCCAGAACCCT
>Ga0137385_10002937_pt1 | contig 14716 bp, 15 predicted proteins | sample SagtaG_FD_104921 | JGI IMG/M metagenome (GOLD analysis project Ga0137385, IMG submission 104921) | Vadose zone soil microbial communities from Sagehorn Ranch, Mendocino, California, USA - Sage2_R_80_16 metaG | ecosystem: Environmental > Terrestrial > Soil > Vadose zone | place: USA: California...
AGCCGCTTAGACCCACTCATCAGGTGTCCACCTAAAAATAAGTGGACACTTCTCGATAAGACACTCTCATCCGGTCAAGAGGCCAAGAGGGGAACTTCGGACGCTTACGTCTTATCAACCGGCGGAGTCCATGATTTCAGCCATGAACTACATTCGTTGGTCGTGCCCCGAAGATGCAGAAATTAGTGAGGACCTCAAAAACAGATATATTGAAGGTCTGAAACGATTTCTGGATGTGTACAAGCAGTTCCGATCTGGTTCCGGTATTTCAACAAGAATTGGTATAAAGGTTCTTCTTACCAAGAACAACACAAACTATTCATGATCCCGCTATCTATAAGCCTCGAAGGGTCAACGGCTGAATATATCGAGTAGTCATAACTTCCTTCCGAAAACCATAACTCGGGATCACGCATAGTCCATTCCGCTTCGGAGTTGGTCGATATGATCGTCACATATCGATCACGATTGAAAGGGTTCGGAAATACAGCCTCGATCACCAGCCCAGAATCGCGATATTCCTTTCCTTCCAACACTATCCTCCCAGATTTAACCGAGATGGGGAGTCTACTCAATTGCGTCCACGCAGAATTGACATCTTTCGACCCAATTATCAAGAGGTTATTTTTTCTAAATTGATTTAGAGTAAGCATCTTATCCTCTGTTTCCGGAAGAACGGTAAAGAAATCCTTATACCACGCTTCCCGTATCAAACGCGCTACGTTTCCAGCATAGCGTTGCTCGCTACTCGGTCCCCGAGTTCCAGTTACCAACATCACAGGGCCCGCAAACATGTCTGCTATCGGTCCACTCGTGGAAGGATTCTTATTGATGCCCTCACTCGCAGACTTGTCATAAGACTCGGATCCACTCGTTTTGCGAAGAAGCCAGTTTCCAATCCATGTCGTTCGACCATATTTAAGTTCAACAGATGTAAACTCGGTACGCTCGATAGTAACAGTACGGGCTTTACCGATCAGGAATTGGATCAAATGCTCCATCCTGTCAATCGAAGAATATCTGGGATACGAATCAGGAAGAATCTGTAGTTCACAATTACCTGACACTCTTCTGCACTCGTCAACTAGGGCCTGCGACTGCTGCAAAGGAATATGGTCATTGTGATCGCCATGCTGCACCATCACAGGAACACGACCGAGATTATACGCCATCTGAGCGATATCATGATTCCTCATCCACTCCTCCGACGCAGTACGATCGGGACCTTCACTATAGGCGCCAGGTATGTCTGCTGCAACTGCAGCAAACACCGATGGAAAGTGCTCCGCCATAGCTATGGCCTCACGCCCCCCTTCGCACATCCCAGTAATATATATTCGGGCACGATCAATTTTGTAGTCTTTCTTGACGTCGGCAAGCACCTCCATAAAATCCATCTCTTGAATCGGCGCGCCGCGGGCGTTACCTCGTCCAAACGGATCTACTATGAGCACCCCATAGCGAGTCGCGTATGTATCAAGCCTTTCAATCTCATCATCTATATCGGATACTCGCGTACCTTCCTCAAATGGCCGCAGATGCTCCTCGATACCATTTATATTGAGAACCACCGGCACTGCGCTTCTAAACTTTATTCCTTTGGGAACATGGATTCCATAATACTGAATGGACCTGTCGATCCTGGATTCATAAGCTCTGATATGATAACCTGGCGATATTAATACATATCTGCCTTGGCCATCAACACCTCGAAGAGTACCTTCGATGTCCTTCGCCGCGTTGATGACTTTAAACTGCCACCGAGCGTCCGCTGGCTTGTAATGCTCGGGCAACATGAGGTGTTCTACTCGGCGGAGCCACACAGAGATATGATTGTAAATGTTTTTAGATTTGCCATGGTGCGACTTGACCTCCCCGAGAAGTGATGCTCTCATCGTTTCGAGATATCCAACATAGATATAGCTCTCGTACTTCACATCACCTACACGAAGAGTGCAATGAAAGACCCCCGAATATAGATTAGGGATACGTATGGAGGCCTGTGAGTTCGTCATATAGTCCTTATGGAACCGCTCTACGCCCTCTAGGTCCGTTAGCACAACCTCTGCCTTCGTCGGGGTTTCGAAGAAATCGAAGAGTGGACGAATTTCCCCTCCGGGATGCACTATATTCGTATCTAATGCACGATACACCTTACTCTGAAGTATTTTGCGTGCACTTTGCATATCGGTCATGGCGATCCGGTATGCCCATCCCGGATCTTTACTCATTACCAACCTGTCAATCTTGCATGCAACAATATTCGACCCAGAGCGCAAATTTACCGCCACAACGTTAGAATACGGTTCGAGATCGCGCACTTCGTCAACAGTACTGTTGATGATTAGCTCTCCGTTTAGCCAGCACCTCAACCCGTCTGCACTTCCGGCCATGATTGCGAGGCGCCTTTGATGAGTCACATTTATTCTCGCAAAAGCGTAGGACACCACCATCCTAGGATCTCCCAGTAGCTCCTGGAGATCAACAAACCATTTGTCCGCCACCCAGGAGATCAACTTTGGACTCTTCGGGTCCCCACGCAATAGGCTGAGAGCTCGCCTCCACATCACTTTGGATGTAAGCTTTTCTAGACTAAGCTCGTCGAAAGATCCATCATGTATCCCATATTCCCGCATATAATCATGGTTAAGTCCCACATCCGAGTTCTCATCCTTTGCCGAGAGCGATTTGGCGTTGATGGTGAACGGACCGACTATCATCCACCGAGTTATAGGAACTTCGGTGTTTAGTGACATTGGGAGGTCGGTGGTCGGTATACGAAGACGCTTTTCGTATTCGCATTTCACAATCCACGCCGACGCAATACAGCATGAGACCAAAAGAGCGATTGCATTTGACCATTGCTTTCGCATGAAGCCACCTTATCAAACGTGCACCTGTAAACACATTTCCACGATGAGCGAGATACGCGCATTCTACCTTGCTGCTGCTTGGTCCTTACACTGCCCAGTGCCAAATCTGTCAAATGGTTGGCCGACTCTCATTGCGTACATCTTAGCCTTAGGATTGTTGCCGCGACTCGTGCCGTGAAGAGTCTCCAGATACCCGCGTGATGTCATAGGCTGATAAACTCTTGACACTGGCACCTGAACGCACCCTTTCACGTATTCTCTCAACGCGAACGCCTATGAGGGAATTCAACATGAATGCAAGAAGCAGCGAAAACCCTACGTTCGCGAGCGTAACGGATATATCATTGTTGAACGCGATGTGTGGCGGGAAACTGTGGAGAATGCGCTCAACGAGCGAATGGCCGAGATAAATTGGGTAGCTAAACTGGCCGATCCATCTATCGAAGCAGCTCTTGCTCTGGAATTCTGACAGGACGGGTAACATGACACACGAGACAGCGAGATACATCGGGAGAAGGTAGCCTTCTGGCATTGGGATCATGAAGTATGTTACCGTCAAGATCCAAAATAGGGCTGTTCCAATCACTGGAAGCCGAGGGCGCAACGCAATTATCCTCTCCCATAGAGGGCCAAGCTTTTGGTGGGCGAGAGCTCCTGCTGCGAATAACCCCACTTCAGCAGGAAAAAACCGATAGCTCCATGGGTCCTCAAAGCCGATACCGGAAACAAGCAACCCGGAGCGGACAATAAATGATGCTATTAGCACACTCACCAGCCATTTCTGTCGTCTTACTATGAAAGGTGCTATCGCATAGAAGGTGATCTCAACGCCTAAGCTCCACGCTTGCGGAAGTAGTAGACCAGCAAACACAGGAAAGTCCGAATCCCGAAAGTTCTTAGCGAGTTGTAAGGAACCGCCATGTATGGCGGTGAACATTACCCAGTCCTGACCTATCAATGTAATATTTGTGACGCCTAATAACACTTTCGCAAGAACGGGGCCGCGCTGGAAAATGTTTAGGAAGCCTTGATCATAATACAGCGCAAACCCTAGGGACGCGACCGCGACGATCAGATACATCGGATAGAGACGTAGAATACGATTTAGATAGAAGCGATATGGCCTCGAGTAGACGTTATTCGATGTTAAGGCGTGTGAGATCACAAATCCCGAAATGAGATAAAAGCATTGTACGGCTGCCTGCCCACCCGTGAATACAAAACCATCGTTCCACGGAGAATGTGCAAAAACAACCGCTATAGCAAGCAGGGTCCGAACGATCCCCATAGTTCTCCTAGGACGCAAAGACGATACTGTGGATCTTATTACAGCGTAGGCAGCAAATCTGCGGCACAGCTTCAAACGTGCCCGGATTTGGAGCTGCTTAATGGAAACTGAGCGCGATACTCGCGATCAGTGAATCATAGACGTTCAAGGCGGTGACAGTCCGGCCTTGAGCTGAACAGAGTGAACAAGAACAATAACAACACCGCCCATACATTCCAGTTTGCGAGGTGTTCCGGAAACCGATATCCGTGCAGGTGGACCCAATGCCCGAAGCCTTTCCTAGCAGGTTGCTGAAAAGCGGTATTGCAGCTTCGTTATGACTCGTCTTCGATGATTCAGTGATTCAGCGTGGTTGCTTCCTTTCTCGCATGCGGCTCGTTCTGCATGTAGAGAAACTTCGGCCCGGTCATGCGACATATCCGACTGCTGATGATCGATTCCGCGCATACTCTCGTCTTAAATCAATACGCTGCGGAAGTGAAGTCACTTTTTCAGCACACTGCTAGGCCCTTATGACAGCTCCGTAACTCGTACATGCATCTCGAAGCATCATAAAGCAACGCCGCTAAGGAGTCCTACCTGGTCGCATCCACGCTCACCGGCTTGGCCTTCATATGCCACAATCCCGGTTCATCTAGACGTTGCTTCCTGTCCGCTTGCTTCGTCGCCAATTGGGTCAAGGGGCAAATCAGCTCGTTGGAAACAACAAAATGATAGAAATCCATCCAGTACAATATCGTCGCCAATTGGTGGCGCGGCGGCGAAAAGGTGGGCCGCGCGAAGAGATGATTGTGATCGCAAACCTACCCTAAAGCGCCATTCAAGATCGTCCATGCAAGTACTGTTTGCTCCGATAGCCCTGGCTTCCAAGTTGCACAGATCAAGCCTCGCGTCGACCGAGTCCGGATCAGATATCAGCGAAGTTTTGTAAGCTCGAAGTGCCGCCGAGGTATCGCCCTTCCGTTCGTAGCTTCTTCCCAAATGGCACCATGCCTCAGAAAGTCCCGGTAATTGGTCAACGACCCGCCGCAATATTCGAATGGCCTCATCATCATGTCCGAGTGCTCCGAGAACCGCACCAAGTCTGGCCTCAGTGATGATCGATGGAGACTCTCTTTCTGAAGCTTCCAAATCCTGGCGAACATGTTGAATGACCACACGTTGACATTCACTACAGAGTAGCATAAGCCCTTCAAACCACTGGCTGTAAAGGAGTCTCGGTGAATACTCAATCGCCTTCTCCTCCATCTCCCGCGCCAAGGTCGGCAGTCCAGCTCTGTCTGCTATAACCGATCCAGTCACGAGAAACTCCGGATCTTGCGGCTGCACTGCGAGCGCTCGCTTGGAGAATGACAGCCCGGTGCCAAGATCACCATCTCGCGCGCTAAGGAGGGCCAGATTATTCAATACGCTCGGATCAGGCAGGCCCGACTGTAACGACCTGATGTATTCAAGCCTAGCCCTCTGGCGGATTGTTCTACTCTCGTCCTTCACTGGCCGGACGAGCGAATCGCTACTTCCATTCCACCTGTCCGCGGAATTTGCTTTCTCAATCGAAAGCCCGTAAATCGCATGGTAGTAGCTATCGTTTGGAGATTGCCTGATTGCGTTCCGCATCAGCTCTTGAGCTTGTTCGTAATCCCCCATCGCTAACTCCCTTGTTGCCGCGGTGTAATATGACTTCGCAATTGACTGTTGTTTAGACTGCCACACGAGCACGACAATCGAGATAAACGCTAGGATCGGACACGCATGTCCAAGTGTTGCGGCAATTGGTGACTTCCATGGTGGAACATCGCCCCCTGACCGGTTGTAAACCGGTGCTGATGACTCACGGGAGGCTAAGTACGCCAAGGTGACAGACCAAAGAATTGTGGAAGGCACACTTATCAAAAGCGACGAATAGAACGTCTCGTGTGCGAGACACGCCATGACAGATGCTCCAAACATTCGTCGCAGATTGCATCGCAGATTCAAAAGGTAATAGCCCCCTGAGGATTTTGTCTGTGAGCTGAAAAGCCATAACGAGACAAATGCCGCGATTAGCATTGAAGGGACCCCATATGATATCCCATAGTCCAGAGCTAAGTTAAACGGCCTGCTAGTGAAGACGCCGCCATCAGTGTGTCCACCGTTTGCTTGATGCAGCAAGGCAAAGTTGCCAGGGCCTCTGCCTATCCATTGATGTTCACTTAGCATCTCAACCGTCGCTCTCCAGATTCGAATGCGGCCCGCAGTGCTTCGTTGCTGAGACAGCGTTGCATTGAGACGAATTGTATCCGTAAGCGGTCGAGGGTATAGGACGGCTATCACACAGATGGGCAGGATAATGGGAGCACTTAGACGAACAAAATAGTTACGGCAAGGGGGCGTTACTTTTCGAACTTGGATGGCGACGACAACAATGAATACAGCTAGAGACAGATAGACGGCTCTCAGGAACGAGAGCAGCATGGAGTATACAATAAGTGACGCTATACATCCATAAAATGCGGTCTTTGTTCGAGAGAGCGCGCCACATGCGAGACATGCAAATGGTATGGGCAGGAGAAGAATTAGAACGATAACAGTCTCGCCAAGTACGAATGAAGGAAACGGAGACTGCAACAGATAACGCAAGGACGATATTTGCTCGAAGCCTTGCGCTCGCGCCACACCGATGACGCGTGTATTGCGAGATATGATTTCCGCTGCCACGTATAAGGCTAATAGTGAAAGCGCTAGGCACAAAGATTCTACTGATAGTGCTCGACAGGTAATTCTTTGGATCCAGTATACTCCCAAACCGATTCCTAGTAGCAACAATGGTGAAGTACCATTTGGTGCGTACACGGAATATGCTTGAGATAGAGCCGCAACAAGAAACAATACACTGCACGTAACGTCAACGCCGTTGACGACATGCCTATCTGATCTGCTTAGGCGCCAAAACAATACGAGAGACACGAAGAGACCCGCGCACACTACGATTGCCGCTTCCGTCGTAGACCACAAGCAGCTACACGCTACAGATGTAATCACGCTGAGTGGCACGATGACACCAGTAAGATATTTCGTGCCGTCCATTGATGTTATGCGCCACGTGGCTTTGTTGGGAACCACTCGCATTTAACACCTCTTATGCCTGAGGTCCACGTCGCTCTTCATCACAAATAGTAAGCGCGCCGCAGCGCAAGTCGGTTCAGAGCATAACCGTGACGTCCGTGGTCGTTGCTGTATCATGACGGCCGCGTAGCCCCTAGGTTTGCTTGGCTGAGTGAGTCGTTTGCGTGCTTATCAAGGAGCGATTTGTCGTTCGATTTAGTCATGCCGCCGCAGCCTGCCCCTGTTTGGCTCTTTGACATGCGGTCATCACTTCTGTCTCCACTCCAGTATTCTCTTCTTATCCCGCTATAAACCTGTCCTTAGTTGCCGCCAAAATGCGCCACACATGCGAATAGCCGTGCTCCACCACCCAGCCGCGCGAGAGGAGAAAAGCAGTTGACAATTGCCACCATATTCTTCAAGTCTTAATCATCATGTGCTGGTAAGCGGTCAACATGTTCGATCACAAACATCTCGACCGGAACATTCCCTCTCTGCAACTTAAGTCCCAGTTGCTCCTCGAGAGCGGTAAAGACCGATGGTAATGAGGATTCGGACATTGTCAAAGGTGCAAAATTGAGTTTTACTTCGTAACTGCCGAGTAAGCCGGTTTCATCGGCGACTGGCTCATTTAGCACATGGCTCAGCATCGACGCCAGATCTTTGGGTGACGCGTTCTGCATCTGGATCTGGTCGGCGAGAATGAAGCCATTGGTCATGCCTCCTTCGGCGGGGGTAAGCTTCGTGCCACCTTTAGCGATTACCAATGCGTATCCTTTGCGGCTTTGCGTTTCGCGGTGATAAGCAAGGTGGAATCGGTCTCGCAGCAGTTGTTGCATCAGCGGTCGAAGCTGATCGTAGCTAAACCCCGCATCGCCTTCCGGTTTCGCCGAGATATCGAAATGCTCCCGATCCATCCAACTCTCTTTTCCCGACAATCGGTCCTGATCCAGCAGAAACGCCCACGCTATGACGGACGGTAGGGTGATTTCGTGCATGGTGAACACTCCAGATCCACTAGGGCTGATCGGGCTGCCCCATATTGGTACGACATCTTTCTCGGGAACTACGCGTATGGAAGCGACTTCGAAGCGCGCGACGCCCTTTGCTAGGGGATCCGCCTGATCCTGCGAGTGCAGCAGAGTTGAGGAGCTCGCGCCAGTCGATAGGCTTATCATGAAGGTACTCGCCCCCACGACACATGGTCGCAACCAGCATCTGATCCTCACCCTTACACCCCCCGCTCGTCTCATATTTGTTCCCCTCTCTGTCTTAGATCTCTAATTAGAACAAATGCGCACATATTACAGCTAACAGGGCTTTCACTTTCGCCTTGAATGCATATTGAATGTAGGTCCAGAGAAATCCACCAGGGTCCACGTCGCTACCGAGCCAAACCTCGCTCTATTCGGTTATACAGCCGCAGCTGGAGCCACCATATCGACAATCACATACCCAGGTTCCACCTGTTGTAGTGGTTATTGACCCAGAAGCGATTTGGTTTGCATATGCCTTTGGCCCAACCACTAACGACATTCCGCACAGTGCTAGAGCAACAGCACCCACGGTCACACTGAAACGTTGAAACGCTCGCAACATGAGATCTCCTCCTTAATTGAAGCCATGAGTTGGCAGTTCTATTCCTGAGTTTGGCATCCACATTGGGTGCTACCCTTTGTGCAGTCGCACACGGGAACACCGCCCACAATCGTTGTTGTTCCTTGTCGATCCACTGCGTATGCCTTAGGCCCGCCAGTGGAAACGGCAAAGCCGATGGCAGCACAAATTACTATGCTTAACCTTAAAACCATTGCTTTCACATCTTCTCCTTTACACGTGTTCCATGCGTCACTTACTGTGGCGTTTACCCCGGTGGACCTCTTTGGCCGCGTACCGAATCTTGGCCATTTAAATTCGGGTACTCTTTTCGGACATAACGACAGTCCGAATGTTCCTAACTTCTACTCCGCGTCCCAGCAGCCGCTCCTAATCACTTCGCGTTGAGTTCCGCGATTGACTGAACGCGAGCCTCGAAACTTCGTTGCAAGTCAGTGCTGTTCGTTGCAGGTGATGCGGTAAGAACCTCATAGTCATTTCTTACGAGGATACTTACGGGTGTTTTTGACGGGATACCAACTGCTCCAGGAATTAGGTTGCGGTCATCCAGAAAAGCATCATAAGGAAGACGGTAAGCATCGAGAAACGATCGTGCTTCATCCTGTGATGTATAGACAAATATCAGAACAATATCCAGATCTTTGATTGCTGTTGTTCGAGACAGGAAGTCCCAGTGCGGAAGCTGAGATAAGCATGTCGAACAATCCGCAGCGGTCAGAAACACGAGGAGACGAAGTTTCTGTCTAGGACGGTCTTGAAGCTCTTCGGATTTGCCGGTGCGAAGGTTGTGAAGAGGTATTCCCCTGAGCCGTGATAGGTTCATTAGAGTTCGCTCTCCGTCAGAGACGATATAGGCCTCGGCCCTACTCTCGGAACGGCGTTGCAATGTTACTTTTGCCACGAACGCGACACAGATAATCACCACAATAATCTGTATTACCTGACGCGCTTTCTTATTGAGGTGAAATCGTTCCGAAGATGAGTTCATATGGTCGTGTACCCCCAAACATAGGATTATTGACAAGCATAATACGGCGCTCTTCATTGGGATGGCTTACGATTAGACAATTTGTCTCGTATGTTGCTAGTTTTGTATGGTCCGATAATCTCCAAACATCCACAGTGTATCTGAGGCGGTCAAATGCTTCATATTCCACAAGTGCTACACCGTGGTCTATAACCAAGGCGCGAATCGGAGTCCACTGAAGTTCCCACGAATGGAACTTGGCAAGATCTCGATCTTCTAGATGAAGTGGCGTTGTAGGTGCATGGAATGTATGGACCGAAGAGCTCAGCAGATCCGAAACTGATCCACTTGGCGAGATTACATGAATCGTATACTCAAAGGGCAACATGAAATACATATTGCCCGCTTCGTCAGATGACGTAACTGGAGCATCATCATTAATCAGTCCGAGGGGCATCAGCCGACTGGGGAATTCGAATGCTGATTTCACAAATGTTCCGTCATTCTTGTAGAGGTGCACGAGGTCCGATGTCGGCTGTCCACTGACGTACACGGATTTCCAGCGATTTCCAAACAGCGCGAAGGTGTTGGCGTGCTGATCATACAGAATTCTAGACCCGGAGAAACCCTGTGGGGTGTAGATAAACGATCCCGCAAATTTACCAGCCGTATCGTAGCGGATGACTCGATGAGTTGTAAAATCAACAACCGCGACACCCGTGGGAATCGTAATAAGGTCAGATGGACTGATATAGTGACCGGGTTCTCGTCCGTGTCCCCCCAGGATGGCGACATCAGTCCCATCGGTTTTAACACGATGGACAAGCATTGTCCCCCCATCTAATACTGCAATCTCCGAAGAGTTCAGCGTCGCCACGCGAAATACATTTGTAAGATCTCCACTTGAAATAGTCATGCGAGAGATATTGTTAAGAAAGCGTCCGATCTCGTCTGCCGCTGAATTTGCTTCGATCCTTTTTGATGCAGCCAGATAGTCATTGTTGTATGGGTGTTGCAATGGATCAGGTGGTGACGTTCGGCACCCAACTAAAATAATGAAAAGAGATAAGAGGCTATGCAGAATATCTCTATTTCGGCTCCACAAATGCTTTGCCATTGACTATTTTCCTTCCGTGTCCTAGGTGGGATGTCGGTCATTGTGACCCGACTCCAAGACGGTTAAAGATTTGTGGGCAGCGAGAGTCCGGGGCAACGCCTGAGCGAACGCCGCCGGTCCGGCTTATCTTGATACGGCTGAGCAACTCCACTCCGGACGATGTTGCTACGCACTCGCAGATTGACTCCCCGGATTCGGGGGTTATTTAAAGGTGCGCAGGTCAATGTTTGCATCCAAAATGTCGCTTCCCGTGATCCTCACGTTCATGCTTTCGTTTTGCGGCACCGTCGAGCCCGGCAAATTCGGGATGGTAGACGTAATCACATATGATCCTTCTGGTAGTAGATCAAAGCGATAGGATCCGTTTGGCATCGAGATGGCGCCATGAAGTGGAGATGTCCCACCTTCATGTCTGACACTTACGGCTACGCCTCCGACTGGCTGTCCGTCTCTAAAGATCGTTCCGCTTATTGAGTGGAGTTTGCTCACAGGAATTGAAATGTTCTCGCCAGAGAGATCGTCAGCGTCGCCGACGTCGATGACTTTCGCTGAAGATTGCTCAAGCACACCAGGTGCGAAGACTTCCAAGTCAGCAGTCCCAGGACGCTGTGGTACTGGACTCAGCGTTCCAGAATCCAGGGACGCTACGCCGAAGAACGCTTCTCTTACGAGGATAGAAATCATGTACTTGCCAGGCTCGAGACCGGAAATGCGATAATCGCCTCGGTCATCCGTCATGGTACTTTCAGAAAATTTAGGCTTGCCGACTTGAGTACTATCGAACTCGTTTTGTATCTTCTCTGCGATTACTGGCATTCCGATCAGTACTCCGCCAAGGTCAACTGAAATTTGACCGGATATTGATGCCGCACGTCGTAAAATCAAATCTCTTTGAGCAGTAATGCCCGGCTTCACATTGACATGTGACAGAGCGGCATGGTCATGCCCCTTGTCTTTATCTTTGGTATCCGTCGACAATATCGTCGAAGACCGTTGCTCGTCCCGATAACCTTGAAGCGTGGCATCAAGAACATACTCTCCAGGATTGACCGTTGAGAATTGAAATTCGCCACTGAAATCTGTCTTTGTACTCTGAGAATCTTGCGCACGGCTATCACTAGAGGATCCATTCGGATCAACCGGGATTAACTTTACACTTGCTCCTCTTGCTGGAAAATTTCCATCTGAACAGGTGACAGTTCCTGTAACTGAGCCCGTTCTGACTTGCCCTGAAATTGGAGCTACTCCAGAAAGAAGAAGAACTAGCAAACTCAGCACTCTTTCGCGAGACATTTTAGCTAATCGCATTGACTCTACCCCTCTGGGAGTTGTTTACTGCGAGCATATTCCATCTGCTTTCATCACAATCTGGCCATCGGGAAAAGCCGTATCCGTCGTCAAAAGAACAACATTATAGAAAGGAGCGTTGCAAAAAAGCACGTCTCCGCTACTCTTACTCGGCCAATGCCTGGTAGGACGAAAATTTTCGCGCCGCTGTCGGCGTCATCTTCAACTTGACTATCCGAAAGTGGCGACAGATTTAGCTGCTGAGACTTCGACTCCATATTGCACTCAAAAATGGAAAACTGCAAGTATAACTCTCTTCCAATGCAAGGTGAGCCTGAAGATACTGGGGTGGACTCCTTTGTTGAGACAGCCGAATAAGACACTGTTCGCCGTTTGCTGCAATTTGCTCGACCGGCAGGACCACTGTAACGCATTCTGAGCCTGGGCCGGTAAAGCGGAAGCGGGCTCTGCTCCCAAGGAACTCCTAGTCATCAACTGTGGGCGGATATGAGCGTATAGCCGAGGTTCTGGGCCAAGGCTCTCAGTCTGTTTTCTGTTCGTTGACGATGTTTAAACTCAGCTCTGGCGAACACGCTTTCGTCGTAGGACTCTCTGGTCTTGAGCATGTGGTAAATCACTCGTGCCAATTTGTGTGCGGCAGCGGTGATCGCCTTGGGGGCTCCGAGTCTGGTTCGGATGCGACGGTAGAATTCACCCAAGGCCGATTGGCTTTTTTGAAGCGATTGTGCAGCCATCCGGAGGGTTACCGCAACTCGGTTCTTGATCTTTCTCGTTCCGGTCCAGAGCACCTTTCCGCCACTGATGTCGTTGTCCGGGCATAATCCCATCCATGAGCTGAAGGCGCCTGCGCTGCGGAATTTTGAGACGTCCCGACCCAGTTCGGCCAGTATGGCCTGTACGTGCAAAACGCTGATCCCGGGAATGGTAGTCAAATCGACTCCTAGAACGCGGTAAGCCTCCTCTCGCAGCTCTAACGCCTTGGCGGGAGTCATCACTTTGCACTTCTTCACGGAATCTTTCGCCACCGGAAGGCTCATCCGTAGATCCGCTCTTGTTTCTAGGGTCTTCATCAGGCGCCGCATTTCTTCCTCGCAATCGGCGATTCGGCACTGATACTCCCGGTATAAGTCAACGGACTGTTGGAGCGTGAATAAATGCTCCTGACGGTAGTCACCTACCAGGCTTCTGGCGATAGTCTCCTGGTTGGCTCTAATCCTGGGATCGGAAAGTGCGGCCAGCGTCTGCGTATCTCGATTCCCACCGAGAATTGCATCGATGATTGCCAATCCGGTCGTCCCAGTGATGTCGCTGATGACATGGCGAATCTGCAGGTTCATCTGGTCCAAAGCCTTCTGCATGTGTTGTACGTGCGACGTCGCCATCTCTACCAAACTGTCTCGGTGCCGAAGCAACGATCGGATGGCGCACACGTCTGATGCCGGACGAAATGACGCGCGCAGGAGCCCGACTGAATGCAGGTATTGCAACCACTGGCAGTCGGAAACATCTGTGCGTCGTCCCGGAACGTTTTTAACGTGCTTTGCGTTCAGAAGATAGACTTCCAGCCCCCGAACCTCCAGGATCTGCATCAATGGAACCCAGTAAACTCCTGTAGATTCCATGGCAACTGTACGAACGCGACATTGCTGCAGCCATTCGGCGAGGTGGATCAGATCCAGGGTGAACGTTGGAAACATACGAATAGGCTCTGGATCTCGATCAGCTGGTACAGCAACGTAAATCTCAGTTGCACCGATATCAACGCCGGCAGCATCGGCGTTCAGAATGGGCATGGCAACTTTCTTGTTCTTCTTGCCTGTTGTTTTTTGGCGGCATTTTTGACTCCTGACAATACTGCGGGAACTCGGGTCCGAGTCGTAAGCGTAGGAACTCTCCCAATCGGGATCACCGGCCTACCTTTCGGTGGACCAGCGTCACCACTGTCTTGATCACGTAACCCGGGGCCACACTGGAGAATCGGGCTCAAACATGAGCGCCACTGCAGACTCGGCCTGTTACGCCGGTCCCCGCTACTTCAGTATGCCGCTAGTTCCTTCCCCGTTTTGCCCATGTCCTCACGGCCCCACACTGGAGAGCAACCCGCCAAGGAATAGCCGGTTGCGACTCATCATGCCGATAAGAGAGGGGGCGGAGTGGACTATTGCTTCGCCTCCGGTCTGTTTCAGACAACCCCATCGGACGATAGATCGCCGATGCCTTGGAAAACTCATAGCGCAAGTTGCGGCGCAGACGCCTCCATATTTCTGGCCGCCAGTTGGGCCTCAAATTCGATCGGAGGCAGGTACCCAGCGCCGAGTGCAAGCGTTTTTGATTGTAGACCTTCTCCAGGAATACGCCGATTGACGCGCGCGCCTCAGCCAGGTCCCGGTATTCGCTGCGAAAAACCTCCTCGTACTTAAGCGTTTTCATGAACGACTCGCACTGGGCGTTGTCATATGGAT
>Ga0137385_10002938_pt1 | contig 14710 bp, 10 predicted proteins | sample SagtaG_FD_104921 | JGI IMG/M metagenome (GOLD analysis project Ga0137385, IMG submission 104921) | Vadose zone soil microbial communities from Sagehorn Ranch, Mendocino, California, USA - Sage2_R_80_16 metaG | ecosystem: Environmental > Terrestrial > Soil > Vadose zone | place: USA: California...
ATTACCACGTCTCGGGTTGTCCGGACAGTTCGGACGGTCCAGGACCAGTGGCCGGTAGCGGTCCGGTCGCGAAGCGTGTGATGCGCTCGGTGGCCGCCGCCGGATCGATGCGAATCGGCAGCACAAGGCGGAAAACCGCGCCCCGGTCGGCCGGCGGCGGCGCGACACAGGCCAGGTCGCCGCCGTGCGCGCGAGCGAAGCCACGGGCGATGGGCAGGCCCAGCCCGGAGCCGCCGAACCTGCGGTCCCGCGCGTTGTCCAGCCGCACCAGCCGATCGAAGATCCGGTCCCGCTGGGCTTCTGGTACGCCCGGTCCGTCGTCGGTGACCAGCAGTTCGGCGAACGTGGCGACCTGACGCAGCCACACCCCGACGTGGCCGTCCGGTCCGGTCGCCTTGCGCGCGTTGTCCAGCAGGTTCGCCACGATCTGGGTGATCCGCGCCTCGTCCGCCCACACCGTGAGCGCGGGGCCGTCCACCCGCACGGTCAGCTCCGGCGCGAGGACCCGGATCCGCTCGGCCTGCGCGTCGGCCAGCGCCCGCAGATTCACCGGGGCGATGGTCAGCTCGACACCGGCGTCGATCCGGGCCAGGTCGAGCAGGTCGTTGACCAGTTGGCCGGCGCGGCGGGACTCGCGCACCAGCAGCAGGTGCATCCGGTCACGTTCCTCCTGGCCCGCCTCCGGTGACTGCTGTAGGACCGCCTCGGCCGCCGCCTGCACGCCGGCGATCGGGGTGCGCAGCTCGTGCGCGGCGTCCGCGACGAACCGGCGGGTCCGTTCCTCCGACGCCCGTGACGCGGCCTCGGCCACCCTGGCCTGGTGTTCCGCGCCTTCGAGAGCGTCGAGCATGTCGTCGAACGCGGCCGCGGTCCGGCCAAGTTCGGTGTCCGGATCGGTCGGTGAGAGTCGCCTGCCCCGGCCGCCTCCGGCGATGGAACGGGCCAGCCCGGTCATCACGGCCAGCGGCTTGAGCGCCACCCGGATCGCCACGACCAGCACGATCCCGGTCACCGCCAGCGCGACCAGCCCGACCAGCAGCAACACCCCGCGCAGCTGTGCCTGCGCCTGCTGGATCGCCGACGTCGCCACGGCCAGCGTCAACCGCGCGCCGTTCAACACGCCGCGCGAGACGAGCCGGATCGTGGCCTGTTTCACATTGTCCGACGGGCTGGGCAGGCCGCCGTACGTCTGGCCGTTGACGAGCACGATCTCGGCCCGCACGCCATCGGTGTCCACCCGGTTGAGCAGGACCTTGGGGCCCACGTTCTGCCTGGCCAGCGTGACGGCGACCCGTCCGTGGTCGGCCAGCACCGCGGTCAGGTCCCGGTTGGTCTCGGCGGCGAACACGGCGTTCACCGCCAGCACGATCCCCAGCAGCACCACCGCCAGCACCACGATGACCAGCACGGTCACCCGCCGGCGCAGCGATGTGGTGCGCAGCGCCGTGGTCATCCATCCTCCGTGCGCAGCACGTACCCGAGGCCGCGCACCGTGCGCAGCAGGCGGGGCCCGTGCGCCTCCAGTTTCCGGCGCAACGCGCTGACGTGCACCTCCACCAGGTTCGGGTCGTAGTCCTCGTAGCCCCAGACGGCGGTGAGGATCTGCGTCTTGCTGACCACCCGCCCCCGCTGCGCCGCAAGGTACTCCAGCAGCCGCAGCTCGGTCGCGGTCAGCTCGATCGGCCGCCCCGCGTACAGCACGACCCCGGAGTCGGCATCCACCACCAGGTCGCCAACCTGCACCGTGGACGGCGTGCGGCCCAGCCTGCGCAGCACGGCCACCACCCGCGCCACCAGCTCGGCCAGCACGAACGGCTTGACCACGTAGTCGTCCGCACCGCCCTGCAGGCCACGCAGCCGGTCGGGCACGGCGTCGCGGGCGGTCAGCATCACCACACCCGCGGTGGTGGTCCGCCGGACAACGTCCAGCAGCGAGAAGCCGTCCCGTCCCGGCAGCATCACGTCGAGCACCACCAGGTCCGGCCGGAAACGCTTCAGGTCCTGCTCCAGTTCGCGGCCATCACCCCGGCCCAGCGCGTCAAGGCCGTTGTCGCGTAGCGCGGCGCAGACCGCCACGTTGATCGCTTCTGCGTCCTCGATGACCAGGATCCGCGCTTTCGTCACCAGCTCATTCTGGGTGGGTGGCGGCTGAACGGTCGCTGAAACACCGTCGGCCTTCAGGGTCCGTTCAGGTCCCGCCTGGATTCTCAGCGCCGCCATGCCGCGATGATCTCTTCAGGCCGAAGACGAGCTCCGATGCAAGTAAGACCGCATATTACTTAGATCGGATCATACTTTGCTGCGAGGTGTCCGGCGGTCGACCAGGATCTCCGTGTGGAGCACGTAGCCGAGGCCGCGCACTGTGCGCAGCAGGCGGGCCTGGGCGCCGTCAATTTCCAGCAGTGCGCTGACGTGCACCTCGAGCGGCCACAGCTCGGTGGCAGCTGAGCGGTCGCTGAAACACCGGCGGCCTTCAGAGTCCGTTCAGGTCCCGCCCCGACCGTGGGACGCATGGACGAGCCGACCGAGTATGTGGGACCAGCGGGGCGTATGGGACCAGCAGGGCACATCGGCCAGTCGGGCCCACCGGGCGACTTCAGCCCGACCGAACAGTCCGGCCCGACCGAACAGTTCAGCCCGACCGAACAATTCAACCCGACCCAGTGGTTCGGCCCGCCCGAATGGGTGGGTCCGCCGGCACAGCCGCCGCGGGCGCCGATGTGGCGGCGGCGTGGACCGCTGGCGCTCGCCGGGGTGCTCGTGTTGTCGATAGTCGGTCTGGTCGTCGGGATCGTCCTGTCCGTGCCCAGCCCCACTCCGGCGGACACGGCCGTTGTCGTGCCCGCCACAGTGACCACCCAGCCGGCCGCTGGACACCGGAAAGCCGCACGTCACAAGCGCCGGAGCCCGGCGACGACCGTGCCGTCCGTCACGACCATCACCAACCCGTAAGCGACCGCGGCAGGGTGTTCCGGGCTCCGGTCTGTCATCCTCGTACCCGTGACGGTGGCACAAGGACCGGGCAGGCGGCGCCTCATCCTGATGGCCGTCGGGCTCGGGTGCGTCGCCATCGTGGTCGTCGCGTTGTGGATCCTCGCCGGCTACGCGGGGGCGCGTGGCTCGACCACGACCGGCGACCAGCAGGTGCGCGCGACCGTGCGGGCGTCCGCCTCCTGCCAGGGCACGGACAACAACGACACGGTCAACTTCGTGCTGTCCGGGCAAACCCACCAGGCGAAGCTGAACGGCTGCGGCCACGAACCCGGCGAAGTCCTCACCGTGCTGGTGCCGGCCCAGTTCGACTCGAGCACCGTGCTGGAGCAGGCCGACGCGGCGCCGGGCGACTCGTCCGGTCTGTCGCACCGGGTCGCGTTCCTGCTGCTGGTGCTGGCCACGGCGGTCGGCGGCGTCTGCGGCTACCAGATCTTCCGCATCCGGAACCAGGGCGGCAGGTCGATCAAGACCGTCGGGCCACCGCGATCGGGCACGACCGGCACCCGGCACCCCGTCGTGCCGCGACCGTCGCCGGGCAGTCGGCTGGCGGCGCGGTTCCGTTCCAGCTCTGCCGACCGGGACGAGGTTTATCCGGGCGAAAGTCGTACGCCGTCAGCGAACGATCCGGAAGCGACCGGCGTGGACTGGTTCGAGGATTCCTCAGCAACCATGCACCCTGTCGACCCGCCACCGGGTCTTGGCCGTTGATGAACGGGTAATCAGCACCTGGGGCGGACCACGTAGGCTCGTCTCATGCCTTCGCCCGAGCTGCACAGGTACACCCTTGCCAACGGCCTGCGGGTCGTGCTCGCCCCGGACCGGACGATCCCGGTCGTCGGTGTCAGCGTGCACTACGACGTGGGGTTCCGCTCCGAGCCGGAGGGGCGCACCGGCTTTGCGCACCTGTTCGAACATCTGATGTTCCAGGGCAGCGAGAGCCTGGAGAAGCTGGCGCACTTCCGCCACGTGCAGTCCTCCGGCGGCACCTTCAACGGCTCGACCCATCCGGACTACACGGACTACTTCGAGATACTTCCCTCGGCCGCCATGGAACGCGCGCTGTTCCTGGAGCCCGACCGGATGCGCGCGCCCAGGATCACCGAGGAGAACCTGCGCAACCAGATCGACGTGGTCAAGGAGGAGATCCGGCTCAACGTGCTGAACCGGCCGTACGGCGGGTTCCCGTGGATCACGCTGCCGTCGGTGCTGTACCAGACGTTCCCGAACGCGCACAACGGTTACGGCGACTTCACCGATCTGGAACAGGCCAGCCTGGACGACTGCGCGTCGTTCTTCGACACGTTCTACGCGCCGGGCAACGCGGTGCTCACCGTATGCGGCGACATCGAGATCAGCAGTGCGGAAGACCTGGTACAGCGCCATTTCGGTGACGTGCCGGCCCGCCCGGTGCCGGTCCGGCCGAGCTTCGACGAGCCGAGGCCGACCAGGGAGGTGTGGGCCGAGGAGATCGACCAGCACGCCCCGCTGCCCGCGCTCGCGGCCGGCTACCGGATGCCCGACCCGGTGGCCGAACTGGACAACTACCTGGCCTACGTGGTGCTGTCCTCGGTGCTCACCGACGGCGACGCCTCCCGGTTGCAGCAGCGCATGGTGCACAAGGACGCGCTGGTCAGCGACCTGGGTACCGCGTGCGGTCTGTTCGGTTCGCCGCTGGAGGCCCGTGACCCGGACACGTTCACCTTCACCGCGTGGCTCACCGACAGCGTGTCCCCCGACCGGGTGCTCGGTGCGCTGGACGAGGAACTGGAACGCCTCGCCGCGCGCGGCCCGGACGCGGACGAGTTGGCCAGGGTGACCGCCCGCTGGGCCGCCGGTGTGCACCGCGACAACGACCGGGTGATCTCCAGGACTCTGGGCTACGGGGTGCTCGAACTGTTGCACGGTAAGCCGGAACTGGCCGCCGAACTGCCCGCCCGGGTGGCCAGGGTGACCTCGGAGGACGTGTCCGCCGCGGCCAAGTCGCTGCGCCCGGACTCCCGCGCGGTCCTGTTGCTCAAGCCCGCCGACGAAAACCTGACCGAGGCCAACCCGGCCGGAGGTGCCGCGTGACCGTCTCCACCCACCGAACAGCCGAACAGATCGGGCGCACCGCACGGGGCCCCCGGCCGGTGCCCCCGCTGGGCGAGCAGCGCGCGTCGATCCAGCCGGAGACGCTGGACACCGTGCTGGACAACGGTCTTCGGCTGCTCGTGGTGCGCCAGCCTGCCGTGCCGATCGTCGAGCTACGCCTACGAGTGCCCTTCGGCGGCACCGAGCCAACCCACCCGGCCCGGTCGGAGGTGTTGGCCGAAACCCTGCTCACCGGCACCGCCCGGCGCAGCCGAGTTCAAGTCGACACCGACCTGGCACTGGTCGGCGGAGAACTGGGCGCAGGCGTCGACCCGGAACGCCTCTCGATCGGCGGCAACGCCCTGGCCAGCGGCCTTGACCGGTTGCTCGACGTACTGGCCGACGTCCTCACCGGCGCGGTCTACGCCGACGAAGAGGTGGCCCGTGAACGGGACCGACTGGTCGAGCGGATCGCACTGGCCGGTGCCCAACCCGGCACGATCGCCAGAAAGGCGTTGCAGCGCAGGCGATACGGCGACCACCCGTTCGCCCACGAGATGCCGGAAGCCGCCGACGTCGCCCAGGTGACCGCAGACCAGGTCCGGGAACTGCACCAAAAGTCGTTGGTGCCACGAGGTTCGGCGATGGTACTGGTCGGCGACGTCGACCCGCAGGGCGCGCGGGACCTGGTCAACGAGGCCCTCGCCGGTTGGCAAGCCGACCACGCCGCGACCGAGATGGTCCCGCTGCCCAAGGTGGCCGGCGGCGACCTGTTGCTGGTGCACCGCCCCGGCGCCGTGCAGTCCCAGCTGCGGTTGTCCGCCCAGGCGATCCCGAGGACCGACCCGCGCTACCCGGCGCTGCAACTGACGAACCTGATCTTCGGCGGCTATTTCTCGTCCCGGCTGGTGGAAAACATCCGCGAGGACAAGGGTTACACGTACCACGCCCGGTCCTACCTGGAGTTCACCCCGCGAGCAGCCAGCCTGCTCGTCGACGCGGACACCGCCAGCGACGTCACCGCGGCCGCACTCTGGGAAACCCGGTACGAACTGGGCAGGCTCGGCCTGGTGCCGCCGACCGGCGACGAACTGGAGTCGGTACGGCAGTACGCGATCGGCTCGTTGTTGATCAGCACGGCGTCCCAGTCCGGCCTGGCGTCACAGCTGATCTCACTGGCCGGCCTCGGCCTGGACATGGACTGGCTGCGCGGCCACCCCGCCCGGCTGGCCGCGGTGACGGCCGACGACGTGGCAGACGCCGCGCTGACCTTCTTCGCGCCCAGTGCATTCACCGGGATCGTGGTCGGCGACGCCGACCGCCTGGCGGTGCAACTGGCCGCCATCGGTGGCGTGGAGCTGCGGTGACGCGGTTTGAGTTGCTGGGCCAGCCGCTGCTGTCCCGCGCCACGGTGAACCGGCAGGAGCCCCATCGGCAAGTGTCACTGCTGGACGACCCGGAGCGCCAGTCGAAGCTGTGGCCGGACGGCAAGTTGCTACTGGTGGACGCCGCCGGCTGCGTCCCGGTCCGCGCGGCCGGCACTGAGTTGATCTACCACCGCGCCGGCGACATCGCGGAAACCCCACCCCCCGACGCGATCCTGATCGGCGAGCAAGACGGCGTCGGCTACTGGGCCCTGCGCCACGACCGCGAGGGCCAGTCCGACGTGCCCACATGGCGGGTGTGGGCGCCACCGGAGCCGACCGACGAGGAGCAGTGGCTGGACCTGCGGTCAGTAGGGGCCTTGCTCGGCGCCACCGACGCCGGCGTCTTCACCACAGCAATGGCTGTGTTGAACTGGCACCGAATCAGCAACTTCTGCGCCAAGTGCGGCTCCCCGGTCAATCGGGCCAGGGTCGGCTGGGCCAGCCGGTGCACCGGCTGCGGCCGCGAGGAGTACCCGCGCACAGACCCCGCTGTGATCTGCCTGGTGCACGACGAGGACGGCGTGAACGGTTCCCACGTGCTGCTCGCTCGCCAGCCGTCGTGGCCCCGCAACCGCTTTTCGGTCCTGGCCGGTTTTGTCGAGGCGGGCGAGTCGCTCGAAGACTGCGTGGTCCGCGAGATCGGCGAGGAAGTCGGCCTACGGGTGCGCGATGTCCGATACCTGGGCAACCAACCGTGGCCGTTCCCCCGTTCCCTGATGATCGGCTTCACGGCGGTGGCTGATCGGGCTGCGCCACTCAAGCTGGCCGACGGCGAGATCGAGGAGGCCCACTGGGTCAGCCGCGCCCGAGTCCGCGATGCCATGGCGGCGGGCGGCGCATTGGACGACTTCGGGCTGCCCGGCGGCATCTCCATCGCCCGCGGCGTGGTCGAGGCGTGGGCGGCGGCTGACCCGGAATAGCTGACTTCAGTAGTTCGCAAGGCGCGGGCCACAAAGCCAGAACCTGCGGCAACTAGGCAGTCCCGTCCGGCCCTCGGGCCCTGGCAATGTCGCATTGTTGGCCGTGCTGTTCGGCTTTGTCTGCACGCGGTTATGCAGAAGGACTGGACAAGCAGGGAAAGGCCGCGTGATTTAGGCCCGGTCCCGTGGAGGCATGGGCGCAGCCGGTCGTGTGCCTACTCCCGTTCGTTCAGCGGCTCGCGTCTGCCGGCTGGTTGGTCTAGGGATGAACAACAACAGAACCGCCGGACTCAACGAGAGCAGGCCCGAAACCGAGGCGCCTCTTTGAGCGTCCGGGGGACAAGACACAACTCGAGGCAAGGCCAAAGCGTGCCACCCCAAACAGCGAACAAAGCCAAACGAAGCCGGCACCAGCGACCCGCATCCAATAAGACGCGAACCACCACCGCCAGTCCAGAATGGCCGACCGAGAATGACTTCGCCGAACCACAGGCAGACCCCCGCCCAACCCTGGGGGCTACGGCCCTTTTCCAAGGTATACCTGTCAATGCCCCGAACGGGGGGTTCGGACACAATCTGTGGACAACTGCCGAGCTGTGCACAAATGAGGCAGGCGACTTGACAGCACATCGCTCATCGTGCCTCGGCACGAACCAGGTGCCCGCACAGCCGGACCCACCCCCAAGCAGGCCGATGTCCACGAATGGGTGAGCGGAAACGACCAGTGACTGAAACGACTCGGCCAGCGGGGTTTGGATTTGTCCGCTACGGTCCGTATCAAGATCGTCACGCTCGCGTCGAAGTCCAGACGTTCGTCGCTTGAAACGGGGCCCGTAGTGACTGAAGGTGTGGCCGATGTCCCAGAGGGGGACATCCCCTGCATACCAGAGGTACGGATGAATCTGAGAAAGATGCGGGTTCGGTCACTCACCGCGGCCGTACTGGCCGTGGGCACCGCGTTCGCGGTTGCCGGGGCGATCCCCCCGGCCGCCGCCGCGGCGACCGGACCGCAGCCACTGACTCCGCAACTGATCGCTCAGCTGTCCCAGGGACCGCGGCAGCCGGTCATCGTGTTGCTGAAGAACCAGCATCCGGAAACCCCACCGAACAAGGCCAACGACCTGCGTCGTGCCGCCGTCACGCAGAACGACCAGCGGCCGATGGTCGACCAGGTCCGGCAGACCGGCGCCAGCCACGTCCAGCAGTACAGCGTGATCAACGGGTTCGCCGCGCGGATGACCGCCGCGGAGCGGGCCCACCTGGCCACCGACCCGAGCGTCGCGGCGATCGTGCCCGACCTGCCGGTCAAGCTGGCCGCCGCCCCGACTTCGACCGCAGCCGCCAAGCCCGGCGCGGTGACCCTGAACCCGAGCGTGTGCCCGGCCGACCCGAGCAAGCCGCTGCTGGAGCCGGAGGCGCTCCAGGTCACCAACGACGCGTTCGGTGACGCGAGCACGCCGCAGGCGCAGAACCTGGCCACCGGCAAGGGCACCAAGGTCGCCTACCTGGCCGACGGCATCGACCCGAACAACCCGGACTTCATCCGAGCCGACGGCACGCACGTGTTCGTCGACAACCAGGATTTCACCGGCGAGGGCCTCAACACCCCCAACGACGACCGCGAAGCCTTCGGTGACGCGAGTTCGATCGCCGCGCAGGGACGCCAGAGCTACGACCTGGCCAAGTTCGTCAGCGCCACCAACCCGTTGCCGGCCGGCTGCAACGTCCGGATTCTCGGCATGGCGCCCGGCGCCTCGCTCGTCGGCATGAAGGTGATCGCGTCCAGCGGCTTCGGCTCCACGTCGGGGGTCGTGCAGGCCGTCGACTACGCGGTGAACGTCGACCACGTCGACGTGATCAACGAGTCTTTGGGCGCGAACCCGTACCCGGACAGCAACACCGACCCGTTCACGCTGGCCAACGACGCGGCGGTGGCCGCGGGCGTGACCGTGACGACCAGCACCGGTGACGCCGGCTTCGGCAACTCGATCGACAGCCCGGCCAGCGACCCGCACGTGATCGGCGCAGGCGCGTCCAGCACCTACCGGATCATGGCGCAGACGTGGGACAGCCTGCCCGGGTTCAACGGCAGGTTCGTCAGCAGCAACGTCTCCGCGATCAGTTCCAGCGGCGTCACGCAGAGCGGCCGGGTCTACGACGTGATCGCGCCGGGTGACCTCGGCTGGGCGCTGTGTTCCGCGAACACCGCCGTCCACCTGGGCTGCCGGGCGTTCAACGGCACGCCGTCGCCGATCCAGGCGTTCGGTGGCACCAGCCAGGCGTCTCCGCTGACCGCGGGCGTCGCGGCACTCGTGATCGAGGCCTACGCCAAGACGCACAACGGCGTGAAGCCGACGCCTGCCCTGGTCAAGCAGATCATCACCAGCAGCGCGACGGACAACCTCGACCCGTCCCAGCGCCAGGGCAGCGGCCTGCTCAACGCGTTGGGCGCGGTCCAGGCTGCAATGTCCATTTCGGACGCCAACGGTTCGCCGACGGCACAGGGCAACGGCCTGCTGTTCGGCTCGTCGCAGCTGGACGCCACCGGTAACCCCGGCAGTGCCCAGTCGTTCGACCTGAAGGTGACCAACGTCGGCGCCACTCCGCAGATGGTCACGGCACACGGCAGGAACCTGTCGCAGACCCTGACCGACCAGCAGGGCAGCGTCCACCTCGACACCACCCAGCCGGCCAACATGACCAGCAGGGGCGGTGCGCCGGACGTCTTCGTGACCAAGCAGTTCACCGTGCCGGCCGGTGCCGATCACCTGGACGCCTCGATCGCGTGGGCGGACCCGAACGGCACCACCAAGACCCTGGTGCTGATGGACCCGACCGGCACGTTCGTCGGGTACTCGCTGCCGCAGACGTCGGTCGGCCCGGACTTCGGGCACGTCGACGCGCACTCGCCGGTGGCGGGCACGTGGACGGCACTGATCTACGGCCTGCACACGACAGCCGGCTTCAACGGCCAGGTCAACTTCGAGTTCAAGACCACCAGGTACACCAACTTCGGCTCGGTCTCCGGCTTGCTGCAACTGGCGCCCGGCCAGTCCGGCACGCTGCACGTGAACGCCAAGACCCCGGCCAAGCCTGGTGACCTGCCGGCGGCTGTCGAGGTGGACACCGCGGCCCACCAGCACTTCGCGGTGCCGCTGGTGCTGCGGAGCCTGGTGCCCAACAACGGCCACGGCACGTTCACCGGTGTGCTGCAAGGTGGCAACGGCCGTGGCGGCGGTCCCGCGCAGACCAACACGTTCCGTTTCGACGTGCCATCGGGCAAGAAGAACGTCGCGCTGAGCGTGTCCCTGCAGGGCAGCCCGAACTCGCCCACCACCGGTTACCTGGTGAGCCCGGACGGCCAGATCGTCGGCCAGGCCACCAACGTGCTGTCGGTGGACCAGAACGGCAGGCCCAGCGAGTTCGGCCAGTCGCTCCAGGTCTACAAGCGGAACCCGACGGCGGGTCGTTGGGAGTTGGTGGTGATCTTCGCCAACTCGGTGAGCGGCACGACCACCCAGCAACCGTTCAGCGGCAAGCTGCAGTTCAACACGGTGGACGTCACGTCCACCGGCGTGCCGACCAGCGCCAAGACGGTGCTGGCGGCCGGCAAGCCGACCACGGTGACCGTGCAGGTGCACAACACCGGCGCCGCAACGAGTTCGTTCTACGTGGACGCCCGTTCGACGGCGATGTCGGACATCCAGCTGATCCCGAACGGGACCGCGTCCAACGTGCCACTGGCACCGTCGGCGACGTTGGGCTACCTGGTGCCGACGGACTCCACGCAGGTCACCGGAATCACATCGGGTTCGGTGCCGGTGTCGGCGGACCTGGCGCCCAACACGGGTGAGCCGGAGAACCTGGCATTCCCCAGCCCCGGCAACATCTCGGTGGTGACCGACCGGTCGCCGGTGCTCAGCCAGGGCCTGTGGCTGCTGGAGGCCGATCCGATCGGTCCGTTCGCCGGCCCGAACGCCGGCACGGTCAACTTCGCGGCCGTGGCACACACCCAGGCGTTCGACAAGGCGGTCACGTCGTCCACCGGCGACCACTGGCTGGCCGGCGTCCTGGCCCAGCCGCCGGCGTTCACGCCGGTCACGGTCGACCCGGGCGGCAGCGGCACCATCTCGGTGACCATCACGCCGAACGCGGCGCCGGGGACCGTGGTATCCGGCTTCCTGTACGTCGACGACACGACGGTGTCCAACGCGGCCGGCGATGAACTGATCGCCATTCCGTACACGTACACGGTCGGCTGACCGAACGGCTCCACAACAGGGCCGGCGAATCCTTCGGGGTTCGCCGGCCCTCGTCTATGCAGGAGGGTCTACCCGTTGGTCAGACAGAACGGGTGCCCCGCCGGATCGGCGAAGACCCGGAACGTCTTGCCACCGCCGTCCAGCCGCGCCGCGCCCAGCTCCAGGGCCCGCGCCTCGCCGGTGTCGAGATCGTCGACGATGATGTCGAGGTGCCCCTGCTGCGGGTGCGCCGGATCCGGCCACCGCGGCGGGTGGTAGTCGCTGACCTGCTGGAACATCACGCTCTTGCCGTCACCGACGATGAGCGCACCCTCGGGACCGTCGTACGTGACGTCCATCCCCATGAGGTCGGCGTAGAAACGGGCCAGCCCCGACGCGTCCGGCGCGTCGATCGTGACGGCGAACAGCGCCATCACCGGGCCGACGCCCTCCTTCTCACACAGGTCGAACGGGTGGCCGGCCGGGTCGGCCAGCGTGATCCAGGTCGCGCCATCGGCCAGCCGGGTGGCGCCGAGGCCGACGGCCCGCTCGGCAGCTGCCTCGCGCCCCTCGACCTGGATGTCGAGATGGAAGTGCTGCGGCAGCTCCTGGCCGGGCCACTGGGGCGCGACATGGTCGGACGCCAACTGGAACGCGAGCTCCTGGCCGTCCCCGGTCCGCATCGTGATCCAGTCGGTGTCCTTTCGGACGATCTGCCAACCGGTGAGTTCGGCGTAGAACGAAGCGAGTCCATCGATGTCCTGCGCGTCCAGCGCCGCGAGTTCGAGGTGTCCTGTCACAGTCATGCGGCCATCCTGCCCCCACCCACCGACAAAAGCGCTGCTAGTTGTCCCGGTGGGCCAGTTCCGCGCCGACGCTGGCCACGCTGCACCGTGATGAGTGCGCCCGAACGGGCCGTGAGCTACTATGAACGTACCCCGCCGATCCGCGTGATCGGCCCGACGGCCCCCAGCTAGGGGCCGTCGTTTTTTGTTGGCCTATCAGCTGTCTCGTGTTGGCACGCGGCCCAGGTAGACAGGAATGATGTCGCGCAGCAACTGCACGTCGTCCTTGGTAAGCCCACCCGGCAGGGTCAGGCGAGCGGTTCGCCCGTCGGTCAGCGGGATCGGCAGGTCAATCGGTGGGCTCTGTGCATCGCCAGTCTGCTGATCACCGCTGCCGTCGCTGGATCGGCCGACTCTCATCGCATCCAGGGCCAGCGTTGTCGAACGTCGACTGCGAACCGGAGGCGCCCAATCGTCCGGGCTCCGCAGATAGCTGAGGAACGACGGCACCGCGCGCCGGAAGTTCGACTCGTACGTCCGGATCGTGGCGTCGGAGAACTGGTCGCCGGCTACTTCCTTGAACCGTGCTACCGCACCGTCGATATCAAGCCTGCGCACATCTTGCGCCTGCCAATTCGGCGACACAGATTGGACTGCCTCGCAGGCGTTTCGGTAGCTGCCCGCTGTGTTGGGGTTCATCTCCCCCCGCTCCCCAACCAAGCCCCAGAACTGGACCAACGATCTTCCAGTAGCATCCACTGCAACCATCCCTCTCTACGTCACATGGTAGACCGTAGCAGATGGTGTCTAGATGTACTAGAGCAGATTATATGGCATTAAATCGTAGAGATGGGGTCACGTGTCCCGGTGTGCCAGTTCGGCGCCATCCCAGGTGGTGTGGGTACAGGCGACGCCTCGGCCGGACTTGGGGCGTAGTACGTCGTAGATGTGCATTCTGGGGATTCGGTCGGAGACTCCCCAGCCGCTGGGCCACGTGATGATCCAGTCCATGTCCAGGTCCACCAGCAGGCCGAGCATCCGGGCGATCGTCGGGTCGTCGAGGCGTTCGAATGCCTCGTCCAGCAGGACGAGCCGTAGTGGGGCGACGTCCGAGTCGCCGACGCCGCTGATGGCGCCGTAGAACGCGGCCGCTGCCGCGAACAGGGTCACGTACGACACCAGGCGCGTCTCACCCGAGGACAGTTGGCGCATGCGGCGGGTTCGTGGCTTGCCGTCCGGGCCTGCGTCGGCGACTCGGACCGTGAACGTGTACCACGAACGGTAGTCCAGTGCCCTGGTCAGGATCTCCGCGTAACCACCCGAATGGGTGTCGCGCTCGGCGTCGATTCGTTCCGTGAACGCGCGGCGCAGCATGGCGTCCTCGTCCTCGGTGCGGTCGGCGAAGGGGGTGCGCACCAGCTTCAGTGCCTCCAGCGTCGTCTCGTCCAGTGCTGCCGACGGGCGCCATTCCAACCGCACGTGCACGCCCTGGCTGGACCGGGCCACGTCCAGTACGTCGTTCATCCGGCGCGTCAGGTCCTCGGCGACGGTGATCTGGCCGTGCAATCGTTCGGCCAGGTTGCGCAGCATGAACGTGGCGAAGATGTCCTGGTAGCGCTCGCCGAGGTAGCCGCGCTGCGCCGCCAACTGGTCGCTGACCTGACGTGCCGCCTCGGCTACCGGGCGTGGGCCGTGCTCACCCGACACGGTGACGGTGAGGATGCCGGCGTGCCGCTCCGGGGTGATGTCGTGGCTGCCGGCCAGCGCGGTCTGCAACGCCTGCAACTTGGTGATCACCACTTCCTCGCTCACGCCACGGCGCTCCATTGTGGACAGCGCGGTGATGACATCATGCTGCGCCACATCGTCCGGCAGGGTGGCCGCCAGGACGCCGGGTGCGGCCAGCGCGGCACGCAGTGCGGCTGCCGCCGCTGATGTCGCGTCGACCTTGCCGCTGAGGTCGGTTTCCTTGCCCTCCAACACCGTCTCGGTTTTCACGACCTGATTGGACAGTTCGGTCGCATGAGCGCGGGCGGGCGGCAGCGCGGCACGCAGTGCCCGACGCTCGTCCTCCAGTTCGGTGAGCTGGCTGGCGACTTCGTCGGCCTCGCTGCCGATCGCGGTGGTCAGCTCGCCCAGCGCGACGGCTTCGCGGGCGAACTCGGCGCACCGGGTTTCCGCCGACGTGGCCGCGTCGCCTAGGTCGTCGATGGCCGCCTGGTGGTCGTGCAGCGCGTCGGTCAGGTCCCGGACGGTGCCGACGCAGCGGCCGA
>Ga0137385_10002943_pt1 | contig 14696 bp, 13 predicted proteins | sample SagtaG_FD_104921 | JGI IMG/M metagenome (GOLD analysis project Ga0137385, IMG submission 104921) | Vadose zone soil microbial communities from Sagehorn Ranch, Mendocino, California, USA - Sage2_R_80_16 metaG | ecosystem: Environmental > Terrestrial > Soil > Vadose zone | place: USA: California...
ACGAGGTCAAACCGGTCAGGACCGGGTACCGGGTCACGTTTACCTGCAACCTGCTGCTGGACTCCGATCCGGCCGGTGAAGTTCCGGCCGAGCCGTCGGCCGAGGCCGCCCGGTACCTCACCGGGCACTTCACCACCAGGGTCTCCCGGTGGAAAGGCGACGACCGGGAGCCGCCGAACCGGCTCGTCTACCTGCTGGACCACCAGTACACCCAGCGCGGGCTGAGCTGGGACCGGCTCAAGGGCGCCGACGGGGGACCTGTGAGGTACCGCCGCGGTACCTCACAGGATGCCGCGCCGGTGACGGCCAGACATCAGCAAGGCCCGTCACCTGCGCAGTCCCGGTGACGCCCCGGCTATCACCGGCGGCAGCCTGGCGAGAACACATCGACCCATTCCCCCACCAAACACCTGCCTGCACAGGACAATGCACGCCTGTGATGCCGCCTGCTTTTGGGCGGCATCAGAACCATCCCGGCACCATCGCGGGGCCACCAGGCTGCACGGGCCACGACGCGGCGGACGTTCACCTGGCGGCGATCATCCAGCCGGTTTCGCCTGCCCGCTACGCTAGGTGAGCACACTCCAGGGCCTATGCGACTAGCGACGAACTATCGCTGAATCGGAGCGGGCCAACGGCCGGGTAACCGCGCTCCCGGCTGGGCGCAGACTAGCCGGTTCTGCGCAGCGCCGCCGATACATTGAGCGCTGTCGACCTGTAATTGGGCGAGCGGATCCAGGTTGGCCTGATCCACGTCCGCAAGACCCTCACCGTGACGGCTGAGCCCCACAGCTTCCGGCTCGGCATCGACGGCGAGACCCTCGCGGTCGTGCCCTGGATCAGTGCCAGGGAGGTCCACCGCTAAAGGCCCACGCTGCCCAGCGTGCGCCGGGCCGCAATTTCAGCGTTGCCCTGCGGCGACATCCTCTGCCTTCCGGCCAGAGCGGACCTGCTCGGCCGCAATCGCCGCCCGGAACTGCGCGTACAAACGTGGCCTGCCTTCCTCCTCAAGGCAAGCCGCCATTCTCACAACTCAGGATCCACCTAGCCTAGCGGGGCCAGATCACCTCAGCGTTTGCGTGCCACCCCGCCCCACAAGTTTGACGGGCTCTTGATCTCTGTCTCCGAGTCGGGCCGCCATTCCTCGACCCGCACCACACCCGGTTCGACCAGTTCCAGGCCCTGGAAGAAGCGCGTGACCTCGGCATTGCCGCGGAAGGTTACTTTCTGGTGCGCTAGCCGGTTGAAACGGTCTCTCGACTCGGCCATCTTCTCCGGCTCCATGTCCGAGGCCACGTGGGACAGGGCCAGGTAACTGCCGGACGGTACCGCGTCGATCAGCGTGGCCACGATCCCGTAGGGGTCCTCGTCGTCCCCGATCACGTGCAGGATGGTGAACAGCATAACCGCGATGGGCTTGGAGAAGTCCAGGATTCGGGCTGCCTGGGCCAGGACCGTCTGGGTGTCGCGCAGGTCAGAGGCGATGTAGTCGGTGGCGCCTTGAGGGCTGCCGGTGAGCAGGGCGCGGGCGTGGGCGAGCACGATCGGGTCATTGTCTACGTAGACGATCCGGCTCTCGGGCGCGACTGCCTGGGCGACCTCGTGGGTGTTGTTCGCGGTTGGGATCCCGGTGCCGATGTCGAGGAACTGACGGATCCCGGCCTCGCTGGCCAGATGGCCTACCGTGCGGGCCAGGAAGGCTCGGTTGAGCCGCACCGAGGTGACCACCTCCGGATAGACCTGGATCACCGAGTCGCCGGCTTTGCGGTCGGCCTCGTAGTTGTCCTTGCCGCCGAGCCAATAGTCGTATACGCGGGCGACGTGTGCCACGCTGGTATCGAAGGTGGGGTGCTCTTCTTCTTCGGCGGGGATGCCACCATCCCATTCTTGGGGTGGTGTGCGCTCGCTGGTCACTGGATCTCCTTTCTCACTGGCTGCTGACAGCCTTTCATACCTTGGCGCGGCCGGGGCTGGGCTAGGTTTCCCGGACGATCTCCTTGAGGAAGCGCTGTGCTCGCCGGGGTCAGCGCCTCGGCAGACAGGCAGTCCATGACTTGCCTGTAGTGGTCCACGTTGGGGGCGCCGTTTCAGGTAGAGAGCGCTGGTGAGCTGTTCGATGTACACCACATCGGGCAGGTTGGGTTCCTTTAAGCGCAGTATGGTGAACGAGCCGGCCGCCCCGGCGGAAGGGTACTACCTGGAAGGTGACCTGGGGCAGCCCGGCGACCGCGATGAGGCGCTCCACCTGTGCCCGCATCACCTCCGTCTCGCCCGTTCTCCATGCGGCTGATCTTGGAACGGGACGCTCGGATCTCATAGCCCCGCGTGGTCAGGTGTGACGCCCGCATCCTCGCGCAGACGGCGCAGCTGGGTCGGCTTGAAACCGACTCCAGGGCGCAATCCGCTCGGGCCCAGATGCCTAACGGGGCTTCGCCCCAGCCCGCCAAGTCATATGCCCGCGACTTCGGGATCGGGGAAAGGCTGACCAACCTGCCGCGCTGCGGCAGACCGGCTTCACCGCCAACCGGGCGCCTGCTCGGCGCCCAGAAACTCAGCCACGACCCGATCACCGGAGCCGCCGCCCTGGCCCAGATCACCAGCCCGGTCATCACCCCGGACGGGACCCGCGTGGCCGGGCTGCGCCTGACCGACCCACGCTCACTCGCCCTCCTGCACGTCTTGTGCGTCTTCCGCCTGCTGCCGAACGGCTTCACCAACGCCGTCCTGCGCCACCACCTGGCACCCCTGCTCGGGAAAACCCCCGCTGCCGCGCGCCCACCGGGGACCCAGTTTTCGTGTCAGTCTGGTGATCTTGGGTCATCTCCGCGGTACTGGCGAAGATCGCCCCGATCGTGCGGGGCTGGGTCGCCTACTACCGGACGGTGGTGTCGACCAGGGTGTTCGCTGCCCTGACCGATTACCTGTGGAAGCTCACCTATAAGTGGGCGTGCTGGAGCCACCCGAACAAGCCTAGACACTAGATCGTCGACCGGTATTTTCGGAAGTTCAATAAGTTCAGGAACGACCGGTGGGTATTCGGCGATAAAGACACCGGCGCCTACCTGCCGAAACCGTCCTGGACCGATATCGTGCGGCACACCCTGGTCAAAGGCGGGGCATCACCCGATGACCCCGCCCTGGCCGGGTACTGGGCGCAACGCCGCCAGAAGGTCAAACCCCCGCTGGACTCCTACACCGTGCGCCTGCTGTCCAGGCAGGACGGGCGGTGCAGCCTGTGCGGGGAGAAGCGGTTGGTGAGATAGGTCCAACCCTCGATGGTGAAGTCGCCCCGAGCGTGGGGTTACCGGTGTAGGTGCCGGTGGTGTCCCAGGCGGCCGGGCGGGGCAGCAGCTGGCTGGCGCAGCAGCGAGCGCCCTTCACAGGACAGCATCCGGGCGGCCTGCGACCGGGTGGCTGCCGCATCTGGACCACGACACGACCGCGACGCGGCCATGAGAGCTTCTCCGGCAAGCACCCGAATTAGATCGTTACCGCATGGCCTCAGTGGCGAACCCCATGTACGAGACGGCTGTGCTCCTTACCCGGCCGACGTCCAGTCGCCGGCTGAGTTCACCGTAGGTGATTCGTCCCTGGTGTGCGCTGAGAAAGGCGTGAACAATCGCTAGGAACTTTGCCCGCGGCGCCAGGCCAACCATTTCGCCGATATGAAGATCGTAAGATGCCAAAGCGTCCGCTAGCTCGGTGGGTTTGATGAACATGTCCCAGTCATGGATTGCCGCATCGGTAATGCGGGTCAGTGGCCACTGCTGCATCACCTTGATCACAAGGACGTTGCTCTTCAGGGTGCGGTTGACGGTGTCAAAGAGGTACAGGCCGCCTGGCTTGAGCACTCGTGCTGTTTCGCTCACCACACGGTCAAGGTCGGAGACGTGCTCAAGCACGTCACAGCAGTACACAAGGTCGAAAGTGGAGTCCCCGGCGGGCAGTTGCTCGCCCGATCCCACCCAGTAGTCGATGTCGAGGCCGCGGGTGGCCGCGTGGCTCCGGGCCGCCTCGATCGACACCGGCGAAGGATCGACTCCGGCAACGTTACAGCCAAGAACCGCGAACTCCTCGGCGAGAAACCCGCCTCCGCAGCCGATGTCTAGAGCACGCAGCCCGCAAACCTCAGCATTCCGCTGCCGCCTGAGTACCTCACGGAAGTAGGCGAACCTGCCCGGGGTGATGCTCCCGTGCAAGATGTTGAGTGGGTTGCTTTCATCCCACCATGATTCGCCCAGGCGGTCGTAAACATCATTGTCGACTGGCACCGCGCACCTCCACGACTACCGCTGCCGGCCACTACTGGGCTGGGGTGGTTTCGGCGCTGCCGGTGGCCAGCGCGGCGAGGCGGCGCAAGTCGTTCTCCAAGGCGGCGGCGCGGTCGATGTGTGACGGGTTGACCAGCGCCATGAGCCTGTCGAGCCACGCGGGGGGCAGCCGGACCACCTGGAAACTTTCGGCGATCCGCGTGCCGGGCCCGGCGGGTTGCACGAGGATGCGCCACTCGGTGCTGTCGGGGTAGAGCGGCGTGCTCACCGTACGCCAGGCCAGTTCCCGCGGCGGGTCAGCGGTGAGGATTCCACACACCCGCCGCCAGCGCAGCCAGCCGGAGCGGTTGCTGCCCCGGAACCGGGCGCCGGGCGCCGCCGCGGTCGCCGCGCCGAGCCACCTGACGCGGTGACATTCGTGGCTCCACTCACCGGTGCGGGTCACGTCGGCCACTACCCGCCAGACGGCGCCGGGCGGCGCATCGCAGAGAGCCTCGGCGCGGCCGGTCTTGGCGACCCCTCGCGCCATTGCCTGTTTCGTCTTGGCGCTCATCATCCCTCCTCAAACGGACTGGCCAGCATCGCTAGCAGGCCGCATCACGGGCCCAGCAGGCGGACGAAAACCCCCGCCAGCCAGGCCTGGTATTCCCCGGGGGTCCACCCCGACAGCTCGGTGAGCAGCCGGTAGACATCGACCCCAGCGATGGCCCACAGGCCGTCGCGCTCCCGCGGCGTCACCGGGCGCGCAGCGACCAGGACCATCCCCTGCTCCACGCTGACCCGGCGCCGCTGCTCGCCTTCGCGCATCCGCCCGGCAAGACCGGGATCTGCCGCCGCCGCCTCGCGCAGAGCCAGATAGATCCCCGCAGTACGGGCGTGCACCTGCTCCAGCAGGCTGGCCGCAGCGGATGCCCGGTCTGCGAGCCCGCCCGTACCCAGGGCGGTGAACTCAGCCCGGCCGGCCAGCGGCACCGGCGACGCGTCACCGACAACCGCCACGTCCATGGCCGCCATCAGCAGGTCCGCCTTGGACCCGAAGTTCGCATACACCGTCTCCACCGACACCCCCGCGGCCCTCGCCACGTCACGCATGCCGGTCGCCGCCCACCCCTTCTCCGAGAACAATGCCGAGGCCGCGACCAGCACCGCAGCCCGGGTCTCTGCCGCCTGCTGCCGACGCCGCGGCGAGGTATAGGCACGGCGGATCCGGGGCGCCGGGCCCGTGCTCATCCGCGCCACCGGCCTGCGGCCGAGCCCTCGCGCGCCGGGCCGCGCGGGCGCGGCACCGCCGTGACCGCTTCAGGTGTATCCGGCAAGCCGCGCGTCAGCGCGTCATCGACAACACCGGCGACGCGGGTGCCGTCCGGGCCATCCATCGTCCTCATGCCGCCCCGCCCCTATGAGTCACCGCCATGGAACCAGGTTAGAACAAGCATGTTTTCAATACAAGAACGTTTACCAAAGTTGGATCGTCACCTGGTGGCCAGCCTGCGGCGGTCAACGGGCAAGCTCGCCCGACCGGCGGCAAGGGAGAACGCTGTCAGCTGACTGCCGAACGGAGCCCTGGTGCCTACGCTCGGCTGATGTCACGCCAGGTAGCAGAACTGCTCAACATCCCGGCATTCGTGGGTCACTACTACGGGCCCGGCGGCGAGCTGGGCTCCACAAGGGTTGGGCTATTGTCACCTGAGGACCCTGAATACCCGCGTCAACGTCGCAGAACCGCGGTGCGTTCTCCTTGATTTGACCTGTCACTCATAGTTATCGTCGATCGGCGTAGCCCGAGGTCGGCTTTCGGGCCCCGGCTCAGTGTGACCGGGCTGCTGAAGGTCACTGTCGGCGACCTGACCTGGCGCACCTTATGCGGCAGATCCGGACGCAGATCGTCCAGTTCGGGGCGCGGGCGCCAGCCGGCATCCCGCCGCTGTCTTGCTCTTCGTTCATGTGCCTGGAGGTCGCAAACGCTGGCGGCGCCTGGTTGACGATTGCGTGGCGGCAGTCGGCGGACGAGACTCAACACGGCGGCTCCCGCGGCGTCTTATGTATGAGGGCACTGCCGCAGCGGCAGGTGAGGCATGGAACCTGCGCCTGGCAAGGGTCTGCTTAAGGCTGCGGTTCCGTGCGGCCGCGGAGGCACGCTGCGATGATCGGGGAAGATCCTTATGCCGGGGCGGCCCAGCCCGGTGCGGCGACGGGGCCTGGTCGGCGTTCTGGGCCCGCGGTACCCACGCGACAGGCCGCGCCGCCGGCCGCCGCGGGGGCAGCAGGTAATCTTGTCGACGTCCTTTTCCGTGCCCATGCCCTCACTTTGGTCCGCATGGCCTTGCTGCTGGTAGGAGACCAGAGCAGCGCCGAGGATGTGGTGCAGGGGGCCTTCCTCGGCCTTTGCCGCAACGTATCCCGGCTGCGGGACCCGGAGAAAGCCCTCCCCTACCTGCGGGCGTCGGTGCTGAACGGCTGCCGCTCGGTGTTGCGCGCGCGAGGCCGCGCGCGGCAGCGGCGAGTGCCGCATGACCCGCCGGTCTGGTCCGCCGAGTCGGCCGCTCTCAGCCGGGGTGACAGGCGCGCCGTGCTTGCCGCCGCCGCGCGTCTGCCCCGCCGCCAGCGCGAGGTGGTGGCGCTGCGCTACTACCTGGACCTAACGGACCAGGAGATCGCGGAGACCCTTCGGGTCAGCAGGGGCACCGTGTCGTCCACGGCGTCACGCGCGCTCGCTGCTCTGGCTCGCGATCTCGGGGAGGAACCGTTAACCGGATTGAGGAACGGCTGCGCGATGCTTTTGCCGCAGCCGCGGCCACCGTCAGGCAAGAGGCGATCCGCGGCCCGCAAAGCCGGCCGGCAACGGGTCCAGCGCACCGAACTCCGGCTGCGCGGCGACTCACTCCACGTCATTGTGGTCTCGACGTCAAGGGTTAACGGCTTCCGGATCGGCAGCCTGCGATTCCGCAACGGCTGCCCGTAGCGTGGTGTTCTCGCTAATAACTGATGACTGTGGCGGGCGCGGCTGCGAGCATCGTCAGCCCCGGTCCCAGGCCAGCAACGTTCCCCGCCCGACGACCTGTTTCATCTGGAAATGCAGACACTTCCCCGCCGCATCGCAGGCGGGTGACGGCACCGGTGCAAAATCGATGATCGCTGGGCCATAGCCAAGCGCGATCACGGTGCCTTCGGGACTGACAGCCGCCGCATTCCAAGTGTCGAGAATGGTCTGCACCCGGGATAGCCGTTCACTGCTTACCGTTCCGGCATACGTGACGTAATCGCCGCCAAATAGGCAATCGCATGAATGAGACCCGAGCAGGAAGACCCCGTTTGGGCCCCACTTCATTGTTAGCCCCGCGCTATTGCGGGGGGCGAACGCGAGGACGCGGCCCCTTTCCACCAGGATTTCGGCGGGCCGGTCCGTGTTTGGGCCGCGGCCTTCCAGCCACACCGCGAGGGTACCGCTGCCGCTCCAGCCATCAGAGCCAATGGAGGCCGGGGGGGCGGCGCCTGGCCGGGCTCGCTCGTAGGCGCTGGTGAAAGCCGGATCGGTGACCGTCAGGTAGGTTGATCTGCTCCGCGTCACGGCGTTGACCAGGAGGAGCGCCTTGTTATCTGCTGAGGCGGCCAGGATCGTCGTGTCATCGCGCCACGCAAGGGAGGACCACGAGACAGGCCCGAGGTCCACTCGCTGCCCGGTCGCCAGGTCGGCCGCCCAGAGCGTGTACACCACCTTGCGCTCACTGATCACCTGCTGGCGGATGTAGGCGAGCCTTGATCCGTCCGGCGACAGTTGCGCCTGAATATCGTCAAACCGCTTGCCGCGCTCGGCAGGCGAGACCAGGCGCTGCTGCGATCCGTCGAGCTTCATCGTGTAATAGTCAGCGCCATGCGGGGTGGACCTCCAGGCCAGCAACTCGCCCGTCGAGATCTTCGCGCCATCGAAACCGCGGGCGATCCGGACGGTTCTGCCGTCCGGATAGAGCCACTCCAGGACTCCCCGACGGTCCAGGAGGATCCGGCCGCCTCCGGGAAACAGGGGTGCACTCGAGGTGTGGCTGTGCGCGGGCAGCCCGCCCCCGCCCCGCAAGGCGCTGGCAACCGGAAGCACGGCGACCAAGACAACGAGGGCGACCGCGCTCGTGGCGACCAGCCGGGCGTTACGCCGCCGGTACCTCCGGCGGACCGACTCCATCACTGAGTGGGGAGGCTGGGCGTCGGCAACCGCTGACCTCATTGCGTCGCGCAGCTGGCGCTCGAAGTTACTCATGGCACTCCTGCTCAGGGAACCGCAATGGCTTGACGCGAGAGTCCCCGGCCAGTTCGCGCAGCCGCTTAAGCCCCCGCGATGCCTGGCTCTTGACCGTGCCCGCACTGCAGCCCAGCATCGCGGCGATCTCCGCCTCGGACAGGTCCTCCCAGTACCGCAGCACCAGCACCGCCCGCTGCCTCGGCGGGAGCACCGCCAACGACCGCAGCAGCAGGTCGCGGTTGGCAAGCTCGCTAGTCCGGTCGTCTACGGCGGGGCCGGGATCACCTGCCTCCAGACGCTGCTCGGCGTGGCGCCGCAGCGCTCGCCACCGGTCGATGGAGGCGTTGACTAGCACCCTGCGCACGTACGGCTCCGGGCCGCGATCCCCGGACAGCAATGCCCGGCGCCGGTAGGCCCGTTCGAGCGCGATCTGGAGCAGGTCTTCGGCCTCGGCCTGGTTCTGCCCGGTCAGCAGCAGGGCCAGCTTGAACAGGTGCGCCGACCGGCCGCGCACGAATTCCTCAAAGGAATCGCCCGCGTCCCGGCCCACTGGTACCTCCTGCGGAGTCGGCCCCATACTCCTTCTACGACCGCTGGCAGGCAAAGGTTGTGCGGCCAGGAGGGCGTGAACTGCCTGAGCTGGATGCAAGGTTCGCACTACGGTGTGCGTGCCGGGGGTGCCGCGCTGGTTCCGGCGTTAGAGGAGGCAGCGCATGACCGCGCCGTTCGCACGTTCTCTGCTCGGCTGGAAGCCGAGTGGGAAGAACAAGCTTGGCTGGCCGCTGGTACCCAACTTTGCGGACGTGGACAGCGCGGAATCGTTGCGGATCGGGGCCGGAGTGCTTGACGAACTCGCGGTGGTTAGGGGCATGGCCTCCGACGTCCCGAAGGACCCAGGAGGCCCGCTTGAACAGGCCGTCCGCGAGCACCTCGGCCAGGTGCTGCCCCACCTGCACCCCGACCGCGGCTGGGTGGTGGCGCGTGGCGCGATCATCACCCAGTTCGACCAGTACGCACACCTGAGGAAGGTGGACGAGCTGGTCCGCGCCAATCCCGAGTTGCGCATCACTGTGGGAACGGACTACCTCATCAGGCCCGACGTGACAATAGCTCTCGGCGGGCTGACGACCGGGTCCGGTCTTCCCCCGCTGCACGCGGCGATCTCGTGCAAGTGGACGATCCGCTCGGACCGGGTGCAGAACATCCGTCATGAGTGCCTGCAGATGATCCGCCATCGGCGGGGCCGGCAGCCGCATCTTGTGACGGTGACCGCCGAACCGCTGCCCAGCCGCCTGGCCTCGATTGCCCGGGGGACCGGGGAGGTGGACGCGGTGTATCACGTCGCCTACGACGCGCTGGACACGAGCGTCAACGCGAACGCGAACCCTGAGCAGAAGGATGCCTGGCGGGAAGTCGTGGGCCAGCGCCGCCTGCTGAGCTACGAACTGCTTGTTGACACGCTCGCCTCATGGTGACCGCGTACCGGCGTGGGACACGCCAACTGTCAGTACCTGTGGGCACAATCAGGCATAACGCGAGTGCTGGAGGAACTGTGACCCAGTTGACCTGCCTGGAGATCTGCGCTGGGGCGGGGGGCCAGTCCCTCGGCCTGGAGCAGGCAGGGTTCACCCACGAGGCGGCTGTCGAGCTTGACCCGGATGCGTGTGAGACCCTTCGCGTCAACCGGGGCTCGGAGTGGAAGGTCATCGAAGACGATGTCCACAACGTGGACGGGCACGCTTACGAGGGCCTTGATCTGTTCTCAGGCGGGGTGCCATGCCCGCCTTTCTCCATCGCTGGCAAGCAACTCGGCGAGGATGATGACCGGGACCTGTTCCCGCAGGCGCTGCGGCTCGTTGAGGAGATCAGCCCGCGAGCTGTCCTGCTGGAGAACGTGCGAGGGCTGGCCACCCACCGTTTCAGCGGCTACCGAGCCCAGGTGCTGGCGCGGCTGCACGCACTGCGGTACCAGACGTGGTGGGACCTGGTGCAGGCCAGCGACCACGGAGTGGCTCAGCTCAGGCCCAGGTTCGTGCTCGTGGCCCTCAAGGAGCCCTGGGCAGGTAACTTCCAGTGGCCGCACCCCTCACCACACCCTCCGCCCAGCGTCGGCGACATCCTGCATGACCTCATGAGTGAGCGTGGCTGGCCAGGAGCGGATGCGTGGCGCGCAGGCGCCAGGGGGATCGCGCCCACGATCGTCGGTGGCAGCAAGAAACACGGTGGCCCGGACCTCGGCCCGACCCGGGCCCGCGAAGCATGGAAGACACTGGGGGTGGACGGCCTTGGGATTGCGAACGAGGCACCCGGACTGGATTTCCCGGTTCGCCAGTTGCCCAAGCTGACCACCCGCATGGTCGCCCGCATCCAGGGCTTCCCCGACAGCTGGGCGTTCTCCGGACGGAAGACGGCCGCCTACCGGCAGGTCGGTAACGCCTTCCCGCCACCGGTTGCCAGAGCCCTGGGCCAGGCGATCCGCGACGCGCTGAGTGTGACGACCCCCGCGCCACAGGCGAGCGACCTCGGGCATCACGCCAGTTTCGCCGCAGACTAAACGCCCCCTGCAGCAGGCATATCGTCCCGGCCAACGCTCACGAAGCTTGAAACCCGGGTGTGTCCGTCAACAGATGCTCGATGGCCGTGGGCTGGGCGGTACTGGGCGGATTCTGCGTGGGCCGAACGCCAAGATCATGGCAGCGAAGACCGTAGGTGCCCGAATCCGGGCTTCCCCGCGTCCACGACCATGATCCGACCTTTGGGCGCTCTGGTTCCGGCATGTCGGGCGGAATTTGTCAGTGTGGGCCGATAGCGTCGCCACATGCAGCGCGCGATGTTGCCCGATTTCGATGCCGCCACGTTGGCCGATGCCGTCGGGGCCACTTGCTTTGCGAAGGGATTCCAGTACGCGCAGCAGCGGGCGGTTGTGCACGCAGAGTGGGACTCGTCGGAGAACGCGCTTCGCGGGCTGGTGCGCGGGAGGTCCGGTAACTTCTATGCGACCGCAGCATTCTTCTCGCTGACCGGCGGGTTGCCGCCGGAGTTCGAGCTGGGCGAGTGCAGCTGCCCGGTCGGGTTCAACTGCAAGCATGCGGTGGCGCTGGTCCTCGCTGCGACGGCGGCCAGGGCGCCGCGGGCCGAACCGCGCGAGAGTTCCCGCCCCGTGCCCTGGGAGCGGTCACTGGATTCGCTGCTAGGCTCCGGGCCAGGCACCTCTGGCGTCCGCCAGGACAAGACACCGCTGGCCATCGAGCTGACGCTAGCCGGTGACGTGCGCCAGTCACCGGGACGTGGCCCCGCGGCGGGCGCAACTCAGCTCAGGGCGGGCGCAACTCAGTTCAGGCTGCTAGGCCGGCTGGTCCGGCCGGGCAAGAACAGCGGCTGGGTCAGTGGTGGCCTGATCTGGGGCAAGCTGGACTCCTTGGGCTATTCCGGCGACTACTCCCAGGAGCAGGTGCGGTTGCTCCGAGAGCTATATGCGCTCTACCGGTCACGCGGCGGCTATTCCGCCTATTACGGCTACTCATACGGTGACGACAGGTCAATCGAGGTTTCAGCGTTCGAGTCCCGCCAGCTCTGGCCGCTGCTGGATGAGGCCGAGTCGGTCGGCCTGCGCCTGGTGTACCCGCGCAAGCTGGGCGCGATGGAGAGGTACCGTACCGCCGAGCTCTGCCTGGACGTCACCCGCAGTGAGCCGTCAGGCCCGCTCGTGATCACTCCCGTAGCCCGTGTCGAGGGGGCACCGGCGGGTGCCGCCCCTGTGGCGTTCATCGGGAGCGCCGGGCACGGCTTGGTCTATGTTGACCGCGCCGATGCGGAGAAGGGCGGCGATTCCGGCGGCTGGCGTTTCCGGCTGGCCAGGCTCAGCAATGCGGTTCCCCCGCAGCTGCAGCGGATGGCGCTGGCGGGGCAGCGGTTGGAGGTTCCCGCTACCGAAGAACCCCGGCTCCGGGACGGCTACTACCCGCGGCTGCGCCGGGCAGCCGCCGTGATTTCCTCGGACGGGTCCTTCACCCCGCCCGCGATCGTGGGCCCGGACCTGGTGCTGCGTGCGTGCTATGGCCCCGGCCATGACCTGGAGGTCAGCTGGAAGTGGGCCTACCAAGTGGGAGACTCGCCGCTGCGCGTACCCCTGGACGTCGGCCTGGCAGACGACGCGTACCGGGATCTGGCTGCCGAGCAGGCGATCCTGGCCGGTCTTGACCTGCCGCTGGAGCGGTTCGGACTGCTCCGCCCGGACCAGGAAGCTCCCGGCGGCTCACAGCCAGCCTTGGCCCCGCACACCCGCCTGGCCGGCATCGACACCATGCGCTTCACCACCGAGTTGCTGCCGCTGCTGGCTGACCAGCCTGGGGTCATCGTCGAGGTCACCGGGGAGCCCGCCGACTACCGGGAGGCGGGCGACTCGCTGCGCATCGCCGTGTCCACCGACGAGGTGGCCGGCGACACCGACTGGTTCGACCTCGGTGTCAGCATCACTGTGGAGGGACGCCAAGTCCCGTTCCTCGACGTGTTCCTGGCGCTCAGCCGCGGCGAACCGCACCTGCTGCTCGCCGACGGCGCCTACTTCTCCTTGCAGAAACCCGAACTGCAGGCGCTGGCCCGGCTGATCGAGGAGGCGCGGGCGCTGCAGGACTCACCGGCCGGCCCGCTCAGGATCAGCCGGTACCAGGCCGGGCTGTGGGATGAGCTCTCCGGGCTGGGGGTGATCGAGCGCCAGGCGGCGGCGTGGCAGGACCAGGTTCAGGGACTGTTGTTGGCTGACGCTGTGGCCCGCCCGGCGCCGCCGCCGGCAGTCCGGGCGCGGCTGCGCCCCTACCAGCAGGATGGATTCGGCTGGCTGGCGTTCCTGTGGGCCCATCGTCTGGGCGGCATCCTCGCCGACGACATGGGACTTGGCAAGACGCTGCAGACGCTGGCGCTGATCTGCCATGCAAAGCAGGCCGACCCCGCCGTTCCGCCGTTCCTCATCGTCGCGCCGACGAGCGTGGTGCCGAACTGGGCCGCTGAAGCCGCGCGATTTACCCCGGGACTGAAGGTGGTTTCGGTCTGCGACACGGTATCCCGCCGGGGCCAAGGCCTCGGCGAGCTTGTGGCGGGCGCCGACGCCGTGGTGACGACCTACTCGCTGCTGCGGATCGACTTCGGCGCCTACGCGGAGCTGGCCTGGTCGGGACTCTTCCTGGACGAAGCCCAGAATGTAAAGAATCGCCAGTCGAAGATCTATCAGTGCGCGAGGCGGCTGCCTGCCCCGGTCAAGGTCGCCATCACCGGCACGCCGCTGGAAAACAACCTGATGGAGCTATGGTCGCTCCTGTCGATTACGGCGCCCGGGCTATTCCCGAACCCGGCCCGGTTCCGCGACTACTACGCCCGCCCAATCGAAACGCAAGGTGATGCCGAGCTTCTCGCGCAGCTGCAAAGGCGGATCAAGCCCCTGGTCAAGCGCCGCACCAAGGAACAGGTGATCGCCGACCTTCCGGCCAAGCAGGAGCAGGTGCTTGAGGTCGACCTGCACCCGCAGCACCGCAAGCTCTACCAGACCCACCTGCAGCGGGAGCGGCAGAAGGTCCTCGGCCTGATCGACGACATGAACGCCAACCGATTCACGATCTTCCGCTCGCTGACCCTGCTGCGCCAGCTCAGCCTGCACGCGGGGCTCATCGACGACGCGCACCAGGACCTGCCGTCCAGCAAGATCGACGCACTGCTCGGGCAGCTTCGCGACGTGACCGGCGGCGGGCACCGGGCGCTTGTCTTCAGCCAGTTCACCGGGTTCCTCGACAAGGTCCGTGGACGGCTGGACACCGAAGGCGTCCAATACTGCTATCTGGATGGCAAGACCCGCAACCGGGCGGCGGTGATTGAGCGCTTCAAAAGCGGCGCGGCCCCGGTATTCCTGATCAGCCTCAAAGCGGGCGGGTTCGGGCTGAACCTGACCGAGGCCGACTACTGCTTCCTGCTGGACCCGTGGTGGAACCCTGCGACAGAGGCGCAGGCGGTGGACCGTACCCACCGCATAGGGCAGACCCGCAGCGTCATGGTGTACCGGCTCGTTGCCCGCGACACCATCGAGGAAAAGGTCATAGCGCTGAAAGCGAGGAAGGCCGAACTGTTCTCCAGCGTCATGGACCAGGGCAACATTTTCAGCACCGCCCTTGAGGCCGACGATATCCGCGGATTGCTCGGCTAGC
>Ga0137385_10002944_pt1 | contig 14696 bp, 13 predicted proteins | sample SagtaG_FD_104921 | JGI IMG/M metagenome (GOLD analysis project Ga0137385, IMG submission 104921) | Vadose zone soil microbial communities from Sagehorn Ranch, Mendocino, California, USA - Sage2_R_80_16 metaG | ecosystem: Environmental > Terrestrial > Soil > Vadose zone | place: USA: California...
CCGGCCGCCGGTTCGGCCGCGTCCTCGATCCGGACGTCACCTGGCGCGTAGAACCGGGCGACCTTCATGCGGGCGTCTCCTCGTCTGTTGGGTTCAGTAGTGACAGCACGGTCTCGACGTCCATGGCGCCGCGCAACTGGGCCGCCTTCGCCGGGTCCAGCAGGACCGCGGCCAGTGCCGAGAGCAGCTTGATGTGCTGGTCGCCGTCGGCCGCGATCGTGATGCAGACGGTGACCCGGTTGCCGTCCCAGTCCACGCCGTCCGGGAACTGGAGCACGCCCAGCGCGGTGCGCAGCACGTGGCGGCGGGACTCGTCGGTGCCGTGCGGGATCGCGACGCCCTCGCCGATGTAGGTCGGCATGGATTCCTCGCGCTCGTGCATGGCGGCCTGGTAGGGCGGCTGGACCGCGCCGATCTCCACCAGCAACCGGCCGCACTGGTCGACGGCGTCCCGCTTGTCCCGCGCGGTCCGGCCGAGCCGGACCGCTGCCGGGGTGAGTACGTCAGCCGCCAAGTTGACCACTGTCCCGAATCGCCGTCTCCAGTTGCGCGAACAGCGGGTCGCCGAGGAACAGCTGGAAAGCGAGCACCACCTTGTCCGGCGCGGACTTGCGGGCCCTGGTCAGCAGTCCCTGTTGGCACAGCACGACATCCGCGTCGGCCGGGATCCGGTTGACCGGCGAGTGCTCCACCGCGACCGAATACTTCTTCAGCGTCTTCTTGAGCTGTGCCGCCAGCATCACGCTGCTGCCCATGCCAGCATCGCAGGCCACTACGACCTTCTTGATGTCAGCACCGTTGATCGTGCCCATCGGTCATGCCTCCACAGACGTGCGAGCCGGCTGCTGCGCGGCCGCGCCGGGCGGCAGTAGTTCCTCGTCGGCCCGTTCCAGGCGGCCGAAACCGAACAGTGCCGAGCCGACCGCGAACGACACCGCAGCCGCGATCAGCACACCCAGGATGACACCGAAGTAGCTGCCCTTCGGAGTCACGGCCAGCACCGCGATGATGCTGCCCGGCGACGGTGTGGCCGTCGTGCCGGCACCGGTGATCACGAAGGTCAGCACGCCCATGGCGCCACCGGCGATCGCGGCCAGGATCAGCTTCGGCCGGGCAAGCACGTACGGGAAGTAGATCTCGTGGATGCCGCCGAGGAACTGGATGATGATCGCGCCGGGCACCGACGCGCGCATGGCACGCGGCCCGAACAGCAGGCAGGCCAACAGGATGCCGAGACCGGGGCCGGGATTGGGCTCCATCAGGAACTCGATGGCCTTGCCGTGGATGGCCGCCTGCGCCACCCCGATCGGCGCGAGGATGCCGTGGTTGATGGCGTTGTTCAGGAACAACACCTTGCCCGGCTCGATGATGATCGACGCCAGCGGTAACAGGTGCGCGTTGATCAGCGCCTGCACCCCGCTGCCCAGCCAGTTGGTCAACCCCTGCACGGCAGGCCCGATGCCGAGCATGCCCAGCACGGCCATGGCGCCGCCGATGATGCCGGCGCTGAAGTTGTCCACCAGCATCTTGAAGCCCGGCGCCGTCTTCTCCCCGACGAACTGGTCCCACAGTTTCAACAGGAACGCGGTCAGCGGTCCGACGATCATCGCGCCGAGGAACATCGGCACGCTGGACCCGACCGCGATGCCCACCGTGGCGACCGCGCCGACCACGCCACCGCGGTGGCCGTGCACCAGCTTGCCGCCGGAGTAGCCGATCAGCACCGGCAGCAGGTACGTGATGATCGGCGTGACCAGCTTGGCCAGCGTCGCGTCCGGCAGCCAGCCGCTCGGGATGAACAACGCGGTGATCAGGCCCCACGCGATGAACGCGCCGATGTTGGGCAACACCATCGCGGCCAGGTAGCCGCCGAAGCGCTGGAGACCGGCGCGGGCCTGTTCCATTCGGCCCGGCTCAGCCGGATCGGACACACTCTTGACATGCTCCCCGCCAGGAAGGGCAGGGGTTCCCGCGCGGCTATGCCGCGGCTGGGGTGCTTCCTGCTTCATCACCCGGTGCCTCCCCGCAGGGAGGTCTTACCTGGGCTCCACAGGCGTTTCGCCTCTCCGCCTGCCCAGCGGCGAGAATATTGACCGCGGCGTTGTCGTCGCGGTCGTGCACCGCGCCACAACCCGGACAGACCCAGCTACGGACCCGCAACGGCATCTCGGCCATCACGTACCCGCACGCCGAGCACGTCTTGGACGAGGGCAGCCACCGCGACACCCGGTGCACAATGCGCCCGTACTTCTGGGCCTTCTCCTCGATCAGCCGCACGAACTGCGCCCACCCGGCATCCTGAATTGCCCTTGCCAACCGCCGGTTGCGCACCATCCCAGCGATGTTCAGATCCTCCAGATAGACCGCTTGGTTGTCGCGGACCAACAGGAGGGCCTGCTTGTGGTGATAGTCCCGCCGAGCACGGGCCACCTTGCCATGCTGCACCGCGACCCGCCGGCGGGTTCTCGCCCGATTCGCGCTGCCCTTGACGCGGCGTGCCTTCTCCCGCTCCAACCGAGCCAGCCTGCGCAGCTTGCCCGCCAGGTGCCTCGGGTTCGCGATATCCCGACGGGCACCCGTCGTGTCCACACAGGTCGCCAACCTCGTGATGCCCAGATCGATACCGACCTCCCGCGCCGCAACGGGCAACGGTGTCGGCGCGACGTCGACCACGAAGCTGGCGTAGTAGTGCCCGTCCGGCTCTCGGATGATCGTGACCGACGAAGACTCCGAGGGCAGAGCCCGCGACCAGCGGACCTTCATATCTCCGACCTTCGCCACATACAATCGCCCGTTGGGCCGGATGCTGAATCCGTTGCGGGTGAGCCGGAAAGACTGCCGGGGGTCCTTGCGCGACTTGAACCGGGGACGTCCTACCTTCCGGCCCTTGCGGCGTCTCGTCAGCGAGTCTACGAAGTTCTGGTAGGCGCAGTGCGCGTCCCGCACCGACTGCACCAACGCCACCGAGGCGACCTCCGCCAACCACCCACGGTCCTCGCGGGTCTTGGCCTGGGTGATCACCCGCCGCTGCACTTCGCTCGGGGACAGCTTTCCCCCTGCCCGCCAGGTGTCCTCCCGAACACGGACAGCATCGTTGAATACCACCCGGCAGCACCCGAACGTGCGCGCCAGCATCGACTGCTGAACCGGGGACGGTTCGATCCGATAGCGGTAGCGGGCCTGCACCCCCACAGCCTATCGAACTACTGTTCGACTCGCACGCTGGAGAAGGCTGCTCACAGGCTCCTTGCTGATCGGCTATCCCCGGCCTGAAAGCAGGGGCTTGCGCCGATTGAGTCTTGATCATCGTCAACCTCTCTACAGTTCTCGATCGATCAGCTTTTCCGTTCAGCTGTTGTCGTTCAAGCGCCGCCGTTGGTCGATCCGCTCGTGTACCCGGACCCGGTCGGGGTGCACGTCGTCCGGACCTGGCAGGCGGCTGCCGGGCAGCGACGCCGCCGCGGCACCCCACGCCAGCGCGCGGGCGAGGGCGAACGGACCGGCGGCGCCACCGTGCAGGAAGCCGGCCAGCATGGCGTCACCGGCGCCGACCGCGCTGCGGGTCACCGCGGGTGCCTCGCCGTGCCAGTAGCCATCGGCCGAGACGAGCACCGCGCCGTCCCGGCCGAGGCTGGCCAGCACCGTTGTGGCACCGGTGGTCCGGAGTTCGGTCGCGGCGGCCAGGACGTCGCCCAGGGTGTCCAGCGTGCCGCCGACGGCGTCGGCCAGTTCCTCGCGGTTGGGCTTGACCAGGGCGGGACCGGCCTTGACCGCGGCGGCCAGTGCCGGGCCGCTGGTGTCCACGGCGACCGGGACACCGCTGGGGCGTAGGCGCTCGATCAGGTCGGCGTAGCAGGTGTCCGGCACGCCGAACGGCAGGCTGCCGCCGACGACGACCCAGGTGGCCGCCGCGGCGCAGTCCAGCACCGCGGCGCAGCAGGCGTCCAGTTCGGCACCGGACAGCGGCTGGCCGGCCGCGTTGATCTTGGTGACCGTGCCGTCCGGTTCGGTGACCGCGATGTTGCACCTGGCCGCGGCGCGCACCGGCACGGCGACGAACTCGACGCCGGCCGCGACCAGCATCTCGACCAGCTGGTGGCCCTCGCCGCCGCCGACCGGCAGCACCGCGCGGGAGCGGGCGCCGTGCGCGGCCAGCACGCGGGTGACGTTGATGCCCTTGCCGCCGGCATGCACGTGTTCCCCGGTGGCGCGCAGTACGCCACCTCGGCGCAGCACGTCAACTTCGATCGTGCGGTCCACGCTCGGACTCAAGGTCACCGTAACGATCACGCTCACCTCCTGGGTATGTGGGAGCGTACGTTGGTTTACCTTCGTTTGCAAGGTTTCACCTGTGGTTGACCTTGACTACACTGTGGTTGACGTTGGGTATGCGTTGCTTTGCGTGGTATCGTTCGGTTGTGTACGCGGAGGAACGGCAACGGGCGATCCTCGACCTGGCCCGGGCCGCCGGCCGGGTGGACGTCGCGGCACTGGCCGTCGACTACCAGGTGACCACCGAGACCATCCGCCGCGACCTGACGATCCTGGAGCGCCACGGCCTGCTACGGCGCGTGCACGGCGGCGCGATCCCGGTGGAGCGCCTCGGCTTCGAACCGGCCCTGGCCACCAGGGACGCCACGATGACGGCCGAGAAGGACCGGATCGCGAAGGCCGCCCTCGCCGAGGTCCCCGCCGAGGGCGCGATCCTGTTGGACGCCGGCAGCACCACCGGCCGTCTGGCCGACGCGTTGCCCATCGACCGCGAACTGACCGTCGTGACCCACTCGCTGACCATCGCGATGGCGCTGAGCGCCCGGCCGAATCTGACCCTGATGCTGCTGGGCGGCCGACTGCGCGGCCGGACCCTGGCCACCGTGGACGCGTGGGCACTGCGGGCGCTGCGCGACACGTTCGTCGAGGTGGCCTTCATCGCCACCAACGGGGTTTCGGTGGAACGCGGCCTCACCACGCCGGACACCGCGGAGGCCACGGTGAAGCGGGCCGTGGTCGCCAGCGCGCAGCGCACGGTGCTGCTGGCCGATCACACCAAGGTGGGCAACGACTGCTTCGCGCGCTTCGCCGACCTGGCCGACATCGACACGTTCATCACCGACACCGGCATCGACGCCGCCGTGGCCACCGACTTCGCGGCGGCCGGCCCACGCGTCGTTCGCGCATAGCCTATTCTGCGACCGTCCTTTCTCGCTTCCACGTAACAGGCGGGGCCTTTCTCGGGACATAATCGACAACGCGTAAAAAGGCGCGCGACTGGGGCGAAGAAAGTGGACAGGTGATGGGCGAACCTGACAAATCAGGGACACTTGCTGGCCTGGTGAGCCAGGAAGCGGAGTCGTTGTACCGGCGACTACGCGTGGCCGGTTCGGTGCGTGCGGAGCGGTTCCGTGACAACGGCGACGCAGCCACCGAGCTGCTGGAAATAGGTATCGCCTTTCCCTCCGCCGACGAGACGATGATCAGACCGGTCGACCCGGCCACCGCGCTGCGCCTGCTGATCGGCCGCAGGCAACGGGAACTGGTCGATCGCCAGGACCAGATCATCGAAGGCTGGCGCCGCCTGACCGCGATGGTCCCACCGGCGTGCGGCCTGCCCGATTCCGCGGACCATCTGCGGCACGCATCCGAGAATGGCGAACCGGCCCCCGGCGAGATCCAACTGAAAGTGCTACGCATGATGCCCACCGACGACGACGCCGCCATCGCGCGACGGCTGCGGCTGAGCGTCAGCACGGTGCGCCGGCACATCAAGGCGCTGTACCTGATGCTGGGCGTGAACAACCGGTTCGCGGCCGGGGTGGTCGCCGCCAAGCGAGGCTGGGTCTAGCTGTCCGTGATCAACGGTTGTCAAGGCCATGGACCACATGTGGACAACACGATTGTGTTGTCCACAGCTTTCCAGAAAATCTGACAAAACACCTATTCTGCACTTGACAAATGGTAGGTTTGAAAGGGGACGCCCCCGGGAGTGGAGGGGGCTGCCTCCTGGGTTGCGTTGGTCTTGAGCTAGGCGTGGTCCAGGTTTGGGCTGCGCATCAGGTCTGTCAGTAGTGGCAACAGCTCGCGCACCCTGGCCTGCCCGGCACGACGGCGGAACTCGCGGTGCAGTAACCGCACATCGTGCCGAACCGTCGCGGAGTCGACCCGTCGTAGGTCGGTGGCCAGCCACTCGATGATGTCGCACGCGTGATCGATCTCGCCCGCCGTGGCCAACGCGAGCACCGTGCGCAGCGCGTACCGGGCCCGGGCCCTGCTTGCGGTGTCCGGGAACGCGGCGATGCCGGGTTCCAGCAGTGCCGCCGCCTCCTCCGGCCGGCCGAGGTCGACCAGGCACCAGCCGCGGACCATCACCGTGGTGTCCGGGGTGCGCCACGTGCCGAGCTTTGGGCCGGGAGTGTCCGCGGCCTCGTCCAGTAGGCGGGCGGACAGGTCCATCGCGCGTAGGTAGGCCTCGCGGTCACCTAGCAACGCGTAGCCCTGGGCTTCCCGTTGTGCGGCAAGGCCGCGGACCCTTGCGGTCGCGGCGGTGTCGGCCTGTGCCTGGCGTGCCAGGTCGATGGTCTGGTGCGCGTCGTCCGCGTGCAGTGTCATGTCGGCCCGGCGCACGAGGGCGAAGGGTCGCAACGACTCGTCGCCTGCGCGTGCCGCCATCTGCACCGCCGTTCTTGTCCACCACAATGCCTGCCGGTCGTCGCCGGACTCCTGGCTCATCCAGCCTGCGTACTCGGCGTACTGGGCGGCGAGGCGCCACAGCGCGGCAGCCGACTCGTCCGGCAGGTTTCTGGCCAGGCCGCGCAGGGCGTGCGTTTCGATGATCACCATGGGCAGCGCGACCGCGGCGCTCACCTGCTGGCCGAACGACCGCGCCTGCTGGAACCGCGCACGGAACAACGTGAGCGCGGTCGACGGGTCGATCGGATCCCGGCCTGGCGTGGCGCTGGGCCAGAATTCGGCGTCGACGTCGTGTGTGGCGACCGGGGCGAAGTGCCCGGTGCCGTCCGGGTTGAGGCTCATGGTCCAGGCGCCGTCGGTCGGGCCGACGTCGTGGTCGTCGTGCTCGACCCTCGTTGGTGCCATGGCCAGTGCGACGAGTTCCCCGTTGGCTTCCAGTGCGGCGTCGACCATTCGGGCGAACGTCGAGTTCACCGACTGGCTACCGGACTCGATCTTGCTCAGGTAGCCTTTGGTGTAGTGGACGCGGGCAGCGAGCTGGGACAAGGACAGTTGGGCCTGCTGCCGCCGACGTCGCAGTTCGGCGCCGAATGCCTCCCGTCCCGTCATGCACCCTCCACGGATCGCATACCGGAATTGTGCACGGTGATCAGCGTGCCGACGACATCTGTCCGACTATTGGCCTGGACAACTTCTGGTCAGATTCCGATCCCAGGACAATCTCACGTTATGGTAGTTGGGCGATAGCCCTGGGGTCGTTCCGTCTGGTAAAAACGGATCGTGTACGGGGAGCGGGCGGAAGGCAACGGCCTGAATAACACCAGGCCGTGGCGCCGCGTGTCGAGTAGTCTCGTCCACACGACACCCTGGTTCGTGGTCCGACAGGACGATGTGGTGCGTCCGGATGGCTCAGCCGGCAAATACGAACGGGTGGATTCCCGCGGCGCGGTGACCGTGCTGGCAATCGATGAGTACGATCACGTCGCGATCACACGCCAATGGATTTACCTGCACGAAAACACCCAGTGGCGCTTGCCGGGCGGCGGCATCGACATCGACGATGCGACACCGCTGGCCGCCGCGAAACGGGAGCTGGCCGAGGAAACGGGCCTACGTGCGGCCAGGTGGCGGGCGATGGGCCGGATCAACTGCGCGGACAGCCTGACCAACCACGTGGACTACCTGTTCCTGGCCACCGGGTTGACGCAGGGCAAGCAGAGCCTCGCGCCGGGCGAGTCGGACCTGCGGGTGCTCCGGCTGCCGTTGCGACGGGCGGTCCACATGGCCATGAACGACCAGGTCCCGGACGCCGGCAGCGCACAGGCCCTGGTGAAGTACGCGGCGCAACGGGCCGGCATCGGCGCGGTGGACGCGGCCTATCCGGAGACCGGGGCATAATCCGCCTGTCTACGAACCAGGGAAGCAGGGGGCGGACACGTGCGACGAGCTGCGGTGGCGCTCGCGGTCGGCTCGGCGGTGGTCGGCGTGGTGCTGAACCTCTTCGGGCGGCGGACGCCGTGGCGGCGGTATCCGTGGTACCTGGCGGGCATGGCCACCGGGTTGGGTGGTACCGAGTTGGGTGCGCCGTTGGCCGCGACCCAGGTGTTGGCCGGTGGGCTGGCGATCGGCATGGGGGCGGGGCGCAGCCGTGTCGGCGCGGCGGGGCTCGCGGTGGCGGCGGGGCTCGCGGTGGCGGCGGGCACGGCAGTTGGCCTTGTCGGGCTGCACCGGCAGTCGTCGGCCGCGGCCGATGTGCTCCAGCGCGCCATCCGCGAACCGGCGGACTCGGTTGGCCGGGTGGGGAAGCCTTGGGTGACAAGGGATATTCGTTATCACGATGACGCGGCCGAACAGGGTCTGGACATCTGGCGCGGCGCCGCGACGACCGGCGCGCCGGTGATGATCTACGTGCACGGCGGGTCCTGGGTCGCCGGCAGCAAGCGCGGCCAGGGCACGCACCTGATCACCGAACTGACGGCACGCGGCTGGCTCTGCGTGTCCATCGACTACCGGCTCGGCCCGCGCAACCGGTGGCCGTCGATGATCGTGGACGTCAAGCGTGCCATCGCCTGGGTGCGTGCGAACATCGCGGGCTACGGCGGTGACCCGTCGTTCGTGGCGATCGCCGGTGGGTCGGCCGGGGCGCACCTGGCGGCGCTCGCTGCCCTGTCCGCCAACGATCCCCGGTTCCAACCCGGGTTCACCGAGGCCGATACCACGATCCAGGCCGCGGCGCTGCTCTACGGCGTCTACGACCTGACCGCCCTGAACGACGACGGCCAACCACGCCTGCGCGACTACGTCCGCAGGGTGCTGTTCGACGCCGACCTGCTCGACGACGAGGCCACCTGGCGCGCCGCGTCACCGACCTGGCGGGTGGACGAGCACGCGCCGCCGATGTTCGTGGTCCACGGTGACCGGGACGAGATCGTGTCGGTCACCCAGGCTCGGAACTTCGTGGCGCGAGCCAAGAAGGTGACACGCATCGCGTATGCCGAGTTGCCCTACGCCCACCACGCGTTCGACCTGATCGGCTCGGCGCGCACGAAGGCGACGGTCCGGGCGGTCGGCCAGTTCCTGGACGCCGCCCGTTGATCACCAGGACCCGTGGTCCACGAAAGATGCCAACTCGGGTACGAACAGCTTGGCGTCGATCGTGCCGACGCCCGATGCCAGGTCGTAGCCGGGCCGCGCACTGAATCCGGTGACGGTGACGTTCTTGCCGCCCTGGGTGAACGACACGGTGTTGTCGCCCTTCGTCACGTCCACGATGCCGGGCGCGTGTGCCTGGGACATGAAGTAGAGCGCCGGGTTGATCAGGCCGAGCGGGTGGCCGGCCCGCTGCGCGGCGAGCGCCACGATGCCGGCGAACAGCGGGGTCGCCTCGCTGGTGCCGCACGTCGGGTACCAGCCGGCCGGTTGGCCGCCGAAACTCTGGAAGACGTTGACCGAGCCGTTGCACGCGCCGCTCATCGAGATGTCCGGTACGCCGCGCCGGCTGCCGACCACGTTCGCCACCGGGAACTGGTAGTCCGGACGCGGGAAGACGCTCGACGTGCCGCCACCGCCGGCCAGCGCGTTGGGACCGTTGTTCCCGAAGATGTACTGCTGGGTCGGCACGTCGAACGTGTCGTTCCAGACCACGTCCGGCGCGGTGCGGTTGCCGTTGGCGTCCAGGCTCAGCTTGGTGCCGCCGACGCCGGTCACCAGTGGGTCACTGTCCGGCCAGGACGTGATCGTTTTCGCTGTGGCGTCGGTGGGGCCGGAGTCGCCGGATGCGGTCAGCACGGTCACGTCCTTGGCGGCCGCGTCCTCGTAGGCGCCGCGTAGCGCGAGTAGGGATTCCTTGCTGGGGAAGGTTTCCTCGTTGGCGCTGAAGCTCTGGCTGATCACCTCCGCCAGGTGGTGGTCGATCACGAACTTCTCGGCCGTCACGATTTCCGGGAATCCGCTGGTGCCTTCGTTTTCTGACGTCGGTGTCTCGACGAGGAGGATGTTCGCCTTCGGGGCCATCGCGTGTGCCCATTCGACGTCCAGGCTGGTTTCGCTGGCCCAGCCGACTCGGTCGGTGTTGTGCGGGTCGTAGGGCGGGACTGTTCCGGCCGGCTGGATGACGGTCAGGGTCGGGTCGGGCAGGTTGTAGGTCGTGTCGAACACGGTGAGGTCGTGCTGGATGGTGGGTGAGCCGAACGAGTCGACGATGGCGATCGTCTGGTCCTGGCCCTCGGTGCCGTCGGCGAACAATGCCGACAGGTCGTATGCCTTCTGGATCTGGAGTGGTGCGTAGCAGGAGATCTGGAATTGGGCTTCGCATTGCGTCGTGGTCAGGGGTGTGGCGGTGGCCGCGCCGATGTGGTTGACGGTCGGGTGCAGCTTGACCGGATCAGGTGAGATGGCGGGGCTCACCGGGACACTCGTTGTGGTGAGGGCTGTCGCGGCCATCGCGGCCAGTAGGACGAGACGAGGTGGGCGCATCGAGGTACTCCGCAGGGTCGGTCGGCGGACGCCTGGTCGCGTCGCGCTGACCGGAGGTTATCACTGCTGGTGAGCGTTCGATCACTCGCCGGAGTTAGGGCCCGTCGTTGTTTGGGACGGTTGAACCCGAGCAGGGCCTCGGCACGGTAACGTGCCGAGGCCCTGCCTGGCCGGTCACAGGCGTCGGCCACTCGGGAGCGGGCCACATACCCGCCGGTGGTGGTGCTACCCGGTGATCTTGGTGAAGACCTTCGTATAGGCGTAGCCGAGGCTCTTGTCGAATCCGTCGACCTCCCAGAAGGACAGCACCCCTACGCCGTTCGACTTGGCGAAGCTCTCCAGGGTGGACGCGTTCGACTGGCTGAAGAACTCGTTGTCGTCGTTCTGGCCGGCGATCGGGGTCAGGCCGATCATGTTCCACAGTTGCGCCGACGACGAACCCGTGAAGATCTTGCCCAGCTGGGTGTGCGTCGCGTTCGCGCCGGACTCCGCATCCTTCAGGGCGTTCTGACCGTCGCCGAAGTCCATTGTCATGATGTTGACGGTGCTGACCTTCACGCCTTTGCTCTTCGCGTCCTTCAGCAGGCTCTGCGCGTTGGACTCAAGGCCGTTCGGCGCGACCGGCAGGGTGAAGTCGACCTGTACCGACGGGTTGGCCTTCTGCAATGCGGCAAGGGCTTGGTCGCGGCGCGCGTTGGCCGTGGTGTTGTTCAGGTCCGAGCCCTCGATGTCGAAGTCCAGCCTGGTCACACCATAGGTGCTGACCACGTTCGCGTATTCGGCCTGCAGACTGGACACCGACGTGCACTTCTCGGCCGGCTCGCCGCCCGATGCGCCGCCGAACGAGATGATCACGTTGCCACCGGCGGACTTCAGCGCGTTGATCTGAGTCTTGAACGCGCCGACGGAGTCGTTGTTGTCCTCCCACTGGGCGGTACAGCTGCCCTTCGGGATCAGGAAGGCGAGCGTGTAGAACTTGTTGCCGGACGCCTTCATGTCCGCTGCCATGTCGCCGGCGTCGCTGCTGGCGATCTGCAGGTACGGCGCTGCGAAGTGGGTGGGGAAACTGCCAGCGGCCGGCGTGACCGCGGCGCTCGACATGCCGGTCATGGCGATCATCGTCGCCGCGGGTACCAGCGCCACGGTCGTGGCGAGCAGGATCGTGCGGAGTTTTCGTGCCATACGAGTCCTCCAGTTGGTCGAGCAGGCGACCTAAGAGTTAAGAAACCTTCCTAACGTATAGCAGGAACATAGGACGCCCATCGGGCACCGTCAAGACCGTGCGTATGCGGGAAATGGCTGTGAGCCAAAGAAATCTGTTAACCAGTGGACCACCGACCACGCTGGTCCGGACCCACCGCATCGTGGAACGAGTGGCAGCGGCGCCGACCAGCGGATTGGATGGCGGGCATGACACAGGCACCGGCCGAGATCGTCGAGCAGGAACGACGGCTGCGCCGCGATCTGGGCTTCCTCGGGCTGACCGCGATCGGCTTCTCCAACATCGTCGGGTCGGGCTGGCTGTTCGCCGCCATGTACGCCGCCCAGATCGCCGGTCCGGCTGCGCTGCTGTCCTGGGTCGCCGCGGGCGCCCTGTGCGCGCTGATCGCGCTGGTCATGATCGAACTGGGCGCGACCCGGCCGGAGGGCGGCGGCACCGTGCGCTGGCCGCTGTACGCCAGCGGCCGGCTGGTCGGCACCGTGATCGGCTGGTCGGTCCTGCTGTCGGTGGGCGGCACGGCGGCCGAGATCACCGCGATCATGCGCTACGCCGACCACTATCTGTCCTGGCTCTACCACAACGGCACGCTCACCATCGGCGGCGTCGCGGTGGCCGTGGGGTTGAGCGCGTTGCTGACCGCGCTCAACTGGTTCGCGGTGCGGATGTTCGCGCGGCTCAACAACCTCATCACCGTCCTCAAGGTGGCCGTGCCGGTGGTGACCGTGATCGCGCTGCTGGTGTCCGGCTTCCACCCTGGCCGGCTGACCGCGCACGGCGGGTTCGCGCCCTACGGCTACGCGGCCTGCCTGACCGCGCTGGCCGGCGGCGGCATCGTCTACTCGGTCAACGGTTTCCAGGCGCCGGTGGACTTCTCGGGCGAGGCAAGGGATCCGCGCCGCACGGTGCCTCGGTCGGTGCTGGCCGGGATCGTCATCGCCGTGCTGATCTACCTGGCGCTGCAACTGGCCTTCCTGTTCTCGGTGCCGGAGAACCTGCTGGGCAACGGCTGGCACGGCGTCAACTTCGACTCGCCGTTCGGCCAGCTCGCCCTGGTGCTCAACCTGCAGTGGCTGTCCAGCCTGCTGTATGCGGACGCGGTGCTCTCACCGGGCGGCTCGGCCTACGTCGGCGTCGCCGTGGACACCCGGCACACCTACGCGCTGGCCAAGAACGGGCTGCTCCCCCGATTCTTCATGGCCGTGCACCCGAGTTCGGGCATTCCCCGGCGGGCACTGGCGCTGAATCTCGGTGTCATCGTGGTGTTCCTGCTGCCGTTCAGCGGGTGGCAGCAGATCGTGAGCGTCATGGGCGACATGTACCTGCTGATCTACGGCTCGTCCGCGGTCGCCGCGGCCACCTTCCGGTCCGCGCAGCAGACCCGGTTGTCCGGCTGGATTCCCGGTATGCGGTGGATCGCGCCGCTCGGTTTCGTGGTGGCCAGCGAGTTCGTGTACTGGTCGGGCTGGACCGCGCTGCGGCTGGCGCTGCCGCTGGTGCTCGTCGGCGTGCCGCTGTTCCTGGCCCTGTGGCGCGGGCCGAGCCGGGCGTTGGTGGCCGAACTGGCCAAGGGTGCCTGGGTGGTCGGCTACCTGGTGGTGCTGACCCTGTTGTCGTGGCTGGGCAGTTTTTCCGGCACCGGTTACCTGCGGGCGCCCTACGACACGATCACCGTCGGCGCGGTTTCGCTTGGCATCTTCTGGTGGGCCGTGCGGTCGGGTGTGGCGCACGTCAGGGGCACGCCGTCGAGTGAAATTCAAGCGTCGTCCGACGGTCAGGTTTGACGTGCCGCGATCGTGTTAACGGTCCCTCACGCGCCCGTGCCCCCGACCGGCTTCGGCCAGGGGCACGGGCGTGCGAGACAGGACGGTCAGAAGGCGCCGAGGCCGTGCGGCGAACCGATGCCGGTCGGGCCGTCGTAACCGACACCAGCCGTGCAGATCTTCGGGCTGATGGTGGGGAAGCTGGAGCAGCGGTTGGCCTGCTGGTTGCTGCCGGACGTGACGTCGTGGAAGTTCGTCGTCGCCGACGCGTACAGCGTGTTCGGGCCGTTGACGGTGCTCGCGACACCGGCACGGGCGAACAGGCCACTGATGTACGGCGCGGACGCGCTGGTGCCGCCGACCACGATGAAGTTCAGCGGCTGGTGGGTGAACGGCGCGTACGTGTCGAACACGGCGACACCGGTGTTCGGGTCCGCGTCGGCGGACACGTCCGCGGCGGCGCGGTGGTTGGCGCACAGTGCGGTCACGGCGGCCGGCTGGCCGGTGGCGCGGGCGAACGCGGTCTCACAGCCACTGCCGCCACCGTTCCACGCGGTCTCGGCGCCGCTGGCGGGCAGCGTGGTGCCGCCGACCGCGATCACGGTGGGCAGGTTGGACGGCCAGTCCTGGTGCGTGCCGCCGTTGAAGCCGCTGTCACCGGTGGACACCGTGATGGCGACACCTGGCTTGTTCATGTTGGCCAGGGTGGTGCCGCTGGTGTTGCCGGCCGTCTCGGTGTAGCCGTAGCTAATGCTGATCGCCTTGGCACCGAGGCTGGCCGCGGTCGCGACGCCCTGGGCGAACTCACTGGTCGACGTGTTGCTGTCGGTGACGCCCGCGGTGAACGGTACGGAGACCTCCAGCAGGTGGCAGCTCGGGCACGCGGCGGACGCCAGGTCCATGTCCAGCGAGGTCTCGACCGCGATCTGTTCCTCGATGTTGGCGCCGTTGCCGCTGCGCTGTGGTGCCGGCTGCGCGCCACCGTTGAAGTTGACCAGTTTCAGGCAGCCGTTGGCCGTGGTGCACGCCGGCAGCCCGTAGGTGGAGCGGTA
>Ga0137385_10002946_pt1 | contig 14692 bp, 14 predicted proteins | sample SagtaG_FD_104921 | JGI IMG/M metagenome (GOLD analysis project Ga0137385, IMG submission 104921) | Vadose zone soil microbial communities from Sagehorn Ranch, Mendocino, California, USA - Sage2_R_80_16 metaG | ecosystem: Environmental > Terrestrial > Soil > Vadose zone | place: USA: California...
CCTGGACGTCGGTGGTCGCGAAGCACGGGCGAACACCAAGTCACGACTTCCGGTTTCGGATTGAGCCAGCATCGGCAACTGTCGCCGGTCGCCTTCACGTCGAGATCGGCGACCTTGTGGTTGTCCGCGAATTGCTAAGGTATGTCGACGAAATACCGTGGGTCGACCAGGCAAGTTACTACCCATACGACGTTGCCAAGACATGTGAGCTTGACACGCCGCATGATATTGCCGGAGGAACCATCCGCCGAATGGCTGAGCATGGGTTCGAAGAAGATCGGTTGGAGCATGAGATTTCAAGTCGCCCTGCCGACGAAGACGAGCGACGCCGTTTCGACCTTCCCCCTGGGGTTGCAGTTCTTATCTATCACCGAGTCGCCCATGCTAAGGAGCGGCGAGTCCGGTATACCAGAGAGATTCTGCCGGCGGATCGCAACGTGATCACGCATGTCACGGAGAATAACTAGCGGACGGGCGTAGTCATGCGCATGAGGCAAGCCACGCACGAGGATGTACCTCTCATCACCCGATGGAGAGATGAGGCTGCTCAGTGGCTAGCTACTAAAAGCACAGATCAGTGGAGCAATGCTGGCATCACGCGCAATGAGTTCGAGAAGCGAGTCCACGAATCCATCGAAGAGCGGGGAACATGGATTGCAGAGTCGGACAACGGCGAGCCGGCGGCCACAATCTCGATGGATAATCACGAAGATGACCCAGGGTTATGGCAACCCGACCTGTTACGTGAATCACTCGTTATTCACAGGATGATAGTTGCAAGGAGATATGCAGGATGTGATATCGGCGGCTTCATGCTCGACTACGCGGAATCCATTGCGTGCTCCATGGGGAAAAAATGTCTAATCCTCGACGCATGGACCACCAATCTCGGACTGCACAACTACTACCGCGCACATGGCTTTGCATATATCGGAATAGTTCCGGGACACTCAACCGCTAGCGCTGCACTATTCACCCGGCCGGTGAGCCAGTCCTAACCAGCCACTCACCGATTGTCCTGTCTGCGTAGTCCGCGCAGTTGTTGCCGTAACCGGCTCACATCCCATCGGTAGTGACCACCGGGGGTTGTCAGGTCCGGTTCGAGCGTGCCGTCTTTCGCCCACCGAGACAGCGAACGAGCCGATATACCCAGCTCGCGGGCTGCTTGAGCGGTAGTGACAAGTTCGGCCACCGGCACATCGTGCCTGTTCAGTTGGCTGGTTAGCGTAAGCCTGACGAGCTTGTCTCGATTGGCTTGTCTGACTTGCTTGGCGAGTTTGGCGAGTTACGCTACCTGCGTGAGTGCAGCGCAGATCACGCACACCGGATGGTGGACAGAGTCAATCAGCGACGGTGGCGCGCACTACGGCACTGCCCAGTCGGACACCGGCATGGTCCAGTCGCTGTGCGGCCGAGTATTCAGGCCTCTCGCGAACCCGTGGGCCTGCAAGGTCGAAGCGCAGCACCAACCAGCAGACCCCGCGCATGGCTGCCGCGCCTGCAAGGCGGCCAAGCGGCTGGTCACGAACTGACCGGTGCGGTAGTGACCAACTGGGTGACGACACGACGGAGCAACACCGGACGTAGACGGACAACTATGGACGCCGAACCGTGCTGTGACCAGCGCGTATCCGAGGTCAACTTGTCCTCTGTTTGCGTTCGGGTCGAAGAGGTCGCAGGTTCAAATCCTGTCACCCCGACCGGCTGGGCGGCCTATGTCTGCGGAGTTCGCAGACCTGGGCCGTTCTCCTTTTTCACTGGGGGCCAAGCCCCCAGGCCCCCGGCCGGCGGGGCTTCGCCCCCCGGACCCCCCCGTCGCTGGTCGGCAAGTCCCGGACTTCGGCTGGTCCTGGATTTGGGCGAGCGTGGTGTTGCTGCATGTGCTGTGTGGCAGGGGTCGTTGTGGGTTCGGGAGCGATGCAGATGGCTTCGACTGCTTGGTTGGGCGGGGGTTGGGGTGGGGTTGTTGGTTGGATTGGGTGGGGTTGTGGGTTCTTTGGCTGGTTTGGGTTTCGGGGTGGCAGGATCGTTGTGTGACCAATGTTGATGCGCCTGGTGAACTGTTCTCGGATCCGGAGCGGGAGGCTCGGTGGCGGGCTCGGTTCACGGCGGCTCGGGTTTCGTTGCCGGAGTGGGCTCGGGATGCTCAGGACCACAACGTCTACCGGTCCAATGCCGGTGGGGCCTGGGAGATCTACGCCTGGGATCGGGCCACCGACACCCACCGGCAGGTGACCGATCGGCCGCACGGGACTTCCAATGCGACCGTCAGTCCGGACGGGGCGCGGATCTGGTGGTTCGACGACACCGCTGGGGACGAGTTCGGCGTGTGGGTGAGTGAGCCGTTCGGTGGCAAGCAGGACGGTGAGCCGGTGCGGCCCGCGGTGCCGGGCACCCACGATGCCTATCCGTCAGGGCTGGCCGTGGGCAACGACGTGGTGGCCGTCGGCGCGGATACCGATGACGGCTCCACGATCTGGGTGGCCCGCAGTGGCGGCTCGGCTGAGACCGTTTACACCAGTGAACACAGCGCCGGGGTCGGCGGGCTGTCGCGGGACGAGACGCTGCTGGCCATCACGCACTCCGAGCACGGGGACAGCCGGCATCCGGCGCTGCGGGTGCTGGCCACGGCCGACGGCAGTGCCGTCGCGCAGAAGTGGGACGGCACCGGCAAAGGGCTGGAACCGCTGGGCTTCGCGCCGGTGTCCGGGGACACGCGCCTGCTGGTCGCCCATGAACGGCGCGGCCGCGACGAGCTCCTGGTCTGGGACGTCGCCACGGACACCGAGACGGTATTCGAACTGGACCTGCCGGGGGACGTGACCGCCGACTGGTATCCCGCGGGCGACGCACTGCTCGTCGTCCACACCTACCAGGCGCGCAACACGTTGCACCGCCTCGACCTGAGCACCAACGAACTGTCCACCGTGGACAGTGCGCCCGGCATCATCGGCATGGCGGGGGTGCGTGACGACGGGACCATCGAGTATTCCTGGTCATCCGCGCAGTCGCCATCGTCCATCCGCGCGTTGGGTACCGACGGGGTCGACCGGGTCCTGTTGACCCCGCCGGGGCCACGGGCGCCGGGCGCGACCGCGGTGACCGACGCGTTCGTCGACGGCCCTGGTGGGCGGGTGCACGCCTTGGTGGCGCGGCCGGCCGACGCGCCGGAGGGGCCGTTGCCGACCGTGTTCTCCGTGCACGGCGGCCCGCACGCGGCCGACGAGGACCGGTTCTCCGCCTACCGCGCGGTCTGGGTGGACGCCGGGTTCGTCGTGATCGAGGTCAACTACCGGGGATCGGCCGGCTACGGATCGGCTTGGCGAGACGCCATCGAGGGCCGGCCGGGCCTGACCGAGCTGGAGGACATCGCGGCCGTCCACGACTGGGCGGTCGCCTCCGGGTTGTCCGACCCGGCGCGGATGGTGATCGAGGGCGGCTCGTGGGGTGGCTACCTCACCCTGCTCGGGCTCGGCACCCAGCCGGAGCGGTGGGCGGCCGGGGTCTCGATCGTGCCGGTGGCCGACTACGTGACGGCCTACGCCGACGAGATGGAGACCCTGCGGCAGTTCGACCGGGACATCTTCGGTGGCTCACCGGACGAGCTGCCCGACCGCTACCGCGAGTGCTCCCCGCTCACCTACGTCGACAACGTGCGGGCCCCGGTGCTGGTGATGGCCGGCGAGAACGACCCGCGCTGCCCGATCCGGCAGATCAACAACTATCTCGATCGCCTGGCCACACGCCATGCGCCGCACTCGGTCTACCGCTACGACGCCGGCCACGGCTCGCTGGTGGTCGCCGAGACGATCAAGCAGACGGCCATGGCCGTCAACTTCGCCCGGCAGGCCTTGGGGCTGTAGCGACGAACGGCCCGGGGCACGAAGGCCCCGGGCCGTGTCGTCGTCAGTGGGCCGCGGAGACCTGGACGTCGATGTTGCCTCGGGTCGCGTTCGAGTACGGGCACACCTGGTGGGCGCGTTCCACCAACTGGTCCGCCTTCTCGTCGGGCACGCCGGGCAGGTGGGACACGAGTGCCACGGTCAGCCCGAAGCCGCCCTTGCCGTCCGGGCCGATGCCGACCTTGGCGTCCACGGACGTGTCCTCGTGCAGCGTCACGCCGTCCTGCCGGGCGACCAGCCGCAGGGCGCTGTGGAAGCACGCCGCGTAGCCGGCGGCGAACAGCTGCTCGGGATTGGTGTGCAGGCCACCGGGGCCGCCCATCTCCTTCGGCGTGGCGAGCTTCTCGTCGATGACGCCGTCGGAGGAATGCACCTCCCCGTTGCGCCCGTCGCCGATGGCGGTGGCTTCCGCCGTGTAGAGGACGTCGACCATGTCCAACTCCCTTGTCGCGAAACAGTGGTCAGCTACTAGCCGGTACAACGACACGCCGGCACCGACCATCCCATCAGGTGGCCAAGATCACTGGTACTTCCGCCCGACGTGGTGCTCCGCGAACTCGACCACCTGGCCGCCGATGAGCCGCAGCGTCTCCACGACATTGACGTCCGAGCAGCCGCCGTCCTCGTCGAAGATCACCTGTTTGGAGTTGACCGCCGCACCCAGCGGGGTCGGCCAGCCGCGCAGCGCGTGCACGATGGAGCGCAGCGCGGTCAACGTGGTCACCGCGGCCTGCCAGCCGTGTGCGGCTGCGACACAGCCGACCGCCCGGCCGTCCAGGTAGGGCCGCTCGTCGCGCCGCAGGTCCTCCACGTAGTCCAGGGCGTTCTTGACCAGGCCGGACACGGTGCCGTGGTAGCCGGGCGAGACGAGCAGCACGCCGTCGGCCGAGCGGAGTTCCTCGATCAGCCGGATCGCGTCCGGCGGCCGCTCCGGGATGCTGGGGTCGTAGAACGGCAGCATGATCTGGCTGCCGGTGAGCATCGTGGTCTTGGCGCCTGCTTCCTCGGCGCCGGCCAGCGCGATGCGCAGTGCACGCTCGGACTGGGAGTCCGTGCGGATGGACCCGCCGATTCCCACCACGTGCACGCTCATGACTTCGATCCTTCCACCGGTCGCGCGTACGGCAACAGTTTCCGCATCGTCAGCACACCAACTTATGACTTCGACCTTCCTGGAGCTCCACCCATGGTGGCGCGCGTCACGGCTGCGGGGCAGGCTCATGGTCGTTGCACAAAATCAGCGGGGGTCGACCTGGAGGATGCGATGGCGCGGATACCGGTACGGGTGCAGGCCACGATGGCGCGGGCGTTGTTCGCCCTGCCGGCGCCGGTCCGGCGACGGCTGGCCGGGCGGCCGGTACGCAAGGACGGGCAGACGCTGGACCCGGACACCCAACTCCTGCTGAAGCTGCTGAGCGCCCAGGACACGACGCTCACCGACGCCGAACCGGCCGACGCACGGCGCACGATGGAGGAGGGCGCACCGATCGCCGCCGGCCCGACCATCGAGCATGTCCGGACGAGGGACCTGCCGATTCCCACCGAAACCGGCTCGCTGCCCGCCCGGCTCTACACCCCGGACGGCCTTGCCGAGGGCTCCGGCCTGCTGGTCTTCTATCACGGCGGCGGCTGGGTGATCGGCAGCCTGTCCAGCCACGACAACACCTGCCGGTTCCTGGCCAGGGAAGCCGGCGTGCGGGTGCTGTCGGTGGACTACCGGCTGGCGCCGGAGCACCGCTTCCCGGCCGCGGTGGACGACGCGGTCGCGGCCTTCCGGTACACGGTGGACCACGCGGCCGAACTCGGCGCGGATCCGGCCGCGGTAGCGGTCGGCGGCGACAGCGCGGGCGGGAACCTGTCGGCGGCGGTCTGCCACGTCACGGCCACCGAGGGCACCACCCGACCGGCGTACGCGCTGCTGTTCTACCCGGCCGCGGACGCGGCGCGGCGGCATCCGTCCCGGGACCTGTTCGGCAGCGACTTCTTCCTGACCGACGAGGACATCACCTGGTTCCTCGGCCACTACCAGCCGGACGTGGCCGCGCGGGCCGACCCGAGGCTGTCCGTGCTGGGCTCCGACCAGCTCGCGCACTTCCCGCCGACCTACCTGACCGTGGGCGGTTTCGACCCGCTGCGCGACGAGTCCGAGGCGCTGGGCGCCCGGCTGGCCGATGCGGGCGTGCCGGTGATCGTGCGGCGCCACGCCGACCTGGTGCACGGGTTCGCCAACTTCATCGGCCTGATCCCCAGGGCACGGGAGGCCACCGGGGACGCGGCCCGCGCGCTGGGCAGCGGCCTGGCGAACGCGGTGGCCGGCACCCAGCGGAAGGCCGGCTGAGCCGGACACCACGCGGCCCCGGACACCACGCGGCCCCGACGACCGAGTCGCCGGGGCCGCGGTCCCCGCCTGGGCGGAGCCGGTCAGTGACCGGCCGGCGGGGTACCGACGGGCAGTGACGGCAGGCCACCCGGCAGCGGCAGGCCACCCAGCAGGCCCATGACCAGTGACAACAGCGTCGCCAGCAAGGACTGGACCAGGTTCATCAGCGAACCGAGCCCCGGCAGCGGCAGGTCGGCGCCTGCCTTGCCGTGCTGTGCCGTCAGTGCGGCGAGGTCCTGGCCGAGTTCGTTGTTCTGCGCGACCGCCTTGCTCGCGGTGGTGACCGCGTCGGCGGCCATCGCCTTGCGGCCCTGCGGGACCTGCAGTTTGGCCAACTCGGTGACCAGGTCGGCCTGGGTGGCCTGCATGGCGTCGGCGTCCTTGGCCTGCCATGCCGCGGCGAGGGCGTCGTGCAGCCCCCTGATGGTGGCCGCCTCGGACGCCGGCGAGAACGCGGCCGTGGCACCCGGCGGCGTCCGCTCCAACGCGGACGCGGCGCTGGCCGTGCCCATGCCGACCAGCGAGAAAACACTGCACGCGGTAGCCACCGCGATGACACCAACCACGGTCCTTCTCATTGTTGCCCTCCTACGGGCCTCATGAATTACCTGGTAGATGAGCGGAAAAGCGTGGGGACCGGCGTTGACCGACTCCCGTTCCGTGCTGCCACCCATCGTCACCCGTGATCGACATGTCCGCTACCAGGGGCGATAAGCCGAACCAGATCCACGAACGCAGCGTGTGCACAAATCAGGAAAGGCATTGACGCTGCCTCACACAGTCGAGCGACAGCAAGCCCGAAATCGCACACTGTGTGGTCGGGAAAAGATGAGAACAAATACACAACGGAACACCGTGGGACGAACCGGTTAGCCCGTCAGGAGCACATGCGACCAAGCGCCACCGACACGCCGACAACCCGGCAAAGGTTCACTCGAACGAGTGGCTAGACAGCGATCGGCCCGGAGTGCCATGCGCACTCCGGGCCGACTGACCTGCGACGATCGTGTCAGTTTACGCGGTGCTGTCGATCAAATCGATTGAACAAGCTGTGCCGATGATCAAGAAGGGCCGTTCACCTTCTCGGCGATCCGGTCACCGGTCTTCTTGTCCACGCTGCGCCAGTACTCCAGCGCCCGTTCCAGCACCGGCTTGGTCACGCCGTTGGACAGGTGCCCGGCCACGTTGTCCACCAGGCGGGTGCGCTGGTCCTCGTTCAGGACCGTGCGGACCAGGGTGCCCGGCTGGCCGAAGTCGTCGTCCTCGCTGTGCAGGCGGTAGGCCGACCGGATGATCTCCTGGTCCAGCCCCCACGGGGCGACGTCGTCGGTGCTGTTGGCGTGCGGGCCGCCGTAGGAGTTCGGCGCGTACACCGGGTCACGGGTGATGCCCACGCGCATCGCGCCGTCCTTGGCGTAGCTGTGCACCGGCGACTTCGGCGCGTTCACCGGCAGGTCCATGTAGTTCGTGCCGATGCGGTAGCGGTGGGCGTCGGCGTAGCCGAACAGCCTGCCCTGCAGCATCTTGTCCGGCGATGCGCCGATGCCCGGCACCAGGTTGGACGGCTCGAACGAGGACTGCTCGATCTGCGCGAAGTAGTTCTCCGGGTTGCGGTCGAACACCAGCCTGCCGACCTTGATCAGCGGGTAGTCGCCGTGCGGCCACACCTTGGTCAGGTCGAACGGGTTGAACCGGTAGTCCGCCGCGTCCGTGTACGGCATGACCTGCACGTACAGCGTCCAACTCGGGTGGTCGCCCGCCGTGATCGCGGCGGACAGGTCACGGATGTGGAAGTCGGTGTCCTCGCCGGCCAGGCCGTCCGCGTCCGCCTGGGTCAGGAACTCGATGCCCTGGTCGGTCTTGAAGTGGTACTTGACCCAGAACTTCTCGCCGGCCGCGTTCGCCCACAGGTAGGTGTGCGAGCCGTAGCCGTTCATGTGCCGCCAGGACCTCGGGATGCCCCGGTCGCCCATCAGCCAGGTCACCTGGTGCGCCGACTCGGGTGTCAGTGTCCAGAAGTCCCACTGCATGTTGTTGTCCCGCAGGTGGGTGTCCGACCGGCGCTTCTGCGAGTGGATGAAGTCGGGGAACTTGATGGTGTCCCGGATGAAGAACACCGGGGTGTTGTTCCCGACCAGGTCGTAGTTGCCCTCGCTGGTATAGAACTTCAGCGCGAAGCCGCGCGGGTCACGCCAGGTGTCCGGCGAGCCGAGTTCACCGGCGACCGTGGAGAACCGGGACAGTGCCTCGGTACGGACACCGGGCTGGAACAGCGCCGCCTTGGTGAACTGGCTGACGTCCTCTGTGGTCTCGAAGAAACCGAACGCGCCGCCGCCCTTCGCGTGCACGACGCGCTCGGGCACCCGCTCGCGGTTGAACTGGGCCAGTTTCTCGATCAGATAGTGGTCCTGCAGCAGGATCGGGCCGTTGGTGCCGGCGGTCAGCGAGTAGTCGTCGCTGCCCACCGGGATACCGGCATTGGTGGTCGTGGGGTTCTCGGTCACGCGTCAAGCTCCTCTGCGCTGGTACTGCCGTAGTCGCCCTGCGGGATCACCGCCCCGCCGCTGGGCAGGCAATCCGGACACAATCCCCAGAACACAACCTCGGCCTCGTCCACCACGAAACCGGCTGCATCGGCCGGCTTCAGGCAAGGTGCGATACCGATCACACAGTCGACGTCGACAGCCCGACCACAACCTCGGCACATGAGGTGGTGGTGGTTGTCCCCGGTCCGGGTCTCGAAGCGGGCGGGATGGCCGGCCGGTTCGATCCGGCGCACGAGCTTCACCTTGGTGAAGACGTTCAGGACGTCGTAGATGGCCTGCGTGGAGACCGAGCCGATGGTGCCCCGGACGGCGGCCGCGACCTGGTCCGCTGTGGTGTGCGGATGATCGACGAGCCACCGCAGCACGGCGAGGCGCGGGGTGGTCGCCCGCAGACCCGCCGACCGCAGTCGGTACCGCAACGGCTCCGTTCCACCTGGTTGTACCTGGTTCATGTTGGTCCGATCAGAACACTCAATCTGGAATGAGTCAAGATTAACCCACCCGAGTGGGTGGTCGGCCACCTCACAAATGCGGTTGTGTCACACCGTCGGCGCAGGATCGAATCATGGCTGTGGCAATGGGCAACTACCAGCGGGTTCTGCGACTGCCCGGCGTCGCCACCCTGCTGGTCCTCATGTTCGCGGCACGAATACCGGTGGCCGCGACCAACATGGTGCTCACCCTGCACGTGGTGCTCACCCTGCACCGCGACTACGGCGCTGCCGGCCTGGTCGGCGCGGTGGGCACCATCGGCATCGCCATCGGCGCGCCGCTGACTGGACGGCTGGTGGACGCCTTCGGGCTGCGGAAGATGGTGTTCGTCACAACGATCGGCTATGGCGCGTACTGGCTGACGGCCTGGCTGCTGCCGTATCCGGCGCTGCTGGTCATGTCGTTCGTCGGCGGTGTGCTGGCCCTGCCGGTGATGTCGGTCGGCCGCCAGGCGCTGTCCGCGCTCGTGCCGCCGGAGCACCGGCGGACCGCGTTCTCGCTGGACTCGATCTCGTTGGAGATGTCGTTCATGGTCGGCCCCGCCGTCGGTGTGCTGATCGCCACGAAGGTGTCCACGACCGCCGCGGTCATCTCGGTCGGCTGCCTGCTCGTCCTGGCCGGCATCGCCCTGTTCGTGGTCAACCCACCCGTTCGAGGCGAGCACGACGAGCACTGGGACGGCGTGCGGCCACTGCGTCGGCAGTGGCTGAAATCACAACTGTTGGCGACGCTGGCCGCCGGTTGCGGTGCCGGTTTCGTACTCGCCGGCACCGAGGTGGCGGTGGTGGCCGCGCTGCGCGGGGTCGGCCAGGTCAGCTGGACCGGCGTGGTGACCATCGCGATGTGCGTCGCGTCGGCCACCGGCGGCGCGATCTACGGCGCGTTACGCCGTGGTCCTGGCCCGCTGGTCCTGATGAGTGTGCTGGGCCTGCTGGCGATCCCGGTCGGCCTGGCGGGCGGCCAGTGGTGGGTCCTGTGCCTGGCACTGATCCCGTCGAGCCTGATGTGCGCCCCCACCCTGACCGCCATCACCGACCGCGTGAGCCAGCTGGCCCCCGCCGCCGTCCGAGGCGAGGCCATGGGCCTGCACAGCGCGGCCCTGACCCTCGGCGGCGCGCTGGGCGCCCCGGTGGTCGGCACCGTGCTCGACCACTCCAGCCCGGTCGGCGGCTTCGCAACAGCCGGCCTCGGCGGCGTGCTGATCGCCCTACTGGCGGTGCCACTGGCCCGACGCCGGACCGCCCGACCCAACGCGCTGACCAACCACGCGATCCCGGTCTCCCGCTAACCAATTGAGACACCACGAGACCAATCGAATCAGCAGACGCGCACGCCCGGCTCTGACTTCACGACGACCACCTCCGGCTTGCTGTGGTCGTCGCCACCCCGCTTGGCTGTGCCCACGATTACCAGATCGATGGTGACCCCATCCGTACACCGAATACGCAGGTTGGGCCGGCTCTCGGCGCCTGGGGCCGCGTACTCCTCGATCGCCGCGATGCCCGTGGCCGATGCCCGCTCCAGCAGTTCGCGGAACTGCTCCTGGAAACGGCGGACCCGCATCAGAGTGCCTCGGTCGGGATCTGGAAGCGAACATGAGTTGGGATGCCCGGCCCGGAGACGCGACCGACCATCACGACGGCCGTGGACTCGTCGGCGAACTCGACAACGAACCGGCTGTGATTGTCGGGTTGCTCAGCCGTCGCGGTCCGCCGGATGGCCACGATCTCCGGATGGTCGCTCGCGACCAACAACTTGATCGCGAGATCATCGAACTCACGAACGCGCATGAGCGGACCCTCCCACGACTCGTCGACCGCTGGCTACGTTCAGTAGCGTGATGCCGCTGCCAATCCGGCAAGCCCGCTCAGTCGATGCCGGCGAGCAGGGCGGACAGGGCTTCGTGGGCTTGTTCGATCAGGGGGCGCTGTGCGGCGAGGCGGGCGGCGAGGTCCGGGTCGGGGTGGATGGTGTCGGTCGGGGTGATCAGGTTGGCAGCGTCGGCCAACGTTGGCAGTTCGCCGAGGGCGTGCCAGCCGAGCAGGGCCGCGCCGAGGCCGGAACCGCCCTCGTCGGCGGTGCTGGACAGGTCGTGGTTGAGGGCCGATGCGATCACGCGGCCCCAGATCGGGGAGCGGAACGCGCCGCCGGTGGCTCGGATCTCGGTGAGGTCGACGGCGGTCAGCGCCGACGCCACCAGGGCCAACTGTTGTCCGACGCCTTCGACCATCGCCCTGGTGATGGCCGCTCGGCCGTGTTCGCGGCGTAGGCCGATCAGGACCGCCGTCAGGTCGGGGTCCCACCATGGGGCTCGTTCGCCCAGCAGGTACGGCAACGCGATCACGCCAGCCGGGTCGGTTTTGTCGGCTTCGGCCAACAGGTCGCCGACCGGCTGGTCGAAGCAGTCCGCCGCCCACGCGCCGACCACGCCGCCGTTGCTGATCGCGCCGCCGACCACCCACAGGCCATCGGCCAGGGCGTAGCAGAAGGTGCGGCCTCGGTCGTCGACGCCGGGGGTGTCGCGGATCGCGCGCAGTGCGCCACTGGTGCCCAGCGACAACGCCGCCATGCCGGGGCGGATCGCGCCGGTGCCCAGGTTGGCCAGCGGGCCGTCACCCGCGCCGGCGACCACCGGCAGGCCGGCCGGGAGGTCGCCATCGGCATCGGCCAGTGCCAGGACCGCCGTGGGCGCCAGCAGTTCGGGTAGTTGGTCCGGCTTGACGTGCGCCAGGTCCAAGGACGGTTCGTGCCAGGCCAGGTTGTGGATGTTCATCAGGCCGGTGCCCGACGCGCACGAGTGCTCGGTGACGAGCCGACCGGTGAGGGCGGCCAGGACGTAGTCCTTCACGCCGACCCAGTGGCGCGCCCGCAGGTCGGGCTCGTGTTCGGCGAACCAGGCCAGTTTCACCAGCGGGCTCATCGGGTGGACCGGGGTGCCGGTGGCCCGGTGCAGGTCGGCAGCCAGGCCATCCCGGCGCCAGGCGCGGGCGACGGCGGCGGCCCGGCGGTCGGCCCAGCTCAGCGCCGGGCCCAGCGGGCGGCCGTCGGCGGCCAGCGGCAGCAGGGTGTGCATCGCGGCGCTGAACGACAGGGCCACGACGTCCCGGCCGGCCGCGCATTCGGCCAAGGCAGCGCGGGCCGCCGCGAGTACCCGGTCGGCGTCCTGGGTCGCGTCGCCGTGGGCGTCGGTGTCCAGCGGGTACTCGCGCTCGGCCAGACCGTACACCCGGCCGTCCCGGCCGGCGGCCACCACCTTCGTGGCCGTCGTGCCGAGGTCGATGCCCAGCACCACCGGCTCGGCCATGGCTCAGACCAGCGACTCGGCGATCTGGTACGTGTTCAGCGCGGCGCCCTTGCGCAGGTTGTCGCCGCACACGAAGAAGTCCAGCGTGTTCGGGAAGTCCAGCGCCTGGCGGAACCGGCCGACGTAGGTCGGGTCGGCGCCGACGACGTCCGCCGGGGTTGGGAAAACGCCCTCCGTCGGATCGTCGACGAGTTCGACCGTCGGGTGCGTCGCGAAGATCCGGTGCGCGTCGACGACCGTGACCGACCGCGCGAACGTGGCGTGCACGGCGAGCGAATGCGTTGTCACGACCGGAACCCGCACACAGGTCGCGGACACCTTCAGGTCAGGTATGCCGAGGATCTTGCGGGATTCGTTGCGTACTTTCAGTTCCTCGCTCGACCAGCCGTCCGGCCTGAGCGAGCCGGCCCACGGAACGACGTTGAACGCCAGCGGCGCCGGGAACGGGGAGTCCGTTTCGGACAGTCCGGCCGCGACCAGCGCCTCGCGCACGTCGCCGCCGCGCACGCCGACCTGCTTGCCGCCCACCGCAGCGGCCTCCGCGTACAGTCGGTCGATGCCGACCTGGCCCGCGCCGGACGCGGCCTGATAGGACGCCACGACCAGTTCGCGCAGCTCGAACTCGCGGTGCAGCGCGCCGACCGCGGCGATCATGGACAGCGTGGTGCAGTTCGGATTCGAGATGATGCCGCGTGGCCGGTTCGCCAACTGGTCGGCGTTCACCTCCGGCACCACCAGCGGCACGTCCGGGTCCAGCCGGAACGCGCCGGAGTTGTCCACCGCGACCGCGCCGCGCGCCGCGGCCACCGGCGCCCACTGCGCGGACAGCTCGTCGGGCACGTCGAACATGGCCACGTCCACGCCGTCGAACACCTCCGGCGCCAGGGCCAGCACGGTCAGTTCCCGACCGCGCACGGTGAACTTCCGGCCGGCCGAACGCGGCGACGCGATCAGCCGGATCTCGCCCCACGGCACGGATTCCCGGCCGTTGATGATGTCGATCATCACGGTACCCACCGCACCGGTCGCACCGACCAGCGCCAACACCGGACCGGTCATCGCGCTCACCGCCCCGTTCCCGCGAACACCACGGCTTCCTCGTCACCGGCCAGGCCGAACGCATCGTGGATGGCGCGCACGGCGTCGTCCACCTGCAGGTCGCGGATCAGCACCGAGATCCGGATCTCCGAGGTGTTGATGATCTCGATGTTCACGCCCGCCTTGGCCAGCGCCTCGCAGAACGTGGCGGTCACGCCGGGGTGCGAGCGCATGCCGGCGCCGACCAGCGACACCTTGCCGATGTGGTCGTCGTAGAGGACCTTGTCGAAGCCCAGTTCGGACCGGGTGCGCTCCAGTGCCGCGACGGCGGTCGGGCCGTTGCTCTTGGAGAGCGTGAACGTGATGTCCGTGCGGCCGGACGTGGCCCGAGAGACGTTCTGCAGCACCATGTCGATGTCAATCTCGGCGTCCGCGATCACCCGGAAGATACGGGCGGCCACACCGGTGTGGTCCGGCACGCCGGTTATGGTCACCTTGGCCTCGGACCGGTCGTGTGCGACACCGGTGATCATCGCCTGTTCCACGGGAAGCGCCTCCATCGACCCGGACACCAGGGTGCCGGGCTTGTTGCCGTAGGAAGATCTGACTCGGATCGGCACGCCATAACGGCGGGCGTACTCGACGCAACGCAGCATCAGCACCCGCGCGCCCGCCGCGGCCATCTCCAGCATCTCCTCGTAGGTGACCGTGTCCAGCCGGCGCGCGGTCGGCACGATCCGGGGATCGGCGCTGTAGACGCCCTCCACGTCGGTGTAGATCTCGCACACGTCCGCGTTCAGCGCGGCGGCCAGCGCCACGGCCGTGGTGTCCGAGCCGCCGCGGCCGAGCGTGGTGATGTCCTTCGTGTCCTGGCTCACGCCCTGGAAGCCGGCCACCAGCACGATGTGACCGCCGTCCAACGCCTCGCGCAGCCGGCCGGGCGTCACGTCGATGATCCTGGCCCTGCCGTGCGTCGAGTCGGTGATCACGCCGGCCTGCGAACCGGAGAACGACCGGGCGTCCGCGCCCA
>Ga0137385_10002954_pt1 | contig 14661 bp, 25 predicted proteins | sample SagtaG_FD_104921 | JGI IMG/M metagenome (GOLD analysis project Ga0137385, IMG submission 104921) | Vadose zone soil microbial communities from Sagehorn Ranch, Mendocino, California, USA - Sage2_R_80_16 metaG | ecosystem: Environmental > Terrestrial > Soil > Vadose zone | place: USA: California...
AACGCGCCGGGCGGCGCCGTGACGGGGTCGTACGTCCCCACGAGCGCACGCAGTGACTCGGGGAAGTACGGCGCAACGCGCGGGATGTCGAGCTTATTCGCGCGCTGCTCCATCAGCGCGAGGAAATCCGCGCAGCCGCAGATCGGGATGCCTATGCGGATCCTCGGCTCTGAATGAACGAACGTACGTTACGCGCGTTTACTGATCGCGAAGACGGGTAGCGTACCGTGTCTGAGCGCGAGCCACGTCGCGTGCCCTCCGAGGCTGAAGCCCGCGAGGACCCATTCGCCGATGATACGCTCGTCGTGCGGGAAGACGTACGCCGGGAGGACATCGATGAGGAAGGAAATGTCCTTCACCGCGCCGACTATAACCAAAGCAAACAGCCCGTCACACGTCGATCATATGAGAGTGGACTAGAGGTGCCGATTTACTCAAGGTGCTATACATGTCAACGCTGTGCGAATTGGTGGAGGGAAAAGACTAGTCAGCGACTGGCACGAATTGCATCAGAAGGGGATGCCGCTTTGGCACTTGCGCATGGCGTTCGTTGTGTTGGTCCACTTTCTTGCTCCATCCCAGGTTCCCTCGTTGATCCACCATCCTCTTGCCGTGGTTCCGTTGATCCTACCGTGGAGACCAAGTCGAGAATAAACCACTCGACCTCTGTAGGGCTGGAGTAGCTACGTACGAAGGTAACCACGATGAAGTCCCGGGGTGCCTCTCTTGAAGAAGCTCCCTTCTCGGCTGCCCACGAAAATGCAGCTCGGGCGGTAGGATCAACCTGATCTGCCGACTCGGTCCTTCCGTGCAAGAAGAACAGCACAACGACGGGCTCTGAGGTACGTTTGTCGCGCAAGTTAGCTTGTGTGTATACGTTCATGGACAGACCGGCAACATTGAATGTTTCTTTCACGACATCAGAAGTGGGCATGGTGTGAGAGAGGATGGAAGGAACTATCTGTCGCTATGGCTTTATTCTACAATGGGAACGTTATCCGTGTCGCGTACACCCTTGAACTGGTGACCTCATTCACATGTAACAAACGATGATTTCCACTGGCTATTGCGGAAAGTATACATCTGCCGTTTTTTAATTACCCCGTGCCTCGATAATGGGATTGCCCATCCTAAGAGGTTGGCTTTTGAGCAATGTTGGCCATGGTCCTAACATCCTTGCCTATCACATACTCCCCATCAACAACAAACAGGTAGGCCAATACGTTACATCTTCACCAAAACGAATGAGACCTATATTATGACAAACTCTAAACGTAGCATATGCCAAGCGGTCTATTTGCACATAATGAATGGAAAGTCCGAATGTAGAAGACGAGAGGCAGGCGTGCATTGGGCATCAAGTCCAGAATGAACAGTGTTCAGACGTACCCGATAGCGGCAACGAACTGGTAAATGGGTCATCTGTGTCATTACCATCGGTTACCGCCACCGCCCTTGCTGCCATAGCCATTGTCGCGGCCACCATATCCGTAGTCCGAGTTGCCGTACCCGCCGCCGCCGCCGCCACCACCTCCGCCACGACGACCTCCACCGCCATAACGGCCTGCACAGAAAATAAGTATGTCATCCGCTAGAAAGTTGATCTATAGCTCACTGCGACCACCGCCACCGCCACCGAACATCGTCATTTCTTCAAGTGCAGCGGGAACATTAGCTTTAGCCTCCTTGAGAATCGCGACGAGATCACGAGCGGACTTCGCGTTCTCTGTGGTGAAGTAAGTATAGGACGTTCCTTTCATACCGGCTCGCTGGGTGAACAAGGAGTCAAATTGCCGTTCACAAACAAAAGTGTACCACATGCTCACCCCAGTGCGACCAATCCGATGGATGTAATCCTCGCAATTGTTCGGGAAATCATAATTCTGCGGGGACCGTCAATAAAGCAAACAAGGACAATGAGGAAACCTTACGATGACATAGCCGACATCCTTGACATCTGAGGATTGCAGAGGTAGAAGAGCAGGCATTGCAGAAACGCAGAACGGATCAAAGAAGGAACACATAAACACAGACGCAGCCCGTTAATAACGAATACGGTAAAGAGTGGCAAGCGCCACGACAACGCCGAAGACAGAGATCACAAACAGCCAGTGTACTATGTCCAAGGGTATATGCAACGGGCTAACGGCCGCGCCACATCGCATCCAGGCTACAGACGGGTAAGAGTCTTGTGCACGCATTGATCAAGTCCACAACCGCTATAGCACCAACGAACACTGTTCATGGGGCCCAGAAACCATGGTTGGCGCCTGTGACGCCTACCAATGGGTCCAGCGGGATTACGGGCACCTAGGCGAGGAACTGGGCCCCTAACTTGTCGATGCACGAAATCTTCCTCGCCCTGCTATGCACTGGAGACGTACCCAGGAACCTGGTAGATGAATTGTGTCAAGGAAACACACAGTAGGCCCGCAGCACCACAGATGAGGTGTGTAGTGTCAACGGACCCCATCATCATACCAGCGAACAAGCACAACAAAGCAGCACAGCGGCCAACTTAAGCCACTTGCCAATTGTTTGTTACCCATTGTGTCTCGACATAACGTCGGAGCACTTGCGACAGTCAAGGAACACATACCGAGACCACGAGACGCAACATCTGTTGCAATGAGGATCGGAGAGTGGCCAGCCTTGAACTCGCCAAGGACCCAGTCACGTTCGCGCCTGTAGAAATTATCAGCACAACGAGATGGTAACAACAAGAGAAAAACGCACTGCTCCTTATCGCCGTGAATGGCGAGTGCTGGCCAGCCATCTTGACGAAGATACTTCGTGATGTCGTCCGCGACGCGCTTTGTGCCAACGAAAATGAGGACCTTGGCGTTCTGAGCACTGATGACATCAAGATGCTTGATTAACTTTGCACGTTTCTCGAAATCGCTGCAGACTTCAACAATCTGGGTGATGTTATGGTTGGCCGTAAGCTCCATTGAGCCAATATTGACTTGATAAAAGTCCTTCAAGAAATCCTTTAAGGCGGGAGGTCAGTTCGATCAACCGGAAGCACGTCGTCAAGCAAACACATACAGTAGCTAGACGTTGCACATCCTTCGGCCACGTCGCCGAAAACATGAGTGTCTGGCGATCAGGGCGAATTTGACCAATAATTTTACGGATCTGTGGTTCGAAACCCATGTCTAGCATACGGTCCGCCTCATCTAGAACAAGATAGGTGACACGGCGAAGGTTCGTCTTCTGGCTCTCCAACATATCAATGAGGCGACCGGGAGTGGCAATCACCACTTCGACGCCGCGCTGGAGATCACGGATTTGTGGTCCCTTTGGTGCACCGCCGTAGATGGCAGTATTACGAATCCGCGAGTTCGAGCTGGAAAGGTAAGCTGGGTGAAATCGAAGCGAAGTGAGTGCATTAACATACCCAAACTTGGTACACTCTTGCTGAATCTGAACGGCAAGCTCACGTGTTGGTGCCAAAACAAGGGCGATTGGGCCATCTCCCGAAGACAATAAAGGTTGTCTGAAACAGGGGTCAGCGCGAAAATTTCGTTCAAACCGGCAGTGCTTACGCGTTGATGTGGAGCATAGCAGGGAGGGCGAAAGCAATAGTCTTTCCACTACCAGTCTGTGCGATGGCTACGACATCTCTTCCTGAGAGCGCCATGGGCCAAGCCTGACACTGAATGGGGGTGGGCTCTGAGAAGCCTTGAGCACGAATGGAAACCATAAGGTATTCGGGGAAGCCAGCTTCGTCGAATGAAGACACGGGGCGAGGCACACTATGCCCTTGCACCTGAGAAAGGCGAAAATCTTAGGAAATTGTATCCTATAGCAACTAAAATTTAGCCGCACCTTGATCTCCTTGACTCTGCGAAACTCTTCTATCTCGCGGTCAGAATGTGCGCTGACACGCTTATCTTCAACGTAGAAATTTTTTTCAAAGGGAATCTGCTTTTGCTGACTCCAATCGATAGTGCGGAGGCTGCCGCCGAGGCTGTCATTCATTCGATCACCGCCCCAGCCACCGCCGCCGCCGCCACCGCTATATCCATTGCTGTAGCCACCACCGTAACTGCCACCAAGGCCACTATAACCATTACTATTGCCGTAAGACTGAGAGAAGAAGTAAACGAGTGTTAGGCGGAGCGATTGGCATGAGACGACATACTCTTACCATTATGAAAAAACCTTTTCTAAAAAGCGGGTAGAACTGAAGAATCTGAGCTTTGAGGAGACGAAGGGATAAGCGGAGGGTGGAGGATGTGGGGTGTGGATGATGAGAGGAAAGAGAAACAAACCACGAGTCGAGTGGCTGGAAAACCCGCCGTTTTTCGTTCCCACGCTCTGCTTACGAATACTCTGTGGCAGGTGATTCTGGGTCACAGTCACAGTCACACTCGGGGAGACAACCGTGACTGAGGGTCCAGCCCGAGTCTTGCGCGACGGACTCGGACCGACACCCATACGTCGCTCTTGCTCTCGTATTGCGGAATTATGTCCGCACCATTATCTCTTGACGAAGAAGCCCGTCTCTACATAATGAACGCTGAACGAGAGAAATACGAGTCACTTGCAACCCTGTATGGTATTATCGTTGCCTTAGACTATCTGGAGCGTGCGTACGTACGTAACTCAGTGACGGTGGCAGAGTGCGTCTTTCGTATCCTTATATCGTTTGGGGTGGGTAGCGTACTAAGGGCGGGAGACTAAGAGGTATTCGCCCGCGTGCACTCGACTGTTATCGCAATACAAGACCATGTTTAAATTGGTTGGCGACGACGTCCCAAGTACCGAACAATTCATGAGTCGATATCGGGTAAGTACTAATTCTACTAGGCTGCTTCCACACAATCGCTTGACCCAAATTATAGATGGATCACCCCGCGGCGCTTCATCGCCTCGGGGTCGGGGTGCCAGCAACTGTTGAGCACTCGGGTGAAGCAGGCTCCGAGACTGGAAAGTGGGTCGCGGAAACGACACAGGTTTGTCATTGTCTTTCAATCCCTAGTGCTTCACGCCGACGTAAATCGGCAGAGTTTTATTACTTTTATGGACGCACTCAAGTTACGCTTGCGTGCTAAGGATCAGCTACACCCAATCCTTCAGGAACTTGTCACAGGCTATGCGTGGTTCAAGGGAAGTAAAGGATTGGGAAGGACGGAGCAAAATGGTTGGATGGTGCGTTTGTCGCCAACGTTGCACTTTCTCTATTCACTTCTCTACAGGCTGATCACTCTAAATGGAATGAAGGCATCTGATGAAATCACGGAAGAACAATCAAGACAGGTAGGTCTAGCTCCGGATAGCTGAAGGAACGATGCTAAACTCGCCTTCCAGTTAATGTTTGATGTGGATCATGCCTACGCGGAGTTTTTCAGGAGCCTCAGCAGCAAGAATGGCCCACAATGATACTAAAGGGATCACACCATTTCTGGGGTATATGGCTATACCCTCTTGCCAGTGGAACTATCTTGCCTCTTTGCAGATTTTATGCATTTGGTAATTCGGCTCGCGTCGTTTTGCGCATGACGTCATCGATTCTGTACACCTTACGGGGGGTCTTATCCCAAAGTTCAACTTAATTTCTCGGCAGGTGACATCGCTGTCCGGACATCGGGCACTGGCTGCATAGGAGTGCTAGTCTCGATAGGAACGTGATCCGTCGGAGGTGAAGGAGGCTTGGGGGCAGTAGCGACTGCAAATGAGTGGTTTCGATGGAACCTTGGGCTATAATGGGCTCCGTAGCTTGTTCCACGGGCGAGACGTCTACTTCAGTCACTAACAGTCACTAAAGAGTTGGTGGGATTGATGGGCAAGATCGGATGGGAAGTCACGTTCGCTAACACAGTGACCGTCAAGTAGAGTATGACCGGCTGGACCGACTGTCCAGCTTGTCCGTCGCCATTACAAACTGAACGTCTACAAAGCTAGACATTCAGCTACTAGTTAAATGGGTGATAGTTCCCGTAAAAAACAAACCACTTTGGGATTCGACAGGCATTGGTGTCTCATGCGTTCCAATAAGTGTATCGGGGTGCACCAATCGCTTCGCATAAAGACACAATATAAGACGTGAAGACGGCTGAACAAAACTGAACAGAACTCTCAGCTGGAAAACATGTTTAAAAACACAGGTCCTACAAGCCATCAAATTTCTGATCCCACTGCACCGTCTGACCCTCAACCGAAACGCTTGCTGACTTCTTCGTTGTTGCCTGATCGGCCACAGTGACGAAGAACTGATTCTTCAGGCGAAACGGTTTCGCTATTTTAGGAACATTATGCGCTCGGAGGACTAACAAAGAGATTAAATACTTATCGGGGCATCAACTGGTCAGGATTTGAGCACATACCCGTCACCTCAACACGAAGCTGAGAAGGCACGCCCTGTGACTGGACAATCTGGATACTGCCCAAAAACGTTTCTGGATCCAACGTCACTACAAAAAAAAACAGGGACTGACGCACCTTATTCCGGTCCAGAGGGATCTGGGCTGGAATGATGGGTCATTGGCGGGAGAGTCACCAGTAAGCCGGGCATTTACGCACGGATTCAATATCATGTGCTGGCGCTCCATATCTTTTTCGAGGGCCACACAAGCTATACGAGAGTCTTCTGTAGGTTCTAAGATCTTGGGGGTTAGAGCGAGTGTATGAGTCGAGCGTGCGTTAAGGTACAGTAATAGTACTAGTAAACACGCGCTCGACGTTTTTGCGGTACCTGCGCCAGTAGCTCTGGTGTGACATCAAAGCGCTTTTCGCGAGATCATCTTTCTTGGCACATGTGTGCACAACTAGGAATGGGTCATCGTAAAATGACTGCAGTGATTCTCGTCACTGTTACGGCATTGTATTAGAAGCATTGCGGAAAGGAAAGGATCCGGGACAAGAGAGCGAAAATAATTATATGAAATACGGTATCCAGGAGGGTAAGGAGAACGACAAAGTGATCGTTTGTGTGTATATAATTAGATCCAAATCCAAGACAATAGTCAGTCAAGATACAACCACGAATCGTGTCAAAGAAAACTGGGAGAGCAAGAAACGAGCGAGCGATTGAAAGCTAACGATGTTGTGTCCTTCTCACATCATAATGCAAGGACTCCTTCCGCGACTACGGTCGCGTAGGCCTCTTCTTTTTTTCTTCTTTGGAGATTCAACGGGGTAATATTCGCGCATTTGCCGAACAAGATCTTCGAATGCTTCCCGCACGTCCCAGTCCCGCTTCGCCGATGTTTCGTACACGGGGATCTTCCAACGCGTTGCGAGCTCTTGAAGGGTAGCGCCCGAAACCTCACGCTCGTTGGTAAGATCAAGTTTGGTACCGACAAGTACCATCGGAATGCCCTGTAATAACCGGGGTGACAACGCATCAGTCGTGGTAGGTTGGCAATCGCCGATCACTGACACTATTTTCCCCCTTTATGCGGAGAATTTGCTGCCTAAGGCTCGTCACTTCTCGCAGGCTGGCTTCAAGAGTCAGGCTAAATGTAAGCGTGCAGTCAGCTTGGAAGGAGTCCGGTCTATACGATGGAATAATACCTGAACACGAGGACGAAGCCGCGGCCAGAAGTAATGTATAGTTCGTTGAGAGCAGTAAATTGCTCAGCACCAGCGGTGTCGAGGACCTCTAGCTATATCCAGGAAGCCATTATCAGTACGGAGATAGGGTGGTGCTATCCACGCAAAATTCTACCGCAATGGAAAGCGAGAACGTTGCAAGCCGCCGGGATATAGACGGCTCGATCGGCACCAGCGGAAACAATACCCACCCATGTCAGTTCCCCATCGACTTCAATGGACCTCCTGTATTCCTCTGTTCGCGATGCATTAGGCGAGGCAAACACGTGTGGGGCGACGATCGAGCGCACGTACCTTGGATAGTAGGGTCATAGTTTTCGACAAATTCGCCTCTCATGAAGCGAACGGTGAGAGCGGACTTTCCAACACCTCCCGCTTTGGCGCTGAAATTAGCGGTTGCACGCGTGAGATAATGGAAGAGGAACCGACCACCAAGAACAACGGCATTGAATTCACGCATCCTAGGTATACGACTAAGGAAAGGAGTTATGACAGCGCGTCATACGGTAACCAGACCGAATAGAGGGTGGGTATAGGGAAGAGAGAGAGCGGGAGATTGCGTTGTGATGCCCCTCCCAATTAACTCACGCGCGGCGGCCCTGCGATGCCGCGATGCTCGGAAAAGACAAATAAAAGCAAACCCATTAAGCTAAAGAAAATTATGTAATACAATGTTGGGTTCAGGCACCAATCGGTCCCGGTCCCGGTTCATCGTGTCCTCCGCGTTCGAAGTTTGCACAGCACACGAGGACTCGGAGCACCATGGTTCATCCAAGGATCTTTATGGACTTTTCTATTGACAACTCTCCAGTCGGAAGGTCAGTATTTTTTTTTTCAAGTCAAGTCTGCTCTCTTCTGTTCAACCTAACAAAGTTCGCAGAGTAATATTCGAGTTGTTCAACGATGTTGTTCCCAAGACATCAGAAAAGCACGTCTCGATCTTTTTTTTCTCCCACACGGGCTAATTATCCCCTTCTAGCTTCCGCGCACTCTGTACTGGCGAGAAAGGCCTCTCCGCCCTCTCCGACCGTCCGTTATATTACAAGAACAGCATCATTCACCGCTCGATCGCCGACTTCATGATCCAAGGTGGAGGTATTACCCCACTGATCCGCGTTTCACGCGCCGCTGCAGTCTAACTGTCCGATAGACTTCACCAAACGGAATGGGACAGGTGGAGAGTCGATCTACGGCGGCCCCTTCGCTGACGAAGATCTCACGCATCCTTTGGACGCCGAAGGGTCAGTCCTCTGGTTACGTGGCTCTTTCCTGAATAATGAGTTGATGATCATGATAGGTTGCTATGCATGGCCAACCGTGGTCCGAATACCAACAGCTCTCAGTTTTTCATCACCCTGCGCGCTTGCCCCCACCTTAACGGTAACGTGTCCCCCTCCGCCACAAAACGCGCTCTGGATTGAGCTGGGCTCACTCACGCACACGTAAATCTAGGCAAGCACGTCGTCTTTGGCAAAGTCATCCGGGGCTTCGACGACGTGGTCCGCAAAGTCGCGCAAGTGGCCACAGACGAGAAAGACCGTCCTGCGGTCCCAGTGATTATATTCAACTGCGGCGAGCTCGAGCTGCGGAAGAAACATGCCCCGCCGCGTTCGTGTGTTTTCTTTATTTTATTTTGGAAAATCCTCCATCGCTTATTAGATTATTACTTGGGCAGCGAAAGAGCCCTCCGTGAGCGCTAGCGAATCTGAGGACGAGTCTGACGGCGAGGGCGAGAAGAGCCGTAAGCGACACAAGCGTCGTCGTCGTCGTTCCCCATCTTCTGGTGGCGAGGGCGAGGAGGATGGCAAGCGACACAAACGGAAGCACAAGCGTAAGCACCGACAGGACAAGGAACAATCTCGCTCAAAGCCGGCTCCTCCCGAAGTGAGCGAGCCCTCCGGGGAGCAGAAGGAGACCGAAGAAGAATATGATGCACGACTGGAGCGCGAAGAGAACGAAAGGTTGGAAGCCGCGCGCAAGCGTGAACTAGAACGGCTCCAGCGACAACAGGAGCAAGAGACGCCATCTACAAACGGCGTGCGATTCAAGGGTATTTCTTTTTTCTCATTCTTCTTGGCGTCACTCATGACTCGCACGTAGGACGGGGAAGGATGAAGTTCGTCGACCCAGAGTTGCACAGGAGACGATGATCTTTTGATTTATTCTCTACTCCACATTGACTCGACTTAGTGGCCGTGTAAAACGAGACTAGTATATAAAGTTACTTCGTGAGAAGGAAATCGTTAAACTCGAGCATTGTACATGTCGACTATAAGGCAGACAACGGCGCGGCTACAACTGCAAACTTTGATAATTTCTGCAGAAAAATGCTTGCGTGCAGGTATGCGTGGACGTGAGTAGAGAAAAGCGAGATCCAAAAAGTAAAGAGATAGTAAGATCATGTGGAGACGCGTCATTTCAGTTGGGGGATAATCAAATGGTGACCTCTCCCAGTTGTTCCGTGATGTCGTTCACTTTTGGACCTTCGTCTTCCTTGGATTCGTCGTCCCTCTTCCCACCAGCCGCCGCTGCAAAACTGAAGGCGGGACGAATACTCGCAGCTGGATCGTGTGACACCCGCGGCGAAGGAGGGAGCGATGTATCACCACTACGGCCGAAAGGCGGCGTCCGCGGCGCTCCTTGGCGTGAGTTGCTGCGCGACATGGAATGCTGCCCAGCACGATCTTTGGTGGCTTCGCGTTCTTTATCGAGGCGTTCGGCGATGACCTTTTCCCTTGCCGTCACATCCACTGGTCTAGAATCCCCATCACACCGTCAGAGTGTGAAAAGGCAAGCGGTGCTGCATATACGAACCTAGCGGCACCGAAGGGGCTAGGCCGACTGGCGGGGTTGCTCTGAGCCATTTTGGGAGAGGCGAGAGGAGAGGGCGTTGTAGAAGTATTCCCCGAGCGTGGCAAGAGTTCAAGTTTCCGGCGAGTGATCTGGGGAGTGGGTGGGGTGGACGATGTCGCTGGGTGGTCTCAAAGTGAGCAAATGACCCGAAGGGGAAGGGGGGAGCCATCGACATACGAGATGTATTACTGCGTGACGAGAAACTCGCACGTGGCCCGCTCCTCCAGTCACTATCTGCAGGCGAATCGGGTGGGCCAGACGGAGGTGGCATATCACCGCGCGCTCTGAACGAGCCAAATTTACGCCCCGTTCCGTCATCGTCACTCGGCTTGAATTTGCTGCCGATAGTCCACGTCTCTTCTTTGTCCGCCGCGCTCTCCGAGGCAAAGGACGATGAGTTCTTGCGTCTTGAAGCACCTTCGGAGTCAGGGGGTGGAGGAGGCCGCGCTGGACGAGTAGCAGAACGCCAGTCACTAGAAGTATCAGAAACCGAAGGAGCTGCAGCAGCTGAACGGTCAGCCGGCGGCCCATCGAAGCGCCGACGTGAAGAGTCACGATCAGGGAGAGGTCCCTGCCGTCGCCATTCGCCGGAGAACTTCGGGTCTTCAAAGCCGCCTAAACCAGAACGCTCCTTGGCTAAGATATGTCCGTCAGATGAGCGATCCCAACCTCAGATGAAATAGACATACGGGGCTCGGCGACGCTCACTCTAACCGTTCGCCCCGCCAAAGACTACACGTCCCATTGAGGACACAAATTGGCAAGTTATAGAAAAGCTCACCGCTCCGGACTTTGTGAGAGCAGCTTTGAGATCATCCAAATCCTCAAACTCTACGTAACCGAAGCCCTTTGGTCGTTCATCGTGACCCTTGATAACCTTGACAGATTTCGTCTACAGGAGCAGAAAGGTGAGTGGGCGTCATTAACAAGGTTCGACATGTGAGCGCACTTTCAAGCCATCGAAAAAGGTCTCGAGATCGTGCTCGGTCAAGTCAAAGGCCAAATTTCCAACAAAAGCCGTATAGGGGGGCTGGGTAGGCAAGGGAAGGTCTTCCCTTGGAGGGAAAGCCTGTCGATCCGCTTGAGTTGGCAAATTCGGTTAATTGAGAACCCAAAAACGACAGAAACGAAAGACCCACGCCTGGATAGATAATCGTCCCTCCCTCCTCGGCGGTCTCCATCCTCCCTTGCAGCAGCTATGGGGTTTGAGGGAGGTAAGCCGAGTGCACAGCCATGTGAGAGTACGTACGGGCTGTCGGCAATCCATCCATCTCATCCGCCCAAGAACCCAAGGCTGTAGTGCCATCAGTTTTAAAATTTGCGGGTGGAGGTGAGGGTTTGGGAACGCTGACTGGTATCACCCAGGAACTCGTTTAAAGACATTTTTTGAGCCTTTTTCGGCGCTGAAGGAACATTGTGAGCTAGGAAGGGTGTTGAGGAGGGCATATCTGACCCATCTTGCGTGTAATTTCGTTTGTCGTAGTGTAGAGTTGCACGCTATTTTTTTGGTGCACGGTAAATGTGATGCTTTACCGTTATTTGGCCCGGCACGGCAACCGTCTTTATCAAGTCAAAAGCCAATCGCGCACGGCCTCATCGACAATGATCCTTCTCGAGGTCGGTCCTTTCTTCGTCCATATCTCCGTTGCTCACAGACCGTCAATAGCCGCATAACTATATTATCCAAACGACCCTGGTGGACAAATTATCAAAGTGTGCAACCACCCCGATGTACATATCTCTCGCGCGCTGAGATCTTACCTTATCATATAGGCCCACCTCCCTCGATGTGCAATTCGTAGATTTCGACAGCGTCAGGTTCCACCTTTCCACGCCTGAGCGCAAGACCGCACTTCTTCTTTCCATGCACATTCATTGCTGGGATGAGCTTGTCCGCTATGGCGCTCTCGACGTCCTTCGACGAGAGTACGGGTCAATGGTACAGGCGCAGCCAGAGCCAGAGTACAATGTCAGCCTCGTCATCGATCTCGATACGGTACCTCCCGAAGGCGGTGAGTTTTCAAGGGTGCTTGGTTTGTCTACCTTACCGACGATCATGAAGAGCAAAGGGACAGTTTCATCCACTCCATTGCACTCCTGAAGCGAAATGCGCTGGCTGCGCCCTTCGAGCTAGCATTCAAAAAGCAGAAGGATCTTGAAACTTCTGCTTCCGGGCAAGGAGATCTGATGGCCATTCATTATCGCAACGAGGAAGCCATCTATATCCAAGCTGCACACGATCGTGTTACTGTCATCTTCTCTACAGTCTTCCGGGAAGAGACGGACCGCATCTTTGGAAAGGTCTTCCTACAGGTTCTCTGAATCCACCTTGAACGACTCTCTCAAAAGCTAATTATATCTCCAGGAATTCGTGGACGCACGACGGCTACCACAGATTCAGAACGCACCTCAGGTGCTCTTCACAAATCGCGATCCTCCGCTTGAAATCAGGCAGGTCCCGGGTTTGAAAGACTCAGACGATATCGGCTATGTTACCTTTGTCCTCTTCCCGCGCCACTTCGCCAATCCCAACGTCGCAGCCGGCACCATCTCACACATCGAGCTCTTCCGCGACTATCTCCACTATCACATCAAGTGTTCAAAAGCGTATATGCAATCCCGTATGCGTCACCGCGTGTCCGAGTTCCAGAAAGTGTTGAATAGGGCCAAAGCGGAGGCTGCGAGTTCGGAAAGAAAGACCGTGACGTACGTCCCTCCCTTCTGTTCGTGCGTTGATCGCGGTGTTAAGAAGTCGTTTCAGTGGGAGGACCTTGCAAACACGGTAGATGTAACGGTATTCAGTAATCCGTATGTATCAATACATCCAACGCACGCGTTCAGAAGCCTTCTGGGAGTGTTTCATTAAAACCTGTGACCGACTAATGTTCTCACTCACTCACCGATGTACGTGAACCCCCACATACAATAGGAAGCATCATGTCCCCAATGAAACGCCTCTGCTATGCATCTCACATTCTCGTCACACTGTTCCCCATCTCTGATCGATGCCCCTAAGCCGAGAATATGATCCTAGCTGACTCATTTCGGTCTACATCTGCGCCCGAAGTCCAGTCGATTGCTATCGTGGGTTTGGCGTAATTGTCGTCATGACCTACGCGGCTCCCCTTTCCATCTATCGTCTCGTATAAATATCAGGGCCCTGGACGCAAGTTCGGGATGCATCCCGAGGCGTTACCGCTATGGTCGTCTTTCCGCCCAGTCGCGCGAAGCTACTACTTCTGCTCGTACTGAAATGGACTTGTTTGTCGTCAGCGCAGGCAGTCACGGTCACCATCCCACTGACCGCCCCGCCATCTGCGCAAGCACTGTCGCGCTCACTCGTCTCGTTTTCCCTCGAGCAAGATAGGTGGGTCGACTGGATCGGGCGGGGCACCAGGAACCCTTTCTTCTTCAACACGTTGAACAACTTGAAGGAACTTGCAGGAGAGCCCGCGAGAATTAGGATCGGGGGCAACTCGGAGGATCGCACCAACTTTGACGCGTCAGTGCAGGTACGTCAATGTCGGGTGCGAGTTTCGTCCGACCGGTTCTCATAAACGTCGTTGCCCGCCCAGTTCTCAGACAGTGAATTTCCAGAAATTTCGACGACGGTGCCCTATCCTGAGGCCACTGAGAACGTCGTCGGGGACAATTTCTACTACCTGGCATCTTTACTCCCCCCTGGTGACTACTACTCGGGAGATCCGATTCATTTAACATAGCTGCAGCGCTCATCGTGTATTGTTTTTCAGGGACCCGAGTCACTTGGGGAGTCAATTTTGGTCAACTCAACCTCACGGCTGCGTCTCTCGAGGCGACCGCCATCGCCAACGCGTTTGCCTCACAGTGTTTCAAAGATTTGGACGTCACACTAGAGGCGATTGAGATAGGAAACGAAGCCGATCTGTACAAAAACCATGGCGTGCGAAACAGTTCCTTCAATGTTCGGCAATACGTCTCGCAGTAAGTAGGTTTTGCGTGGTCAGTCCGGGGAAGAAGAAAAGAGCTCATCGTCTGCGGTTTCCTGCGCGCTTGCTTGTACACAGATGGACCGCGTTCGCGGAAAACGTTACGGCAGCCGCTAACGACGTTCTCGGGACGAGGGTCCCGCTGCAGGGAGCGGCCTTTGCGAGGTCTTCGCACAAGCCTACCGCGGGGTTCTCGCCGCAGGCGATATTTCAGAACGGCATCCTTTCATCCCCCGCGGGCTCGCAGATCAAGCTGTGCGTTCCCGATCTACTAGAGTCG
>Ga0137385_10002957_pt1 | contig 14655 bp, 19 predicted proteins | sample SagtaG_FD_104921 | JGI IMG/M metagenome (GOLD analysis project Ga0137385, IMG submission 104921) | Vadose zone soil microbial communities from Sagehorn Ranch, Mendocino, California, USA - Sage2_R_80_16 metaG | ecosystem: Environmental > Terrestrial > Soil > Vadose zone | place: USA: California...
ATGCTCTCGAAGCCGATATATTGCCACTGCCGATCCTGCAGGAACTGATGGGGCGGGAATATTTTGTACGCGTCCATCCCGCCCCGAAGATCGAAACCGAGTTACTCCCATGGCTCGCCGCTGACCCTGAACTCCAACACTCGTGAAAACGGAAGGAAAAATCACATGAGTTCCGGTCCTTACGTCCATGAGAAACTGGCTCAACTGCAAGTGAGCTTGTCCCGCTTTCGTAGCGTAGTGAAATCTTAGAATATACTTGTACTGGCTACTTGGGACGTCCATTGCTCGAACGGAAGAAAATGGGAGTGAATGAATAGCGGGAAGAGATTTCTCCTTAGGTAGGATGCTAATCTAGCTTGTTTCCAGTGGCAGCCTTATTGAGCAAGAAGCGCGACTTCATAGCCAGCATGGTCCCCGTCGGTGCGTGCCACACAGCCCTCTTGATTGAGAGCAAGGGAAGAGGCAAAAGACATACCCAAGACCCGAGAGGAGTCTTGGGCATGATCGCGGAACCGACCGGAACCGACGGGCGTCTGATTATCTCCAAGACTACCAGCGTGACAGGCAGACTCGATCATCCAGTTCATCTTTCCAACGCAAGGCTGTTTGCTTGTTCTGCTCTGGCGATCGGCCTTCACACCCCTCTCGAAAGACACAAGCGGCTACCCGCCAACTTCAGCTCTGCTCCTCCTCTGCGTCAGCAAACTCCTCGTCCTCAAACTCCTCACCCTCATCAAAGTCAGGCTCAATCAGGGGGTAATCAGCCCCATACGCGAAGTCGAAGCGATCAGCATCCCGGAAGTAGCCATAGACCGCCGACACATCACGTTCACCCTCGACTTCCGCCTCATCGGTCACCTCAGCATAATCGAGCAAGACATTCACCACAAAGGCCCTATCAGGAAAGACGCCCGCTGTTGGCGTCACCCACTCGACCGGGTCAACTTCTACAATCTCTCTCACCTGGGCGATAGCACCGGTGGGTTCCTCACCCAAAGCCCAATCCATCGCCAACCTTACAAGCTCATCCATAATTTCTTCCTCGGTCATAGCGCCTCCTTTCCGTCAACCTACATGCTTTCCTGGAGGAAGCCAGGCTCACAGCTTGTCGTTCCAAACTGCCAGCAGATAGTACTCCTCAAGATGAAATGTGTCAGCCATTCAGGGCCTGCTAGCGTTCCTGAAGCTTCGGCCGCACTGCTATTGTAGCATGTCGGTAGACCGGTCCCGAGGTGAGACAGCTTTTCGTTGTCCACCAGTAGAGGTGGTACCTCGTGTGGCGAGGGGAGCCACTGTGAGGGCATCAGGTAATGTACTCGCCAGGGCATCGACAGCAACCGTTTTGAAAGGCAGGAAGAAGCATATAGCGTGGCGGCGCGCCACTATGGAGATGCGCTTCTCGCTGAAGTAGCTATCGCTCTTCTGTTGTCTTCTCTGTACGGCCTTCAGGTCCTGCTGTGCTCTCACGAGGGCGAGATGAACGGAGGCGCCAGCCAGGTAGCCCAGAACTCGAAGGCATCATCGGCTTTCTTCTGCCTGTGGCCTGCTGGAGAAAGGAGATGTGACCCTGTTCCGGCCTGCACAGCGCTTTGTAGCGCAAATGGACGGTCAAGCCGCGCATGAAATCGTAGCCGTCGCTCGCTACCGATGGCGGACCCCCCCACGCCTCCTCGGAGGCCTGGAGAGCCAAGGCCTCACTCGCCAGGGCAATCACGCTGTGGTAAAACTGTTCAATGGAGAGGATGCCGAGGGTAGTGCGCAGCGTCTGGGCGTCTGGAACCATCCAGGAGGCACCTGCCCCATCAGGCTCCGCCTGCTCGAGCTCCTCGAATGAGCCGTAGATCTTTTTCGTCTCGTCCGACTGGATGCGGTAGCCGAGCGCAGAGCGGCACTCGTCGCCCCAGTCCAGGAAGTGCTCATCGATACTATCAAGCCACTGGGCAAGTGTCTCCATGAGCACGATATCTGGCAGAGCAAGCAATGCCTCTCGTACCTGCCCGGTCAGGTGCTTCGTTTGTCCTTTCATCATCGGCCACTCCTTCTTGACAAAACAATGTACGTCGTCTCATTAAGGGCGTGTATGATGCTGCTACCCCCTGGTAGCAGCGCATGCAAACGCGTTTACTACCCTGGACGCTCTCCGTGGATTCTCCTACTTACATGCCGGCCGTCAAGCAAAGCTCCCTCTGCAACGGGGGACCGCGCTGATCTGCCGTGTGGTCATCGCACTCGCCCATTGTCCCAGCTGACGGTTCAGGAGCTTTCATCAGTGGGCATGCTCGCTTGCCACAAGTTCGATGAAAAGTCCTTGATCGCGCTCCAGACGGAGCCGCTACTGGCCTCAAAGATCCCGTTGTGGCTGCATCCCCCGATGGGGAGGAATGTCACCGGATTGCGAGGCCTTGCTGCTTGTGCCAGGCGCCCGGCCATGGCAAAGGGCACCAGTTCGTCCTCGGTCCCATGTCCGATGAAGATGGGGCAAGTTACCTGGCGGATCTTGCTCAGGTTGTCGAAGCGCTCCCTGATGAAGAGGCGCACGACCGCCCTGGGAACCCATGGGAGCATGGCATGAGCTTGCTCAGGGAGATTCGTGAATGCACCGAGAACGATCAAACCGGCCACCTGCCTGCGGGCGGCGAGGTCGATGGCCACGGCGGCCCCCAGTGACCAGCCAGCGACAACGATCTGGGCGGGATGGGCGTGTAGGGTCTCGGTGAGGTAGTGGTAGGCTGCGTCCGCCGCCTCGTAGCATCCAGACTCGCTCGCCCAGCCGCTACTCATCCCGTATCCCGGATACTCAGGGATCAGGACGGTGTATCCCAGCTGCCGGAACTGCGCAAACTCGTAGCCGCAGGTCTCCAGGCACATGCCGTTGCCGTAAAAGTACATCAGGTACCTCATCCCAGGTACCGGAGGGGAGGGTTTTACAGCGGATGGCTGACCAGCGCCCAACAGGAGTCCAACCTGGTAACCACTGCTGGTCGTGCAGGAAAGGATGGTCGAGCCCTTGTAGGCCCGCACCAGGGCACCTTCTGTCGTCTTTCCCCGGCTTCCAGGGAAGATCAAGGCGGTCTTCAGCTGCGAAAATGATGATCTTCGGTTTTTCAATCCCATAGTCCTATGAGAGACTGCTAAGAAAGTTTGTGATCGCGACGTTCACCGCCGTCGGTTCCTCGACGGTCGAGGTATGACCGGCGCGAGGGATGATCTCCAGGCGCGAGCCAGCGATATGCTCGTGCAGGCGCTGGGAGTGGACCGGCGGAACAGCGACATCCTCCTCTCCGACAAGTATCAGAGTCGGAACCCGAATCCTGTCGATCTCGCTAGCTATTCCCTTGCGAGTGATGACGCCAGTGGTGGCCCGTGTGATACCAAGTCGATGGTTTCCGCTCATACGATGTCGCCACTCGCGGCGCTCAAGAGCGCGCGCCGGGTCGGTGAGAAAGGTCCGCCCGAACATGACGGGCATCACCCGGTCAACCACCAGGCCCAGTCCAAACCAGCGGGCCACGAACGTAAGTTGCCGGTACTTTGCAACATTCTCGCTCGGCTCTGGATCAGCGGAAGTCTCCAGCAGGATCAACGACCGGAGAAGCTCGGGGCGCCTGGCGGCGAGACGTAAGCCAATAAAGCCTCCCATCGAAAGGCCGAGAAAGTGGCAGGGCGCGCAGCCGAGTTGTTCGATGAGCGCGAGCGCATCCTCGTAGAGGGTCTCCATGTCGTAGCCGCTGCGTGTCACCTCACTGTGACCCTGGCCACGGAAGTCGAAGGCCACGCAGCGGTAGCGGTCCTTGAGCAGGGCGACCTGGGCATCGAACATGCGGCAACTCCACAACAAGCCATGCGCAAAGACGATGGTTTCAGGACCGGTGCCATGCTCCTCGTAATAGAGCGCCGCCCCATTCACACGGATAATAGGCATGCTGACTTCTCCTTCACGCACAACACGAATAAAGCTGTAGGGAGGTCATGGATCAATCAGGACACCCGGATTGAGCAGCCACCTGGGATCGAGCGCACTTTTCACCGCCCTCAGCGTTGAGGCAAAGAGTTCTGGGCGCTCTTGGTCGTACCAGCGGCGATGGTCGCGCCCGACGGCGTGATGATGCGTAATCGTCTCACCCGCTTTCACCAGCGCATCGGACGCGGCGATTTTGATCGCCCAGAACTGTTCGAGCAGCGCCGACTTGTTGCCCAGGCCGCTAAAGGTAAAGTAGACGACCGGCCCACCTGGGTAGACGTGGGTCAAACGGCAACTGACCACCCCGTCCTGCCCAGTCGCCCCTCGCACCGCTCGTTCGGTTGCCTCCTTGACCGAGGTATAGAGGTAGGGGAACTGTTCCCAGGTGACAGCTGTCTCAAAGGTGTCGGCGATGATGCCGCGCGCCGTCAGCTCTTCGCGCAAGAGGGGCATGCGCAGAAAGCGCTCGCGCCACTGCCCGGCAGCTCCGCTTCGATGCGCACTCTGCTGGGTGATCGCTTCAGCGCTGTATTCCCCGCCAGAGTCCGCGCACAGTTCAAGCGCACGTTGCAACCATGCGTCTACAGGGTGATCGGCGGATTCGAATGCCAGGAGCAGGAGCGCGAGTTTACCATCCCCCACCATATTCGTCAGTGCCTCAAGCGGATCAAGGAGGCGGCAGTTGGCCGGATACAGCCCGGCCTGCGAGATCGCGCGCACCGCCTCGGCAGCCCTGAAAAAGTCTGGAAAGCGCACCGTCTTGGCGGCACGGTAGGTGGGTCGAGGGCGCAGGCGCACCCAGGCCTGGGTGATGATCCCCAGAATACCCTCAGAGCCGAGCCACAGGCGCTGCGGGTCCGGCCCCGCACCCGACGCCGGAAAGTGGTGCCACTCCACCATACCGCGCGGCGTCGCCACTTGCAGGCCCTCGACGAGGTCATCAATGTGGGTAGAGAGGGTGGCGAAATGTCCCCCGGCCCGTGTGGCGATCCAGCCCCCCAGCGTGGAGAAAGGGAACGATTGGGGGAAGAAGCGCAGGGTGAGTCCGCTCGATTTCAGTTGCCCTTCCAGTTCAGGGCCGCGAGCGCCTGCCTGGATAAGGGCCACCTGGGACGTGGGATCAATATGCAGTACCCGGTTCATGCGCGTCATATTCACCGTGACGACTGCCGGAGAGCCCGGCGGCGGTTCCACACCGCCGACCACGCTGGTGCCTCCCCCGAAAGGGATAACGGCTGCGCCAGCCTCGCCGCACCAATCCAGGAGCGCGAGGACATCCTGCGCATGGCGCGGGTAGGCAACCACATCTGGCGGATTGGCAAAGTCGCGCGCGAAGATGCGCACCGAGTCGGGGAAGGAAGCTCCATAACTATGCAGCAAACGCTCGTAGTGTTCAGTGGTACAAATTGCCTGCAGAGGGCCTGGAACGCTCAGACGAGACGGGCGCAGTTGAATCTCCTCAGCAGTCGGTGGGAGTGCCAGGTCAAACTGGCGCACATGAAACTGTTTCGCCCACGCACCCTCCAACCACCTGATCTCGTCGGGCGTGAGGGCCTCCCCTTCATATCCCCAGCCCCAGAATTTAAGCCTCGGTTGAGCCATCATTATCTCCCCTGCTGAGGTGCTTCAAGGTACCTCCCTCCCGAAGAGCTGCCTGCCAGGCATGCACCAGCGGGACCTCTTCCAACTCCGATTTCGTCGGCACAGCGATGAACGTGGGTTGATCGCTCTGTATGGCCCCGGTGATGGCCGCGTCTAGTTGATCGGGATGGGTGATGCGCACACCGCGTATCCCAAGGGCCTCGGCGATGGCGACGGCATACATTTTGCTCGTGAAATCGACGCCCAGGTAGCGCTCGCTGTAGTACAACTTCTGGAGCATCTTGATCCATCCAAAGCTGCCGTTGTTGAACAAGATGATGGTGATGGGCAGGCGCAGGCTGGCAATGGTCGCCAGTTCCATGCCCGACATGCCGAAAGAGCCATCCCCCACCAGGCCGACGATGCGCTCGGAAGGCCTGGCGAATGCCGCGCCGACCGTCGCGGGGAGAGCATAGCCCAGCCCGCCGTGAGCGCGGGGAATGACGATGGAACGCCCGCCGCGCCTGGTGCGGAACTGGGCCGCCGTAAACGGAGTCATCGTGCCGGGGTCGGCGACGACCACCACGTCGCCCGGCGTGCGCCGCCATAGAGTGTCGATCACGCGCTGGGGCGCCAGCGGGATATCAGCGCACGCCGCTCGCTCGGCCACCTCTGACCAGAAAGGCGCGGCTCGCTCGGCCAGCGTCTGGGGCGTCCACTGGCGTGCCGGGGTGCTGATAGCGCGGCTGCTGACGATTTCCAGGAACGCCGCCAGCGATTCCTTCAGGTCGCCACAGGCGGCGAGAGACACCGGCACATTGTTCCCCAGTTCGGTTGGATCGACATCGAGTTGGAGCACGGTCACGGCTTTTCCAGGTGAGGGAATCTCACCCTTGAGGGTGACGAGCGAGTTGACCTTCGTGCCCAGGTACCAGATGCAATCGGCCTCGGCCAGCAACTGGTTGGCGTAGGGGCGCCCTCCGTTGCCGCCGATCACGCCTATGCTCCACTCGTGCGTTTCATCAATGCTGCCCTTGCCGTTGATGGTCGTGGTAACGGGAATGTGCAGGACCTCGGCGACGCGCGTAATCTCCTGCCAGGCCCCCGAAAGCACCGCTCCGCCTCCAGCGACAATCACCGGTCGCCGCGCCGTCACCAATGCATCAAGCATCCTTTCCAGCGAGGCGCGAGGGGCTTGCGTGCGATAGGAGGGATAGCGGCAGCAGGCTGACTCAGCGTATATGGCCGGGGAAGGGACCACCTCGTGCAGAACATCTTCTGGAAGGACGACATGCACTGCCCCTCCACGGCCACTGGTGGCCGCGCGAAAGGCCTTGCGCACGATATCGGGGAGCATCTGCGGGCGTTTCACCACCGCGCTCCACTTAGTGGCAGCCTCTAAAAGACGCTGCTGGTCGATAGCCGTGAGCGTTCCCTTGCCCTCGTCGGTGATCGGCACATCGGAGGTGAAGACGATCAGAGGGACCGAAGAGCCATTGGCTTCGGCCACCCCTGGCACCACGTAGGTTGCGCCGCCGCCGCTTGGGGCCTCCGTGACGCCCGGTTTGTACGCCAGGCGGGCGTAGGCATCGGCCATGAACGAGGCTCCGCGCTCGTCACGCGCCAGCACATGCGTGATCTCGCCGCGAGCTGCATAGAGCGCATCGTAGAGCGCCATCGAGGTATCGCCCGGAACCCCGAAGATGTATTCAACCCTGTACTCCTTGAGCAATTCGACGAGAACCTGGGCGGTATTCATGCTTTCTCCTCAAATTTGTTCCAGCCTGAAAGGGATACACTCATTCTAGTGGGATTATACCATGCGCCGCGCGAAGGCCCGCGTAGAGCGCTTGCCCCCGGGCAATTGGCCGTCGGATTTGCAGGGGCAGATGAGCCGATATCCCAGGTCCTGGCATGGTATGATGATGTCGGCGGGTGACGACCGCGCGGCAACGAAGTCGATCGAGGAAAGCGGATCAGGAGAACGAAGAACTATGCATGCTACTTCACGGCGCTGCGTTTTCTGTAGCGCCGAGTATCCCTTGACCCATCGGGGTCCCTGCTCGAGCTGTGCTCGGCCCGGAGAGGAGAGTGCCCTTCACGAAACCCTCGCGGTCCAGTACGATGTGGCTGCACTCAAGCATCGGTTGGACCGCGAGGAGCTGGCTCGCCGCCCTGTTGGATTGTGACGCTATCGCGAACTGCTGCCGGTAGTTGACCCTGCGTTCCGCGTCGAGCTTGGCGCGGGCGGGACACGGCTTGTTCCCCTCACGCGCATTGCTGGGATCGCCGAGGGCTGCAGGCGCTTGCTGAAGGTGGAGGGATCTAATCCAACCGGTTCGTTCAAGGACTGCCCGCTCGGCGTGGCCGCCAGTGTCGCCCTGGAGCAGGGGGCGCGCGGCCTGGCCTGCCTGACCTCCGGCAACATCGGCTCAGCCATGGCTGCTGTGGCGGCGAAGGCGGGCGTCCCCGCGCTGGTCCTGTTGCTGGGGACGGCTGGTCTGGCCGACCAGGGGACCTCCGTCAATGTCGAGAAGTATGTGCAGATCAGCGCCTACGGGGCCAGGGCCCTCACGCCCATCGGCAGCCTGGGACACCTCTACGCCCTTGCCGATCGCATTGAGGCCGAATTGGGCTGGTCGTTTCTGCATAAACAGAAGCCGGTTGTATGCCAAGCCGTTCGCTCACGCTCTTGATGTTATACGTGACTGCCGAATCCTCGCCTGCTCCCTGTTGCCGCGAGAGGCGCTCCGCCTCTGAGTAGAGCAGGTCGATGGTCACCGCACGCATGATGGGTGTCGGTCTCTCTCTCACCAACGCTGACGCTTTTTCTTGCGCCTTGGGGAACACTGTGTCTCAAGCTTCAAGGCGTGCTGAGAGGAGCCAGTGGCATGTGCTGAAGAGACAGCACTGCCTCAGAGGCTTGTTACAATAGGCACCTACTCTTGGAGAGAGCCTGCGGCGAGAACCGCCGATTTTCAACTGCTCGATACGAGCTTTTGCAATGGAACAAGAAATTTGGTATGATTGCTATCGTTCTACCGGCAGATACCGCCAAGCGCACGGTAAAAACGAAAGCAGGGTGAACCATCTACGCCTGCTGAATCCCATCGCCGGGCAGTAGAAGATATTGAACGGACTAAAGGAGACGGTCATGCCGATTGGTCAAGCGTACGCTGATATCCTCACTCCCCGCGAGCAGCAGGTGCTCGCAGAGGCATGCGACTGGCTCATCGGTCAGGCCTTCGATGAACGTGAACGCATAGAAAGACCGCAAGATGTTCTTGATACCGTAGTCGGCGGATACCTCCCCACGCGCTATGTCTATCGATACACCCCACTCTTCTTCAAAAAGTTCGCTGTGTGTATTATTACCGTCGCCTGGAAGCTGGCTCAATCAGAACATCTGCCGCTTTCCTCGTTGGCTGAGGAACTGGCAGCACGGGCAATCATCCAAGAGGCAAAAGGGCGCCTGGAGGACAGAAAGAACGCCTTTGACGAATTTATCGATAGGTATTTTGAAGATACCGATGTGGCATTTCTCTTCGATGATCGCTACGATGGTCTTGACGAGACTGAAGTCGCCCAGATGTTGGGCCTCTCTTCCCTTGTTTTTGCTGATTGGTTTCTCCCATTTTCTGATGCGCCTTCACGAGTAGTGCATCCCTACGTACTCGAAGTCTAAGAGAGGAATGGCATGTCACCGAGAGAGGACTATCAACTGAGGCGCGTTCTCCAGGCCTATCACGAAGCTGGCCATGCCGTCGTATGGCATGTCGTTGGTGGCCTGGTTGAGGAAGTCTCTATCGCCTCAAGTCGGGCCGGTTACAAGGGGTATTGCCGCTTTGGTTTTCTCCTTCCTCGAGGAGAGGACCATCCTTCGCCCGATGAGTGGCTGCAACGAGGCAGGATCGATCCCAGGACGGTCACAGCTTACTATGCCGGAATGCTCGCCATGGCCTATTATTGTGCCTCGTATGGAGGAGAGGATGAGTATCTTGAGGGTAGCGAGCGGGATGATCTGGAGAAAATTCATAGCTTGCTTCTGCGCCTGAGTTCTGAGGCACAGGAGCGTTCGGCCATACAAGAGGCATGCTGGAAAGAAGCACAGCAGATTCTCTCAGACTATTGGTTGGCTGTTCAAGCGCTAGCAGCGAAGTTATTGAAGCAGCGGACACTCGATGGAAGAGATGCTCATTCCATCATCTGGCAGACAACTGGCTACCCTGATGCAGATTGGAGATTCGGGGCTTTGAATCTCCCGTGAGAGCACGTCAAATGGACCGGGAAAAGCGCTGTCTGCTTTTTGTAACACGGCCACACAGCCAGTCTATGATATTATAGTAAGTGGAGATGCAACGTTCGTGAGCGCAGCGCAATCACGTCGGAGAGGAAGGCAGGAAACACATGTGGTATGGCAAAGAACCCGAGATGCTCACCCTTGCTCACTGTTCTTTCTGTGGCAAGAGGCAAGACCAGGTAACTCGGCTCACTCCAGGGCCAGGACACCTCTGTATTTGCAATGAATGTGTCGACTTCTGCCGGGAGGTAGTTGAACAGGGACACCCGCTCTCTCAATAGCGGGAGCGGCGAGAGTGGCAGACAGAACGTACTGAACCAACCGTGATCAGTGAGCCCATCCACACCGCTTATGAAGCGATCAGACAAACAGTGCTTGACTATATTGAAGGCATAGAAGAGGGCGATCCTACCAGGATCGAGCGCAGTATCCATCCAGATCTCAAGGCAAGGGGCTTGCTGGCAGCAGAAGAAGGCGCCCAGAGCCTGATCCTTTTGACGTTCACTGAACTCCTGGAGCTGAGGAACGCCTCTCGGCAAAAGGGGAAAATGCCGCAAGCTGCTCGAACTGACATGCTCATCTGCGATCTGGGAGACCGGATAGCAACGGTGAAGCTTACCGCGTGGTGGGGAACCGATTACCTGCACCTGGCAAAAGATCAGGAGCACTGGATGATCGTGAACCTCCTGCGAAACGTGCATGCCCAGGACAGCAACTGCCTTGATAACCAACATGGGTCTGCGTAAAGAGGAACGTCATGGAAGCACGCGACGTCAAACGCTACTTAGCTGATTTAGGAGCAGCATTGAAAAACCGAGGAGTCAAGACACCGCTTCGGCTGATGCTCATAGGCGGAGCCTACATGCTGCTTCTTGAGAATGCACCCCGTTCCACAGAGGACATTGACATTTTCTGGCTCGAAGAAGACGCGTTTGAGAGCATGCGCGAGGTTTTAAGTGCCTGTATGCTCGAAGTCGCGAGAAAGCATAGGCTGCCGCCCAACTGGTTCAACTTCCTCACCCAGGTGATCCTGATGCAGGATATCTATATCCCGCCGAGAGAATACATTCTTGTCCTCAAAATGACAGCTGGAAGACCCAAAGATCTTGATGATTGCGCTATACTCCTTCCGAAAACCGCTATTCAGACGATCGAGCAAGCACAGGAATTGCTCAATAAGTACATGCTTCCCGAAGCGCAAGAAGAACACGTCGAACAGATTGAGAAGTCGCTTGACATACTTTTCGGTGAACATAAGACAATGCCATGAAGAAAGGGGAAAACTCGCATGACACTCAGCATGTTTGAAATCATGGCCAGGACATACCAGGACAAGGAGCAAGAACCACCTCCCATGCCCGCAACCATTCAGACCATGACACGGGCTTATACTGACATTTGTCAAGGAGAAGATCCCTGGACCGCTCTGGGCAATTTTACCAACGCCTGGTACGATTATGCGAAAGGAATGAGACCCAGCCTGGTAAGTCAGCCTCTCGTCTCTCCTGACCATGACACTGCGTATACCCGCCAGTGGGCTGCTTTTTGTGCAGCCTCCGTAGAGTTTTTATGCGATTGTTATCAACTCCCATGCCCAGAATGGGTCCATGATCCACGGTATATCTTGTCGCAGCCGTGGTCTGGAAGTAACATCTTTCCAGACATCACACCACAGCGCATAAAAACGACTCCCCACCCTTTCGCCAAACGCAATATCTTCTGTGGCAGTGGCCTGTTCAAAAATAAATACGAACTGTTCGAGTGGATGCTTGAGGCAAGACGTCAAGGCATCACCAATCCGAGAGAAATCCGCAGCTACGCCCGTCAGAAAGAAATCAGCATTCACGGGATCTAATCTCTCACAAAAAGTAGAATACAGTAGAAAATTTTCTACTGTATTCTATAAATAAACTTTACGGAACCGACGGGCATCGAATTCGCTCTCACCAGTGTTGATCCACTTTCTCGCCCCCCATGGTAAGCTTCATCAGAAACTCCTTGCGCTTGAGCAAGTGCTTGGCAGTCTTCCCTCGATCGTCTCCACCCAGCAGCATCCAGGTCCACGTGGGCCTCACTATGCCATCCCAGAGGAAGAATGGCCAAACGTGGTGCGCCGTGTCCGTGAGAATCACGAGTCGCTTCGCCAGGTTGCCGCTCATTATGGTGTTTCCCATGAGACAATCAGGCGTCTTCATCGTACTTCTGGCAAGGGAAGCGTAGGATAATCCGCTCTTATTCTCTCCTGCCTGTCTTTGAAGACGGTTGTGTGAGATACGATTACTCATGCTGGAACTCTGTTCACCACCTGCTCCTCAGTCGTCTCCGTTCAGAAAGCCCGATACGTTCTTCAGCCACGTCCATACGTTCCGGGCTTGCCTCTTGCTCGTGCAAGATCTCTCTCTGCAGGAGCATGTCACCGATGCCGGGCCGCCGGTACAGGAAGAGTATAGCAGAGGAGGACAGATTGACCACGAGTCGCGCCTGGTCACAGGGTGGGAAAAGGCGGCAGGCAGGGCCATTTGTGGATTTACAGATGCTTTACTCCTGCCCTCCAGGTAGAAGCGGTATAGTTTCCCATCCCCGGGACACCTGTGTGCCCTGCTCAGAGCGCAGTGCTGGGGTGGTTGTGCGTAGGGGAGAGCGCGTGGTTGTGATAGGAAAAGTCATACCACTTCCTCGCCCCGGACTGATCGCTTCACCTCTGCCCTGTCCATCGGCGGCCGTGTCTCTGCCTAGCCGCCCTCACACTGTCCTTGATCCTCGGCTTCCAGATCCCTCCCTCGGCATGGGCAACCGTGCGAAAGCCTGGTCGAGCAGAGGGAACCGCTCCGTCACATCGCCCGTGGGGACGCGCGAGTCGTATGAGGCGGTCCGGCGAGTGCTATGATGTGCGTCGCGGCTAAGAGTGACGTGTGAGCACGGATCAGCCGCAATCGCCAGCAGAGCACACAGCGTCTGCATAAGCAGGTAACGGACTTGCTACGTCCGTCGCGTGCTCCTGATGCCAGTGCACACTAGCAGTGTCTTACAGCAGGGTGCAGCACACGCGGGAAGCACCTGGATTACAGACGGGAGCCAAGCGGGAAGCTGATGCGCCTCATGATGCACTCAACTGTCCTATCGATCGTCATAAGGACGGGCGTCTTGTTTGCTTCCTGGTTCAGAAACGATGGTTGAAAGTTGAGCAACCAGCAGAGAGGGAGGATAACCTCACGAACACCCAGTAGTAGAGCAGGTGCAGACGGGCCGCTCTGGAAAAGGCGGATGGCACTTGGGGAAACGATGGAAGGGTCGCGTGATCTAAATGCTTCCAGGCAAGACTTGCGGGGTAATGAGACCATGGGGAAAAGTGTGTGGACGAGTGAAGAAAAGGATGGAATGAATGACAGCCCCAATCACCTTACCCCGATTAGATGCAGCAACCCTTACTAAGCTGCGTCAGCGGTATGAAGAAACGCCCAATGTGGAAAGCCGGACACGCTATCAGATGATCCTGCTTGCTCAGCAAGAGTACAAAGTACCACAGATTGCGCGCATCGCGCTCCGCAGTGAGGACACGGTCGCCCGTGTGCTCAACCGTTTCTTAGCTGGAGGGCTAGACGCGGTACCCCGACGTAGCCCGCCAGGCCGAGAGCGACGGGTCACGGCAGCGTGGGAAGCCGAATTGCTGCGCATCATTGAGTTAGATCCGCATGAGGTCGGACAGGAAACAGCCAATTGGACCACCGAGTTGCTCGCCGAGTACTTAGGCCAGCAAACAGGCATACAGGTCACCGAGGAAACGGTGCGCGTGTACTTGCATGCGCATGGCTACGTCTGCAAGCGCCCGACGTGGACCTTACGACGCAAAGCGGGAGAGCAAGCCGATTACGTGGGAAAAGAGTGCGGGTAGAGGTCTTGTTAGCAGGGACTCCAGGACCTGAACCTTTACCCGTGAAGGACTTGCTTGAGGTTGATCTGTGGAGTCAGCTTCCCGCCGACGTGCCAGAACTCCTGGCGAGGCTCTCGCGAGCCGATCTCTACTTGCAGGATGAGGTGCAGTTTGCCTTTCATCCGACCCTCACCCGGCTCTGGAGCCTCAAGGGTCGGCGCGGCCAACGGTTCATCGAAGCTCCAGGCGACAATCGGAAGGTCTACGGTTTTGGGCTGGTGGACTGGCGGGACGGCTGGTTTGATGGCAGGATTGCGACTGGACGGACGGCTGATGTCTTTTGCGAGCAGGTACGTGCTGCGGTGGCCCGTTCAACGGCGCGAGGGCGGGTAGCGATCATCATTGCGGACAATCTCAAGACCCACACGGCGCAGGGATCCCTGCTCGTGCGTAGTATGCTGACCGAACTCTCCGATCAGTTATTTCTGGTTTACACACCTGCTTATGACCCGGATGCCAATCGCATTGAATGGCTCTGGCGCATCTCCCGCCGCATCCTCACGCATAATCATTATCGCGAAGACTTTGAGACGCTCCTGGCTGATGCCCGAACGCACTTTGAGACGCTCTCTCAGTCTCCTGATGATCTGCTTCGTCATATCGGCAGCCCTTTTGCGCCTGATAAGCGTTCTACCCAGTCACAGGAGCTTGCCGCATGATCAACTTGGAAGCATTAAGCTTTTCCTCGTGCTTACCGACCATCATTACTTCGCAGCCGCTCAATGTGAGTACTTGTGCCGCCAACTGGCCCATCTTGCCATCGCCCAGCACGATTACATGATCGGTAGGCTTTACATACACCTGCTCCAAGATCCCGAAGTTGGCTGCCAGCGGTTCAACAAAGACCGCCTCCTCGTCGCTCACATTGTCAGGCAGGACATG
>Ga0137385_10002966_pt1 | contig 14635 bp, 14 predicted proteins | sample SagtaG_FD_104921 | JGI IMG/M metagenome (GOLD analysis project Ga0137385, IMG submission 104921) | Vadose zone soil microbial communities from Sagehorn Ranch, Mendocino, California, USA - Sage2_R_80_16 metaG | ecosystem: Environmental > Terrestrial > Soil > Vadose zone | place: USA: California...
ATGAATCCTGCCGGCTCGGAGAGGAAGAACTCGACGCTCGCCGCGAGTTCGTCCGGCTTGCCGAGGCGCTTCATCGGCACGAGCGACAGAAAGCGCTTCTCGGCTTCGCTGCCGACGGGCGTGTTCTCACGGAACATCTCGGTTTCGGTCGGTCCAGGTGCCACGGAGTTGACGGTGATGCCGGAATCGGCAAGCTCGAGCGCCCATGTGCGCGTGAAGCTGATCATCGCGCTTTTGGCGGCTGCATACGTGCTTCGTTGCGCGACGCCCAGCACGACCAGGCTCGACAGATTGACGATACGTCCCCAGCCTTTCTCCTTCATGTTCGGCAGCAACGCCTGCGCGGTTTGCACGGCGGGCGCGAGATTCGTGCTGAACGTGCGATCCAGATCGTCGAGTTCGATCTCGCCGAGCCGCGCGAGCTTGACGAAGCCCATGTTGTTGACGACGCCGTCGAACGCGTAGCGCGAGGTCAGTTCGCGCAAGCCTTTGTCGGTTGCGTCGCGATCGGCGAGATCGATGCTCACCAGCGTGCCGGGGAAGGTCGGGTCATCCGTGCGACGTGCGATGCCGACAACCTGATGGCCTGCTCGGGCGAGCCGTTCGGACAGCGCGCGGCCAATGCCTTTGCTCGCGCCAGTGATAAGAAAAGTACGTTGGGTCATGATGCTTCTTCAAAAAACAAAGTGGATTTGCACGGTCAGTTGGCGTTCTCGTATGAACGCTTCTCACCGCGCGACGAAAAACTCATTTGCTGCGCTTGTTGTTTTCCGCCTCCCGCAGGCGCGGCAACCCTAGCGTAGCCAGCGACACTTCCACGGCCGAGCGCAGCAGTTCGACATCGGGGCCGATGCGCGCGAGCACGCGCATGCCTAGCAGCAACGTGAGGAGATGAGCGGAGGCGTCATCGGCGCTAATGCTTTTCGGAACGTCGCGGCGTTTCTGCGCGGCAACGATGCTCCGATGAAAGAAGCCCTTTATCTCAGCGAGCTCGCTCGCGATGGCTTCCTGCAAACCGTCCGCATGCTGGTCTTTCTCCAGCACGGAGTTGACCAGCATGCAGCCTCGCTGGCCGATATCCGATCCGCTTCGTTGAATGATCTCGACAAAATAGGCGGTGACGGCGAGAGCAGGCGTGAATTCATGTTCCAGCCTTGCTAGCCGGCTTCTCAGCGTGTGATCGAGGTAGTGTTCGAGCGCGCGGCGAAACAGCGCGCGTTTGTCGCCGAACGCGTTGTACAGGCTGGGCTGCGTCAGGCCGGTGTATTTCACCAGGTCGCGCGTGGACGTGCCTTCGTAGCCGTGCTCCCAGAACGCGTCGCGCGCCGCTTCGAGCGCGCGCTCTTCATCGAACTCTCTTGGCCTTTCCATAGTTGTGCTCCTACTTGCTCGAACGTCTCGATGTTCGTGGATCTGGCGCATTATATATCGAGTGATACAAAACGCAAGCGAGGGACGCGCATGCGACAAAACCCTTGCGTGCGCATGTTCGAAATTCCGGCTATTCTTATCACGCGTGTCAAGATTGACTCAGATGTCAATATTCCACGGGGCGGCAGCCAGCGAGGTCATTCCGGCCTGGTGCAGGCAGCGCCTACGCAACCGTACAGAGCAGAGGCACAACTGAAATGAACCCACGAAATCCCGACGAAAATGCAATCCCCTACCAACTCCCGCAGCCGCAGGACATGACCGCGGACCTTGTCCATCTGGGCGTGCTCGACACGTATCTGAAGGACGACAACCTGTGGGTGCCCGCCACATCCACCGTTTCATTCAAGCCGCTTCTGCTGAACGCCAGTCAGGGCTATTACGTGAACCTGCTGCGCGTCCGGCAGTCGGGCGTGCTGTCGCGTCATCGTCACACTGGCCCTGTGCACGCGCTCGTGCTCAAAGGGCGCTGGTACTACCTCGAGCATGAATGGGTCGCCGAACAGGGCAGCTACGCGCATGAACCGGCGGGGGAAACACACACGCTGTACGTGCCCGAAGATGTCACGGAAATGATCACCTGGTTCCATGTGACGGGCGGTTATACGTATGTCGATCCAGAAGGCGTCGCGGTCGGCTACGAAGACGTGTTCACGAAGATCGACGCGGCGCGCAAGCACTACGAATCGATTGGCCTCGGCGCGGACTATGTGAAGCGCTTGATCCGCTAATGAATGCGCAGAAAGGAGTGGTTGAAATGAAACGATTGACTGTCGATGTGGCGGGCACACAGACCAGCTACCTCGCCGCGGGTGAAAGCGGTCCCGTGATACTCATGCTTCACGGTACATATTGGAGCCGCGTCTGGCAGCCCGTGATGGACGAGCTTGCGCGTGCCGGGTTTCGGGCGATTGCGGTTGATTTTCCCGGCCTCGGCCGTTCGGGCGGTGAACTGACGGTTGAACAGGCATCGATTCCCGCTCTCGGTGATTGGGTCGTGGAATTCCTGCGGGCGCTTCGTATCGACGAGCCAATCCTGCTTGCGGGACACGATATTGGCGGTGGCGTTGCGCAGCACATTCTCGTGGACAAGAAAATTCGCGTCGAGAAGCTCGCGCTCGTCAATGCGGTGATGTTCGACTCATGGCCTGTGCCGGGCGTCGCCCGGTTCAGGGATCCTGCCGTAGCAGCCGCGACGACGCATGAAGATATCCTTGCCGCGCGCCGCAAATCGGTGATCACCGCGCTTGGCCGTCCCGCAGGCGAGGACGAAATCAGTGAATACCTCGACCCCTGGCAAGACGCGCGGGTGGCGCGTTCGTGGCTTGCGCTGGCGGGCGCCGCGTACAGTCGCTATACGACCGCGCTGGTGCCGCAGTTGCGCGTTTCGCAGACACCGAAGTTGCTGATATGGGGCGAAGACGATACGTTCCAGCAGGTTGAAAATGCGGAGTACTTTGTCTCGCGGATTCCGCACTCCAGGCTGGTGAGAATTCCAAAGGCCGGACATATTCCGATGGAAAACGATGCTTCGGCGGTAGCGCAGGCAATGATCGAGTTCTTTGCTTGACAGTTGTAATGCAAGTGCAAGTGTTCGATACGCTTGCACTTGTTCGTGACGTCGATGCGGGCGGTATTCCCGTGCTGGACCTGCGTACCTGTGCGATGTGTTGGTGACGCACAAATCAAAACTGATCTGGTGTGAAGTTCCAAGGCTTTGATTTATTGTGAATTGTAGTTCTTACTCGCCTCGTGCCATACAAAAACTTATGGTCGTTGCCCGTGCGACTCGTCACCGGCATTAACAAAAAAAATCTGACCTAGCGACGGCGCAGATGCGTTGTGTGTCAGCTGACCGACTGCCGGTAAAGCGGCAAGTGGTCTGCGAACTTCGAGACCAGCACGTGTGCCAGCAGCCCTGGGCCGGCGAGACCACGTTCGATGGGACGACTCGGTGCAGGCGCCTGAGAGATGTGGTCGCAACACACCCACGCAAACTTCGGCCGCACATGACGGATGACCCGGAAGCTTGCCGGTACGTACTCAAGTTGTTCGGCGACGTCTTCGCCCAGCGACTTCATCAGGCCACCACACTGCGTGCACTTCCCGGCGGATTCGGGCAAGTGTGTTTGGATCTCAAGCGGTAGATGTTCGCAGTTGCTTGCGCGGGGCCTGTTCCACGGCCGTACGCGGCGTCTTCGGGGTTTCGACCGGTGCCGGTATGGACAGGGCCACACCCGGTGAATTCCAGCGCGGAGGCCACCGTGGAAAACGACAGCACACTGAAAGTAGGGCGCGACATTCACAAGGATTCGATAACGGTGCCTATTGCTGAGCACGGGCGAGGTCATTCCGCTGACGCCATCGATTCGTGTCACGTTCCATGCCTTTGCCGATGCATCCGTGTGTCCACGGACGAATTCGATTACCCAGGCATAAACAGGTGCATACTTGATGCGTCCGGATGTCGATTCGACCTGAAATTACCTAACCTAACGATCGGGAGCTTCGATGATACTCGATGACCATGGTCTTGCTGTCATGTTGAAGGGAGACTGCACGATAAGCAAGGTGCCTCCCAGATGGGAGCAGAGGGGGGGCACTTGTGGGATATACGCTTTGGATGGAGCGTTTGGGATACGGGGTCATCGCACCGCTTACCCTCGAAGATTCGAAATACACGGACGCAATACCACTTCGATCAGGCGGATCGCCAAGAGAATGGGTATCACACAGATCGGTGAATTGAACGATGTCGAACAAATTGCCGAGCTCGCAGCGAGGTCAGGTTATTCCGCAGGCGAAGTAAAGACATTTACCAAAACGGAAGAGCTCTGGACGATCGTGACGACGGCGATCACGAATATGGGTTCGATAGTGATGCCATTTCTATGTCGGGATGACACTGGAGACCTGTGTCAGTCGGGCGGGTTCGCGCACTACTGCCTGGTGTTTGGCTTTGGGAAGCAAAATAGTGTGAGGCTGGTCTATGCTGCAAACTATGGGAAGTATCAGCTGTGGCCTATCGAGAATCTTCTGGAATCGAATTTCGCAATTCGGGACTGGGAGAAGCAGGAATGGTGCAAGGTAATGCTATATGCCTGGGGGAAAGATGATGTGAAATTCGAGGCTGATAGGCCAGAGTGGATCACCAAGTCAGGCATGGTAGAGTCGCTCGACGGTTACGCGGAGGGCTCTAGGCAGAGGGGTTGCAAACTCGGTGTTATCAAACAAGATTTTAAGGTTCATGAATGGGATCCGAAAAACAGATCGGCAAATATAGTGGCTGCACAGCAGATCGGGGTTATGAAGTCCACTAGTATTCCGGCTGCCGAAATGACGAAGACAATGAAGGGAAAATGTTTTGTAGTTTGATTTGATGTATCGCGGCTTGGACTAATCTCGTTGCGTTCAGCACGGGAATCTCGCTGATCATCAACCGAGTCGAGCACGAACTCGACGGTCTCATTTCCCATCATGAGATGTGTTGCATTCACTTCGTCAATGGCCATCCGAGCGCCGTTCTCGATGTCCTTACCGTTTGCGGCGCTAGAGGCGGTAAGTGCCTCCGCCGATCTTCACTGTCTGCACCGCGTATGCCGTCGCCGCGCGAAACGCGTGCGCTCGCAAAGGCTTGCTGCGCGCGGCCCGGCGTCATGCAACCGCCCTATCTAAATGGAACCGAACAGGCTTACCGGAAAGCGATCGACCGATCGTGGCGACCATTCTATGTCGCATACGTGGACCCCGGTGCGCTTCTATGCGAACTCGAACCGCGCTGCAAAGACGCACTCCAGGTATTCGATGAGGCTTCGCTTCACTTTCCGGAGATGCCGTTCCGCACCTTAACGTGCAATCGCTTTGAGGAGTCTGGTCGTGTTGAAGACACCGCGCGAAACTATCAACGTTGTCTGGAAATTGACCCGAAATTCGCCGGATGCCAATCACAATCTGGCTATCTTGCTCGAGAAACGCGGAGACCCACAGGGCCTCCTGGGGCATCTTAACGCCTATCGACGGCCCCCCCACCTGATGCTTGCCCCCTTCAGGCTGCCTCCACACCTTCGCTTTTGATTGATGCCAATCTGGTGCCAGCGAACGGGTCATCGCACCTTTCCACTCTGGTGAGCTTGTCTGAAGCCTCAACCTGCGGACGCTCGACCACGAAATGCTCTAGGGATTGACCAGCACTGGTTGCCTGAACTATCCATTGCGGCGACGCCCCTCGACCGTCCCACGTGTGACCGAACGCATCCCGATACCGGATCGCTCTCAGTCGTTCCGTGTCTGCGGCCATTGATACAGCGATGTCTTCGGGACGGATACCGAACTCGGCCATCCGCCGGCGCAGATAAGCCACTATGCTTTCTCGCTTTCTTTCGTCCATATATTTTTCTCTGCTCAAGGCGTTTGTCGGTAAGTAGATGGTTGCAAAACGCACGCCTCGAAAATAGCACGCAAGCCATTCGCACCGCAGCGACGAAGAAGGGTAGGCGTTGCAAAGGCAATATACGAGTTGCCGTGTTGACGACGAACCCGGTAAAACAACGACTGTCCTCGAGGTAGCTCGCTCTGTCCGCCGGGGCGCCGACGAACGCTGGTAGGTGCTGACGTTCGGCGCCTACCGCACAGTCATAGGCTGAGTGAACTTGATCGGGCGCAGAACGTAGCCGTGCATGAAATGCGTCACGCAGGTGGGCCAGATTCACCATGCAGTCTGTAACGAAGGATTATACGGACACGCCTCGTGTCTCAGTCTAAATTAGAGTGGCATCATGCGTTACAAGATTCTGTCAGGCTCAAGCATAACTTTCGGGGCCAGGCAGTTGGGCGAGGACATTGTTGATTTCAATACGCTTCTTTTCGAGCACGTTGGCGCGTTCTATCGCGAGCTTCTCGAGAAGGCTGACGGCTCGATGATATGTATTGCATGACAGCTTTCGGAACACCGTTTCTAGCGACAAAAGGTAATGAAGGGGAGGACGTCGTCAATTTGAAGGCACCAGACTGTGCTGACCGGCCGCCTGCGCTACGCGCTTAGCTTCTAGCTCGCGGTGACGAACGCAACGGCTTTTCCGGCCATCGTATCCTGCCCATGATGGTGCACAGCGTGATCGAGCAGCCCTTGTATGCTGCCGCGTGTTTCCGTCGGGCTCGCGCGGAACTTAAAACCGGAACTTTGCAGATACTGCGCGCCGAAAGCCTTGAGCCGTGAGAAATAGGCCGCTCCACTGTTATACGTCGCTCGGTCGACTACCTCTCTGCCACCTTCGTTTTCGTCTCTAAACAGGTTTGCCATTGTCATCAGGCTGCCACAGATGCCTGTGTTTAGCGTGAGCATGGGGATCAGCGGGCTGGCGTCGCAGCCTTCCTGGAAGAAGGTCGTGAACCGGTCCACGTCATGGATGATGCTGCCCTTATCCGGGTCCATGTTCGGCTGAAACTCCAGGCCGTTCGGGCCCGGATCGCGCGTCGCCAGTTCACGTTCCTCAAGATAGAACTCGCGTGCCTTCACGAGAAACGCGTGGATCTTGCTTTGCTCCCACAGCCGGAAGGCAAACTTCACGAGCCACTCGACACCCGTGACGATGGCTGAAACGAGGCTGCCAGCACCGGGCAAGAAGGAACTGAGCGCCATCGACACTGCACCCTTCAGGGTGGTCCACAGGCCCTGGAAAATGCCTTTTTGCATTTCGCCTTCAAGCGCTGCCGCAATCAGCTCGGGATGCCCCGCGTTCAGCACGATTCGGCGTCGCTCAAGCCACGCGCCCACCTTTTCTGCTGCAGCACGCAAGGTCTTGACGATACCCGCGCCGAGATCCATGGCGGCTCCGACGAACGGTGCCGCGCTAGCGAGGCACTGCGTCACGACAATCTTGATCAGCGAACGGACGATGCCGCCGGACAGCGTGAATGTCGAGGCCGACGCACCGAGCAACGCGCTCTTGATTTTCTCGAACGCCCAGGTGACAGCGCTTTCTATTTCGCGTCGCAGGTTGTTGAGCGTCTCCGTAACGGCGACGACGGCCGCACCGGCCACGGTGGCTGGAAGCACCCACGGATTGAGGAACAGTGCCGGGTCGTCCTTGACCATTTCAAAGCCAGCCCTGGTCGTCGGATAGGTCCACGTCACCTTGGACTTGATCGGCCCGCTGTCGGCGTTATCCATGAGCGGCCTGACGGTACCTGTTGGCGACCATCGCCGCTCTCTGCCGAGCGGCTGACTGATGCCGAACGTCTCGTCGACTTTTTTGCCTATCTTCGGTACCGTTTTTGCAACCGTCGAGGAGGCACTGACAATTGCCTGTGCAGAGACCTGGTGTCCTCCTGCATTCACATGCTTGCTGGCCTGACTGACGCTGTTCAGATGGTCAACGTTCGCAGCGAAGCCGGATCCAACTGCGCCGCCAACGGCGGCCACGCCTTCCATGGCGATGTTGAAGCAGTTCATGTCGATGTCGATATTGCCCAACAGGTAAAGCACGCCGTAGCGCGAGTGTGGGATATCGAACGACCGGATTCTGTTGCGTGCTGCAGCGGCTGATGCACGGGCGGGGGCAACGGCTTTTGCCTCTTCGTAGATGTATTGCATCAGTCCACCGCTTTCGGTGTTGCGCGAAACCTTGGACCAATCGCCGCCTTTCTCTGCCAGATAATCGTCGAGTGCATCGCGCAGGGTAGCGGCCTTGAGCGGATCGAAGCGGGCTGTGCACCAGGCGGCGTACGCAGCATCGACGCGGCTCGTGCTCGCGCTACGTGAACTGAACGTCAGCGCTGTGCGACGGATCCACTCGCTCGCATTGACGACAATTAACGGCCCTTTTGCGCCCATATCCTGCTCCCCGTATCGCGATTGTTGATCTATTGATCTATCCAGCTCGTGGGCAGCAGTATAGCCGTTACATCGCTGCAAAAAATCATCGGACGCTTCGAGCGGATTTTTTCAACGAGCTTTCTTTGCATTGCTGATCAACGATCTCCGCATAAGAGCGAGTGCCGAACACACGATGCTAGCCGTCGAGCGAAGTCCGCTGCTCAATTTCCTGAAGTTCATGCATGAGCTCTTGCACCCAGTGACGCTGATAGTCGTTGAGATGTCGCTATTCGCAGAGGACATCGAGCCTGTTTTGCCAATAGCCCGTTATGGCGCCGCCGCGGCGAAAAACGAACGCTCTCATCACTCGACTGAGATGCGCGATGTCTTGTTCAACGAGCGTGTTTGCTTGCACCTCTTGACCGTCCTCGCGGCGACACCTGCGGTTGTAAAGCGTTGGCGCCGCGAACAATACATGGGTCGCAAAGCAACATCAACCGCTTGCCCATTCTCGTTTTCCCTGGACGAACGATCGACATCACGACTTGCGGGACTCTCGTGTTGGGAAACCACCCATGTAAAGTCTGATGCGCGACTATTAATGTAGAGCGCGCGATTTATTGATATCGGGCCTGTTGTCTTTTCCCGTCGCCTCAATGGCGACGGCAGCCGCCCGATCAGTTGAATGACGAGATCGCAAGAGTTCTATTTCTGAAAAGACGTTCTTGTGGCGGCTAGCACCATTTGGTCAAACGGCTCAGGCGCTGCCGCACACACATCTCTCGTTCCCTCGCCAGACATGGCTGAGCCGTGCGCGCCTGAACATATGCATCTCAAAAAACAGTCTTCTTTTTGTGCTTGTAAAGCGCACTAAATAGTCAATAATAAGTCGGGCAATAGAATGTATTTAGTAATAGAAACCTACCGACAACTTTATATGGAAGCGTGCATTATCTGGTCAATCTGGATGTAAATTGACCGGAAAAACGGCATGGCGCCTACCTGTTTCCGTTGACGGTTTCCAAAGTGCTAACCAGTACAGTGCAAAGTTTGTCTTACCAAATGTCTCAAGCGCAGGCGGTTCTGTCTTGGTTAGCGAATACCAACCATTCACCGTACGCTCGTCCTTTTTCCTGTGGGTGAAGTGGCAAGGAAATCTGGTACGACGGTGACGCAGTCGCCATTAATTCAACGTCAAAAAATCTCCCGCATGCCCGCGAAAACTTGTCTTGTAGCTGAAAAAAAGCTGTGGTTTAATCCTGCCTGATTAAAAAGACCGGTGAACGAGTACCGATCGTGCTTTAGTTCAATACGGCCTTAAAAGAAGTTCCGGTTTCTTTCAGTATGGCCAACTACTCCTGACCAAGGTAGTGCTTCTGGCCCGGAAGAAATCGCGGGGGCGAGCGCCATTAATACTGCTACCGGCGCTCGATACGGCAGCCTTCCATCCAAGTAAGGCGCGCCTGGCCCGTCGTAGTGGGTAGCCTGATTCAAAGAATTATTAAAGAAGGGCGCCCAGGTTGACGACATCCTGTCAGCGGGGGCCGCGCGCACGTATGCCGCGACTGCGATCCCGCGCTCTTCGAATCCAAATTTGCAAGGTGCCCATCGCTCGCGGGCTATGCGGGCGAGTTGTTTTCCTAAACACACTCGTGCTTTTCCGGAGAGGTTCATGTCGAATAGTTTGCAGAAGTGGGTGGGACGCAATCGTCCGCCGCGGGTTCAGATCACCTACGACGTCGAAGTCGGCGACGCGGTTGAGAAGCGCGAGCTTCCTCTCGTGGTCGGTTTGCTCGCGGATCTCTCGGGGCAGCCTGCAGCGCCGCTTCCCAAGCTCAAAGAGCGCCGCCTGGTCGATATCGATCGCGATAACTTCGATGAGATCATGGGCAAGATCGTTCCGCGCCTCGATCTCTCCGTGGCCGACACGCTAAAGGGCGAAGGCAACATCAAGGTCGAGCTGAAGTTCGAGAAGTTCGACGATTTCCATCCGGAAAGCATCGTCAAGCAGGTGCCGCGCCTCGCGAAGCTGCTTGAAGCACGTCAACAACTGCGCGATCTGCTCGCCAAGCTCGACGGCAACGACGAACTTGATTCGATGCTTGAGCGCATTGTGCAGAACAGTGAGGAACTGAAGAAAGTTCAAAGTCAGGCGCATGCCAGTGATACCCCCGCAGCTGCTTCGGCAGCACCCGCGGCGAGCGATGCAGCTGCCGAACCGGCTGCTCCCGCTGAGGACGCACCTACGGCCTAAAGGTATCGGACGAGAGCCTGATTTGCCCTTACTTGTGGGCGCAACGAACTTTCAAAGGTGATTCAGATGGCAAGCAACACTGCGGCCGGCGCGGCCGCGCGCGAAACACAGACGCTCGAAGCTTCCGCAGGTGCGGAACTGAGCCTGCTCGAGCGCATCGTTCATGAAGGCAACATGGCCGTCGAGCCGTCGCAAAGCAGCTACGCCAAAAAGCTGATCGGCCAGCTCGCTTCGCAGATTCTCGACGAGGGCATGCGCACGAGCCCGGACAAGAGCGTTGTCGCGATGATCAACGAACGCGTAGCTGAGATCGACAAGTTGTTGTCGGACCAGCTTAACGCGATCATGCACGAAGAAGCATTCCAGACGCTCGAAGCGTCGTGGACAGGCCTGCATGACATGGTCTATGGCACGGAAACGGGACCGCAGCTGAAGCTGCGCCTGCTGAACGTGACGAAGAAGGAACTGCTCAAAGACCTGGAAACGGCTGTCGACCACGACATGAGCACGCTCTTCAAGAAGGTTTATGAAGAGGAATACGGCACGTTCGGCGGTGCGCCGTACTCGCTGCTGATCGGCGACTACTCGTTTGGCCGCCATCCGCAGGACATCGCGCTGCTTGAGCGCATTTCGAAGGTGGCAGCCGCCGCGCATGCGCCGTTTATCGCGTCCGCGTCGCCCAGCCTGTTCGATCTGAAATCGTTTACGGACCTTGGCGTCACGCGCGATCTGTCGAAGACCTTCGAGAGCGCCGAACTCGCCGCATGGCGCAGCTTCCGCGACTCGGAAGATTCGCGTTACGTGTCGCTCGTGCTGCCTTCGTACGCTGCGCGTCTGCCGTATGGCGCGAAGACGAAGCCCGTCGAGAACTTCAACTTCGAAGAAGATGTCGACGGCACCGATCACAGCAAGTACCTGTGGGCGAACTCGGCCTACCAGCTTGGTCTGCGTATCACCGACGCGTTTGCCAAGTACAGCTGGTCGACGGCGATCCGCGGTGTGGAAGGCGGCGGCAAGGTCGAGAACATGGTCGCGCATACGTACAAGACGGGCGAAGGTGACGTCGTCCTCAAGTGCCCGACGGAAGTGACGATCACCGATCGTCGCGAGAAGGAACTGAACGACCTCGGCTTCATCGCGCTGGTGAATTCAAAGGGCTCGAACTTCGCGACCTTCTTCGGTGGCCAGACGGCCAACCGTCCGAAGGTGTACAACAAGGATGCCGCCAACGCGAACGCGCAGCTGTCGGCGCGTCTGCCGTACGTGCTCGCCGCATCGCGCTTCGCTCACTATATGAAGGTGATCATGCGCGACAAGGTCGGCAGCTTTCAGTCGCGCAGCGATATCGAAGCGTATCTGAACAACTGGATCGCTGATTACGTGCTGATCAATCCGTCGGCTTCGCACGCACAAAAAGCGCGATTCCCGCTCGGCGAAGGGCGCGTGGACGTCACGGAAGTTCCGGGCAAGCCTGGCGCATATCGCGCAACCTGCTTCCTGAAACCGCATTTCCAGATGGAAGAACTGACCGCGTCGATTCGTCTCGTCGCGGAACTGCCAGCAGCGGCAGCCTGATGTTCTGTCTCGCGCGGCCTCGTGCCGCGCGAAAACCCGAATACGTCACCTATTGATAAGAGCTAATCATGGATACCGTTCTTCTTAAGATCAAGGACATCAAGGGCAATTCGACGCTTGACGGCGCGACCGACCAGATCGTGCTGTACTCGTATTCGATCGGCGTGCAAATGTCGATGAACCGCGACGTCGGTAACACGGAACGCACGATGGGCCGCCCGAGCTTCCAGGAATTCAGCCTCAGCAAAGCGACCGATCAGGCCACGCCGGCTCTGTATTCCGCTTGCGCTGCCGGCACCAAGCTCGGCGATGCGACGATTTCGATCGGCCGCAACGAGAACGGCAAGTTCATGTCGCTGCTGACGTACACGCTGAGCGACGCGATGATCTCGTCGATCGCGACCAGCGGCGGTGGCGAGTCCGCGGATAGCTTTTCGATCAACTTCTCGAAGATCACGACCGTTTATACGCAGCAGAACGTCGACTCGACCAAGAAGGGCACGGCCTCGTTCGGCTGGGACCTGTCGAAGAACATCTCGGCACCGCCGTCGGCCTGATCGTCGGCCTCACGCTGCAACCGGCCGTCAAAGCTTCACACTCAGTGTTACCCGGAGTACTCGCGCAATGCCGGCAATCGTCAGCGGTTCATCGATGCCACTGTTCGACCGCCTCGCCGCAAGCGGCGAGGCTCAGCTTCCAGGCGCCGATGCGCTGCGGGAGTCGGTTGCGCGCGAGCTCGGCAGATTACTCAACACGCGGTCGCGTTTGACGTTCGAGCAATTCGCAGCATGCGAAGGCACCGTGCTCGACTATGGTGTGCCGGACTTCTCCGAAAGGTCGTTGCATTCCGGTCCGGATCGGGACGCAATTGCCGCGGTTGTCAAGCGCGCGATCACGCTGTTCGAGCCGCGCCTTGCCAACGTTGCCGTGGGCTTTGTGTTTCCATCCGATCACTCGACGTACGCCGTTTTGACCATCGGCGCAGACATGCGCTCCGGTATCAATATCGCGCACGTCGCGTTCGAACTGGCCACTGACGGTCATACCGTAAGCTACGCCCGCAGCTCGGACGAAGGCTGACATGGCGCCCGACGATATCCTTCAATACTACAAGCGCGAACTGTCATACCTGCGTCTGCAAGGTGCTGACTTCGCTCGCCGTTATCCGAAGATCGCATCGCGGCTGGCGCTGCATGGCACGGAATCGCTCGACCCGCACACGGAGCGGCTGATCGAAGCGACAGCGTTTCTTGCCGCGCGGGTACACCGGGATCTCGATCAGGAGTTTCCGCAAGTCGCATCGGCGCTGCTCGACAACGTGTGTCCATCGCTCGTCCAGCCTGTACCGTCGATGACGATCGCGCAATTCGATCTCGACCCGACCCAGGGCAAGGTGACAGCCGGGTTTCTGGTGCCGCGTCACACGGGCCTGCAGACTCGTACAGAAACGGGCGAGACATGCCGCTTTCGCACTGCGTGGGACACGGTGTTGTGGCCGCTGAAGATCAGTCACGCCGCGTTCGGCGACGACTCAACGCTGCGCCTCACGCTGGAATGCTCGCCGGGCGTGGACTTTTCCGAACTCGAACTGAAGCAGTTGCGCATCCACCTCCACGGCGACTGGATGGTGACGATGCCGCTCTATGAATTGCTGGTGTCGGGCGTCGCGGATGTCTCCATTCGGCCCGACGGCCGCGCAGCGGCGACGCTGCTGCCGGCACGCGCGTGGCGCGAAGTGGGCTACGCGGAAACCGATGACGTGTTGCCGCGCCCACCCAACGCGCAGCCGGCTTATTCGCTGATGCAGGAGTACTTCGCCTTTCCGCGCAAGTTTCATTTCTTCGATCTGCATCATCTGGAAGGGCGGCTCGGATCGGGGCGTCGTTGCGAGATCGTGCTTCATCTCGATCGCGCGCCGCGCGGCCTCGGGATGCTGCGGGCCGAACATTTTCAGCTTGGCAGCACACCCATCGTGAATCTGTTTTCGCAGACGAGCGAGCCGATCGTCATCGACCATCGACACTATGAATACAGGCTCGTCGCCGATCAGCGGCGCGAGTCGATGACGGAAGTTCATTCGATCGCGTCCGTCGTCGCGTCGGACCCGTCGACAGATCGCGTTGCAACGGTCCCGTGTTTTGCCGCCATCGACCACGTCGACACGAACGGCACCACCGTTTTCTGGTCGGCACGGCGCGAACACAGCCTGCGCGAAAACGTACTCGGCACGGACATGTTCCTGAGTTTCGTCAATGCCGCCAACACGCAGTCCGATCCAGGTGCGCCTGTGATCTACGCGAACGTGCTGTGCACAAACAGGCGGCTGGCGGAACACGTGCCCGTTGGCGCACGCATGATGGTCGAGAAGGTGTCGCAGAACACGCGCGTGCGTTGTCTCTATGAGCCGACCGCGCAGCGCAGTCCGTCGCTCGGAAGCGAGACACTGTGGCGGCTGATTTCGCTGCTCACGCTCAACTATCACTCGCTCGTGAGCGGTGCAACGGGGCGGGCGCAATTGCAGGAGATGCTGCGGCTTTTCGCGTCTGATGGCACGCGTGAGC
>Ga0137385_10002967_pt1 | contig 14635 bp, 10 predicted proteins | sample SagtaG_FD_104921 | JGI IMG/M metagenome (GOLD analysis project Ga0137385, IMG submission 104921) | Vadose zone soil microbial communities from Sagehorn Ranch, Mendocino, California, USA - Sage2_R_80_16 metaG | ecosystem: Environmental > Terrestrial > Soil > Vadose zone | place: USA: California...
AGGGCGGTCGGCATCACGGCTCGCGTCACCGTCAGCAGCAACTTTCAAGTGGCTGTCTGCCTTGCCAGAGGTCTATCGCCGAGTGCCGTCTTCAGAGCGGTTCCACCGGGCGAAGAGGCAACGGCACTGGCCTCCCTGCCCATCGCGGTTCTCGATCCGACGGAGACACAGGCAGAGACCTTCGCGCTTTGGGGGATTCATACGCTGGGGATGCTGGCCGAGCTGCCGGAGAAAGAGCTGATTGCCCGGATGGGACAGGACGGCAAGCGCCTTCGCCAGTTGGCGCGAGGCGAACGCCCGCATTTATTTCAACCAGTGGAGCCTCCTTTCACGCTCACAGAGAAGATGGAACTCGATTCTCCTGTCGAGCTTCTGGAGTCGCTGCTTTTTGCAGTCGGCCTCATGCTCGATCAGCTGATTCTGCGTGCAAAGGCGCGCATCCTGGCGCTGGCCTCCGTGACTATCACGTTGATGCTCGACGGTGGTGGCACGCATACGCGGACTGTCCGGCCCGCGCTGCCAAGTACTGACAAACGGCTCTGGATCAAGCTGCTGCATCTCGACCTCGAAGCGCATCCACCGCAAGCTGCCATTCTCGCGGTTGCATTGGACGCAGAGCCAGGCAGTACCAGCAAGGTACAGCTCGGCCTCTTCTCCCCGCAGCTTCCGGAGGCAACACGTTTGGACGTCACGCTTGCCCGCATCCGTGCCATCGTGGGTGAGGACTGCGTGGGTCGCGCTGTGGTTCAGGACACCCATGCGCCGGAGGGCTTCCGCATGGAACCCTTTACCGTATCTTCCGGCGACTCTGGTGTGATTGGTTCTCCCACACCGCGTGCTTCCATGCGGCAGCTACGTCCACCGGAGCCGGCTTCGGTCACTCTGCGGAACTTCCAACCGGCGATGTTCTTCTATCGCGAGCGACGCTATGCTGTCGAACACGCTTACGGTCCGTGGCTCGTCGGTGGCGATTGGTGGAACCAGACGCTTTGGGGTTTGGAGCAATGGGATCTGGTCGCCCGCGCACAGGACGGTCCGATGCTCTGTTGCTGCATGATACGTGACCTGATGCGAAATCAGTGGCAGATGGCGGCGCTCTATGACTGAGCGCTACATCGAATTGCACGCCGCCAGCGCCTTCAGTTTCCTGGAGGGAGCCTCGCAACCGGAGGCGCTGGTCGAACGGGCGGTCGCGTTGGAGATGCCGGCACTGGCACTATTGGATCGCAATGGGGTCTATGGCTCTGCCCGGTTCCATACCAGTGCGAAGCGAAACGAAGTTCGCGCACACGTTGGAGCAGAGATCGCGGTATCGAGTCTCGGTGCCCGCCTCACGCCTCCGTCCTGGTTGCCACATCAGCACGTCGCCGAACCTTCCCGGCTGCCGCTGCTCTGTGAATCCCGCGAAGGCTATCAGAACCTCTGCCAGCTCGTGACGCGGTTCAAGATGCGCGAAACCACGAAGCAGGAAGGCGCGGCCAACGTTGACGATCTGCAGCAACACGCCTCTGGCTTGGTCTGTCTCACGGGTGGCGATGAAGGCCCCCTGGCCGCAGCTTTGATGCGCGGCGGTGAGGAAGCTGGCTGCGAGACGGTCGAGCGGCTGGTTCGCATCTTCGGTCCCGGCAGCGTCTATGTCGAGTTGCAACGGCATCACGAACGCGAAGAGGAGTGGAGGAACCAGGCGGCGCTTCGCATCGCCCGTTCTCTTAAGCTGCCTGTGCTTGCAACCAACGGCGTGCGGTACGCCACTGCATATGACCGTGAGGTGTTGGACCTCTTTACCGCAGTTCGCAACCATACGGAACTCGACCATGCTGGCCGTCTTCTGTCACTCAATAGTCAGCGCCATCTTCGTCCGGTCCGCGAGATGGCGGCGTTGTTCCGCGATGTCTGCGGAGCGATCGAGAATACAGTCGAGCTCTCCTCACGCCTGCAATTCGAGTTGGGAGATTTGGGCTATGAGTTCCCGCGCTATCCGGTCCCGGACGGCGACACGATGGATAGCTTCTTGCGGAAGCGCGTGGAAGAGGGAGTCATTCGCCGCTATGGCCCGAAGCGCGACGCCGGGCTCCTGGAACGGGCAAGAAAGCAGGTCGAACACGAACTCGCGCTGATCGCCAGGCTGGGGTTTGCTGGATACTTCCTGATCGTTTGGGACATTGTGCAGTTTTGTAAACAGCACGACATTCTGATCCAAGGCCGTGGCAGCGCAGCGAACTCGGCCGTCTGTTACGCGCTTGAAATCACCGCGATCGACCCGGTCGGCATGGAACTGTTGTTTGAGCGCTTCCTGAGCGAGAGCCGGGGAGAGTGGCCGGACATCGACCTCGATCTGCCGTCCGAAGACAAACGCGAGCAGGCAATTCAGTATGTCTACCAACGTTATGGAGAACTCGGCGCTGCGATGACGGCAAATGTCATTACCTATCGCGGCAAGTCTGCCGCGCGGGAGGTGGGAAAGGCGCTCGGATTCGATCAGGAATCGTTGCAGCGCTTGTCCAACTTAGTAAATCACTTTGAATGGCGTGGCCCGACCGACACGATGGCGCACTCGTTTCAGAATGCGGGCTTTGACCTGAAGCATCCGCGCATCGCTAAGTACCTCGAACTCTGTATGCGTATCCAGGACTTGCCGCGCCATCTCGGCCAACACTCCGGGGGCATGGTCATCTGCCAGGGCCAGTTGAACTGCGTTGTGCCGCTGGAACGTGCGTCCATGCCGGGGCGAACGGTCGTGCAGTGGGACAAGGAAGACTGCGCCGATCTTGGAATCATCAAAGTGGACCTGCTCGGCCTGGGGATGATGGCCGTACTTAAGGATTGTCTGGAATTGATCCCAAAGCACCACGGCGACCGGGTCGATCTGGCTCAACTGCCGGAAGACGGCGAGGTCTATCGCACCTTGCAACGTGCCGATACTGTGGGCATGTTTCAGGTCGAGAGCCGTGCGCAAATGGCTTCTCTGCCCCGAAACCACCCCGAAAAGTTCTACGACGTGGTCGTTCAAGTCGCCATCATTCGACCGGGGCCGATCGTCGGCAAAATGATGCACCCGTACATGCGGCGGCGCCAGAAGAAAGAGGAGGTCACGTATCCGCATCCGTCGCTGGAGCCGGTACTGACACGGACGCTGGGCGTGCCGCTCTTTCAGGAGCAACTGCTCCGCATGGCGATGACGGTTGCGAACTTTACCGGGGCGGAGGCTGAGGAGCTTCGTCGCGCTGTAGGAATGCGCCGCTCCTGGGAGCGCATGAAGAATCTCGAAGGAAAGCTGCGAGAAGGTATGACGGCGAATGGGTTGGACCCTGCAACGCAGGAGACCATCATTCAGAACATCAGTTCGTTTGCTCTATATGGCTTCCCCGAATCGCACGCGGCCAGCTTCGCCCTGATCGCCTACGCCTCTGCATATTTCAAAGTAAAGTATCTGGCCGCCTTCACCTGCGCGATCCTCAATAACCAGCCGATGGGTTTCTATTCTCCCGCCGTGTTGGTCAAAGATGCGCAGCGGCACGGTCTGCGGGTGAAGCCGATGGATATACAGGTCTCAGAATGGGCTTGCACGATTGAGCACGAGCCCGACGGAAGCCTGTCTCTGCGGCTCGGGCTTGGCTACGCGAAAGGTCTGCGCAAACAATCCGCAGAGGCTATCGCAAGCTCTCGCGAAGAATGCGGCTCGTTTCAGTCGGCAGAGGATCTGGTCGCACGAGTCCCCTCCCTGAACCGGAAGGAGTTGACGCTGCTGGCGCACGTTGGGGCTCTCAACAATCTCGATGGGGTCGAGCATCGCCGGGACGCACTCTGGCAGGTCGAACGAGCGGGCAAGTTGGAAGGTCCTCTGCTTCGACAAAAGAGCGAGGTCTTACGGGAAGAAGGGGGGAGCTTGCCGCTGCAACAGATGAACACCGAGGAACGCCTCATCGCTGACTACGCGGGCACGGGCCTGACAATCGGCAAGCATCCGATGGCGTATCGCCGGGACGAGTTGAGGAGGGAACGAATTCTTTCCGCCGAAGAGTTGCGCACCTGCAGGGACGGTGAGTTTGTAAGGACGGCGGGCTGCGTGATCGCCCGGCAACGTCCTGGGACGGCCATGGGGTTCATCTTCCTGTCGATGGAAGACGAGACCGGCATCGCCAACGTCATCGTGACGCCCGACCTTTACGAACGGGAGCGGCTGGTCGTCACACGCAGCAAGTTCATCCTTGCCGAAGGTCCATTGCAGAATCAGGACGGCGTCATTCATGTGAAAGCCACGCATCTCCGAGCTCTCTCTGATCAAACGCTGGAGGTCCGTTCGCATGACTTCCACTAACGGACGCCCGCAAGTAGGCGGTCATCGCCGCGAAGTCGATTACCAAAAGCTCGGGCCGGCTCTGCTGATCGCCTCCAGTCTGGTTCTCGCCGCTATCTCCAGCATTGTCCTGGTGCTCCGGCATAGCTATTGAGAAACGCGCCTCTGTTGACCATAAGGCGATGCCATGTACTCGGCTAGCCCCGAATGGATTCCGCCAGTGGTGCACTCGCCGAGCGGCCGGCGATTTTGCCTCTGCACGACGCAGGCCGGAACGTTCAAGATCATCAGCGCGGTGCTGGATGTGTGAGCGAAGTTCCTCCTCCATCTCGGCGTTTATCTGTGAACGCTGGAATAGAGTCGCGATGCGGAAGCGAATGAAGATGTTTGAGGTGCGGTCCCAGACTCTTGACAGCCCAGGCGAGTGAACCAGGCGATTACCGCAGTGTATCCGCGTGATCGGTAGCCCAGGCCGCGAGCGAGGTGCGGAACACTTTTCTGGTTCGACGAACGAAGCTTATACTTATCAACGAAAGCTGTGTGCCGTCCCAACGCACCATCGGCGAATAGACCCTTAATCGGACTAAGGTCTACCGGCGTGATCTTCGCTCTCAGAAGGATCTATTCCCTGAAAGATCGAGGGGAATCATCTCGCCGTTTGCGTGATACGCGTACTGCCCATCTCATTTACAGTTGGCAAGTCGTTCGACAACACACGACCCATGCCCATCCATCGACCTCTTCTCGCGTTCACCTTTATCCTCACCGTCACCAGCCTCCCTGCGCAAAACACCTTCCCCGACGGCAGGCTCGACCCCACGCGCAATCCGAGTACTACATCGCAGCCGCTTCACGCCCCACTCCCCGACCAATACATTTGGACATCAGGCGACATTACTGTCCGCCGTCGCGACCGTAGTAACTTTCCCTGGAATCTCCCTCAACTCCGCACTGACGCTCACTTCTTTCGCGCTCGGTTCAACCTCACCAGGATTCCCGGTGCCGCGACTCTCTACATCGCCGGCCCTCGCGAAGCCCACGTTTATCTCAACGGCCATCTCCTCGCCGACTTCACCAGCAATATCGACGCGCCCATCAACTTCCGCGTCTTCCACGCCGATGCAACCCAGGCGCTCAGGATCGGCGATAATACCCTCGCTATCGAAGCCATCCGGGGCCGCGGAGTCGTCAGTGGTGCCGGCGTCATCGCCACCCAACAGTTAGCTTACGGTGAAGTGCTCGCCGCCAAGATCGTCCCCGCAGGATTCGGCGTGGACGCTCCCGCCCTCATCATCACTGACACAAACTGGCGCTCAACTGCCACGAGTGCGGGTCATTGGCAAGACCCAACCTTCGACGACCACGACTGGCTGGCCGCCGCATCACTGGGTCCCATCGAGGGCAACATAGATCTCTTCCAATGGAACGCCGACGCCGGCATGTACGCATGGCCTGGATACATGGGCATGTCCGAGCCTCTTCGCACCTACGCGCTCCAGCCCCAGGCAGTTACCCATATCTACGCTGCACACTCGCGATTGACGAACCTCGACGCCCTCACCCAGCCATCGGCAACGCCCTTCGCCATCACTCTGCCCAACATCTCCACCGACGCTGAAGCCCCCTCCCTCCTACTCGACTTCGGCCGCGAGGTCTCCGGCCGCCTTCTCGTCGAATCCGCCTGCGACTGCATCGCCACCCTCTCCATCGCCTACGGAGAGTCCGAGATCGAAGCCATGAGCACCGGCCTCACCTCCGGCCAGCAAGGCGGCAACTACCTCGGGACAAACGTCGTCGAGGTTCCCGCGCACGGCATAGCCCGAGGTCCCAAATCCGGCTTCCGTTATGTTCGGATTGCCTTCCTCCGCGGAGCATCACTCACCACGTTCAAGTCCATTCGCGTCGAGGGTATCTACTACCCCGTCGCTTACGCCGGCCACTTCAAATCCTCCGACCCCCTGCTCAACCGCATCTGGGAGACCGGTGCCTACACAGCCCACCTCTGCATGCAGGACGGTATCTGGGACGCCATCAAACGAGATCGGGGACGTTGGGCAGGTGGCCTCGACGTCGTCGGCACTGTCATCTCCACCGTTTTCGGCGACAACCTCCTCATCGAAGACACCCTCCGTCGTCTGGTGCCTGAAGGTACCGGCCCAGCCCCCGCCATCAACGGCATCCCCAGCTACTCCGCTCTCTGGATCACCAGCCTCTACAGTCTCTATCTCCACACCGGTGACAAGCCCTTCCTCGCCTCCCAGCGCGACAACCTCCTCCGCATCCTCGCCGGCATGGACACCACCCTCGACTCTAACGGCCTCCTAGCCAACACCAAACAAGCGTGGCTCTTCGTAGACTGGGCCCCCGGCCTCTACGCCTACACACCCGAAGCGCGCATCGGCACCGAACTCCAGTACATCCGCGCCTACACCGCTGCTGCCCGCCTCTTCACCTATCTGGGCGATACTCCTAACAACGCGAAGTACGAAGCTCGGGCCCGCAAGGCCATCGCCGCAGCCCAGACCGCCTTTCGCGATCCCAACACTGGCACTTACGGCACAACCTGGCAACTCAACTCTCTCGCGACACTCACGATAGCCGACTCCAAAGACACCGCAATCTGGAACAACATTCTCTCCCACGTCAAACAGGACAGCCCCACCGACCAGACCATCAGCCCATACTTCAATGCCTATCTGCTCGATGCCATGGCCTCGCTAGGCCACCGCCGTGAAGCCCTCGACTGGATACGCCAATACTGGGGAGGAATGCTGGCCGAAGGCGCAACCTCTTTTTGGGAGAACTACGATCTCCGCTGGCCAAAGTCCAACCCGCATCTCTCCCTGCAGGCCGACGGAACCTCAGGCTACTTCGTCTCGCTCGCGCATGGCTGGTCCGCCGGCCCCACCACCTGGCTAACAGAAAATATCCTTGGCATCACTCCACTTGACCCCGGCTACGGCACCGTAGACATTCACCCCGATCTACTGGATCTAGCCTGGGCATACGGCACAGTGCCCACTCCGCACGGCCTCATTAAAATCAACGTCGACAAGCAAAGAACCATCCTCGATCTTCCACGCGGAGTCAGCAAAGCCACGGTCAGTTTCACTCCGCCCAACCGCAACGCCGACGTCTACCTCAATGGCAGACTCTCCTACTGCGGAAAGTGCCTCAAGAACGAGCCGCGTGAACCAGGGCGAGTCCTTGAACTGGCCGGTCCCGGCCACTATGAAATCACTACACGCAATCTCCCCTCCGTCAAATAGCTCCCAAGACGAATCTTGCCGATGACGAACTCGGATGGGACTAGTGTGAAACCGGATGTGAATGTATACGCACCCCGATGCTATGGGGCTGCAGAGAAGCCGCAACGGAGAAGATTCAGGCAAACAAAACAGTAAATAGCTAACCTATTCGAAATTATGTTCGATGATTGGTAATGAAAAGCCGGCTTCTCGTAAGGAATCGCTAAGATAAATGAGTGAGAAGGCGATTTAGCACGAACCCAGAGCTCGATTCTGATCTCTGATGAAGTTCTCTATGCGGTAGCATAGCTCGAGGACTGCATTGCGCGTGATGGTAATCATGCTGATGTCATTCACTTGCCCAAATTGCGGTGCGGCTTCCGCCAGCTGGAGCGCGGAGACAGGGGCACCGAGGAGCTTCTGAATTCGCTCAAAGCCAAACAATTGCCCATCGGTAGGGAATCCACGAGATGATTTCTGTGACGGAGCTCAGCGGCCCGATACGGAGAAAGGATCCACATGGCCGAGGTGTTGTTATTCCACCATGCGCACGGGCGCACCCCCGGTATCCTCGCGTTCGCCGACGAGATCAGGCAGGCTGGTCACACTGTTCACGTCCCCGATCTGTACGAAGGACGGACTTTCGATCACCTCGAAGTTGGCGCCGGCTACGCGCAGGAGGTCGGGTTCGACACCATCATTGAGCGCGGCCTGCTCGCTGCCGAGGCATTGCCGGATCATGTGGTCTGCGCCGGGTTCTCGCTCGGGGTACTACCTGCTCAGAAGCTGGCCCAGACTCGGCAGGGCGCCGCTGGGGCCCTGCTCTTTCACGCCTGCGTCCCTGCCGCCGAGTTCGGTCGCCCTTGGCCGGAAGGCGTCCCCCTCCAGGTCCACGGCATGGTTGCCGACAAGTTGTTCGTCGAGGAGGGTGACCTCGATGCCGCACGCGAGTTGGTGGCGAGCGTAGACAATGCTGAATTGTTCCTCTACCCGGGCGATCAGCACCTGTTCACCGATAAAAGCCTGCCTTCCTACGACGAGGCTGCTGCCGCCCTGCTGACCGAACGTGTGATCACCTTCCTAGATGCGATCAAGTAATCGTCCATGCGCGCCCCGCCTGGCCGTCAACCCCGGACAGACTGCGACTTTCTACTTTGCGTTGCAACCGCAGGGAGGCGTCTTGAATGCTCCAATTACGCTGACAACTTCGGGCCTGCCTGCTGGAGCGACGGCGGTCTTCACGCCTGCAACCATCGCTTCGGGTAGCGCAGGGACCTCGTTTAATCTGACAATTCAAACTGCGGCGCTCAAGGCCGGGAACACTCCGCCGTCCTCATCGCCTGCACAGGTACCGCTACTGCCCATCAGCGCGGCGGTGTTCCTGCTGCCGCTGTTGCGAAATAAGCGCATCCGCGCGAGGTTTGCCAGGATGTCACGCACACAGCTCAGTGTTCTCTTCGTGCTGCTCGCGGGTTGTGGCTACCCTTGGGTTGACCGGCTGCGGCAGTGGTGGCTTCTTCGCGCAGTCGCCAAAGATCTACACGATTGATGTTATGGCAACTGCCACCTGCGCAGCGAACACAACCTTGCAACACACGGTCACGGTCACGCTGATCGTTCAATAAGACCGCAGAGGAGCATGCTCGCACGTAGAGCACTTATCAACCTAATCGCTGGCGTTTGTCGTGCCTGATGTAGAGCGGTTGGTGCCCGGATGAGACATGTACCTCAGACCCCCATTGAACCCTCGTAAGTTATTGATTTCAAGTAAAGCCAAACATGCCAAGACCGCACAATCTGGACGCTCTACTTCTTGAGCGTGTACACCTTGTCGAACTGCGACATGATGTTCGGTTTGTAGAAATCCTTACGTGAGCTCTTAGGATTACCAGGGTCGAGGTAGCGCGTATTCATGTATTGCGGAGCAAGGCCAACATGCTGGCTGCTGCAGCGCGCCAGAGACGAAGTAAGCTAGTTTCCATGAATCCTCTCGTCACCCCCTCCTGGCTGGCCAGCCGTCTCCACGATCCCGGCACCGTAATCCTTGACGCCACGCTTCCTCCGGTCGGCGTCACCCCACCGGTGGACACCCGTGCCCGGTACGTTGCGAAACACATCACCGGCGCGACCTTCTTCGATATCGACGAGCTCTCCAATCACTCGACCCCGCTGCCCCACATGGTGCCCACGCCCGAGGAATTCTCACGCAGTATGTCGGCCCTCGGTGTCGGGGATCATATGACCATCGTCCTCTACGAACAGGTAGGCGTCTTCTCCGCCCCTCGGGCCTGGTGGATGCTCCGCACCTTCGGAGCACACAACGTCTACATTCTCGACGGCGGCCTCCGCGCCTGGATCGAGGCCGGCCTGCCCACGGACTCCGGGCAGGTTCACCGCGCGCCGGCCAGCTTCCATGCCAAACTTGACCACGATGCCGTCAAAGACTTCGCCCAGATTCAGCAGATGATCGCGGAACACGGGCAGATTCTGGACGCCCGCTCTGCCGGCCGTTTCACTGGCGTCACGCCGGAGCCCCGGCCCGGTATCAGCTCCGGCCACATGCCCGGATCGACCAGCGTCCCTTTCACCGAACTGGTCGAAGAGGGCCGCCTGAAGCCCGCCGAGAAACTCCGCGAACTCTTCACCGCCAAAAGCGTGGACATCGGGCGGCCGATCACTACCACCTGCGGCTCCGGCGTCACCGCCGCTGTCATCGCGCTCGGCCTCGAAATCGCCGGCGCAGAGTGCGTCAGCCTGTATGACGGCTCCTGGGCCGAATACGCCCAACACCCGGAGGCGGTGATCGAGAAGACCAGCTAGCCGGTGATTGTCTGCAACTTCGCCGCCTCGCGTGGTCTTTGGCCGAGGAAATGCCCGACGAAAGGCGTTATGGCGGACATATCCAAATCTCCACTTGAGCACACGATGGAAGCGAGTATTGATTGGGCAACCCTTGGTCGCGGGCAACTCCGCGCCTGAGGCAGTAGAGGCCTCGTTGACCAGATCCATGTCTTTGCTCATCAGGCGCAAGAGAAACTGGGGGGAGTAGTCGTTGCCCTTGACCCATTGCTTGGCGATGGACTCATATATGGGGATGCATCGATCGAACGTGTTCTGATCGCCGGCCAGCAAGAAGGGTGATGTTCCCCGCCTCCACCGCTGGCGTGGACCCCGAGACGGCCAAATCGATCAAATGCGCACCTCGTTTCGAGGCCTCCTGATGAAGAAGCTGCGACAGCTCGGGTGAGATGGTGCTCATTTCGAGAACGATGGTCTCGGGCTTCACGGCCGAAAAAACGCCGCCTCTGTCGAAACTTGTCTCTTGAGTGTGTTGTGGGTCATTGTTGTCTCGTGGTCTCCTGGTTATCGACTGATGATCGTCTTGGATAAAACATCCAGCAGCACATCTCGCATGAGCGAAGGTGCTCTCCGAGCGAGACTGCCTCCGCAAGTTGACGCCTAAAAGGAGATTGACGACTAACTTCATCAGAATTCCGGAGGCCGCAGGTCCCATTAGGAACCCTCCAAGTCATCAAATCGCCGGCCCTAGTCGATTCTCTACTGCAACCAATCCCTGTCTATGAACTTCGCGTCCCTCCGGCAAAGCTCTACAGCAGCCGTCGCAAGATCGCTCGGGTGCTTTGCCTCGTCGTAGAGACATGATCAAGTTCTACTCGCATCTGCGCTGTTGTTGAACTCTGCAGTACTGTAACGTACAGTATCAGGTATGATCATTGCATTGGTCGCAAGCTCACCGTCCGCAGCCACAACTTCACAAACTTCACAATTCCGAGACGCCCAACTATGAGATTCCCAGCCCCCGCGAGATTCCACGTCCCCGCCGCTCTTGCCGTCGCCGCCACGCTTCTCCCCGCGGCGCTCCCAGCTCAGCAAACCATTACCGGCCAGGCCGCCTTCGCCGATTACAGCCAGCAGAAGCCCGGCGTCCGGCGCAAGATCACCGTCGCCGACCTGCCGGAGCCCAACCCCACCGAGTCTGTCGATAACGGCCCCACACTAGTTCCGCGGCCTCAGGGCGCTTGGCCTATCGCCCCCGCCGGCTTCAAGGTCCAGCTTTATGCCGGCGGCGATGCCGCCGCCCCCATGCAGCGCTCGGAGAACAAGCAGGAGACCCACCCTCCCACCTCGGGAACCTTCGTCATGCCCCGCATCATCCACACCGCGCCCAACGGCGACCTCTTTGTCGCCGACTCGCAAGCGGGTTCCGTCCTCGTCCTGCGCGGCGTGACCCCGGCCGGCAAGCCGGTCACCGTTAGTACCTACGCCACCGGCCTTGACCACCCCTTCGGCATCGCGTTCTACCCCGCCGGTCCTAACCCCCAGTGGCTCTATATTGGCAACGCCACCACCGTCGTCCGCTTCCCTTACAAGTCCGGTGACTTGAAGGCCGCCAGTAACACGCCCGAGACGATCGTGCCCGACCTGCCCGGATACGCGCAGCTTCGCGGCGGCGGCCACTGGACCCGCGACGTCGTCTTCTCAGCCGACGGCAAGCACATGCTCGTGTCGGTAGGCAGCGGATCGAACGCCGACGATCCCGACACACACCCACGCGAGTTCCACCGCGCCGATGTGCTCGAGTACACCCCTCAGGGCAAGCTCGAAGAGGTCTACGCCTACGGTATTCGCAATTGTGTCGGCGAGGCGATCAACTCCATCACCGGTCAGCTCTGGTGCTCGACCAACGAGCGCGACGCCCTGGGCAACAACCTTGTTCCCGACTACGTGACCTCGATCAAGGAAGGTGGCTTCTACGGCTGGCCCTGGTATTACATGGGTGGTCACCAAGACCCCCGCCTCATGGGCACGCACCCTGAACTCAAGTCCAAAGTCATCACCCCTGACGTCCTCGTCCAGCCGCACATGGCCTCGCTCGGAATGACCTTCTATCCCACAAGCAAATCCAGCTTCCCGGCACAATACGATGGCGATGGATTTGCCGCTGAGCACGGGTCGTGGAACCGTGCGAACCGCGGCGGCTATGAGGTCATTCGCATCCCTATGAAGAATGGCAAGGCAACCGGCGAATATGAAGACTTTCTCACAGGCTTCGTCACTCCCGACGGTAACGTCTGGGGCCGCCCGGTAGGCGTCGCGGTAGGTAAGGACGGCGCGCTTTACGTCACCGACGATGGCTCTCGGAGTGTCTGGCGCGTGTCCTACACCGGTAAATAAAGCGGCAATTAGAAATGGCATCACGACTAGCGGTCGTGATGCCATTTCCGCATGTAGAGCCTCCGCTGCACATGGCTGGTTGCGCTTAGCCCCGGAGGCTTGCAGGCGGATGGCTTACGGCAGACAACTGGTCGTATGCGGCCTGGGGCAGTTCAAGAGCGGCAGCTGCCACATTTTCCTCCAGGTGGCTGACCGAAGACGTCCCGGGAATCGGCAGAATCACCCGGGAACGCTTGAGTAGCCAAGCCAAAGCGACTTGCAGGGGGGTTGCCTCGAGATCGTTTGCTACTTTCTTTACGGCATCATGCGCCTCTTTCGCTTGGCCGAGTGGCGCCCAGGGAAGAAAAGCGATGCCATTCTGCTCGCAGTAATCGACAATGAAATCGGACTCTCGATCGGCAAAGCTGTAGCGGTTCTGCACCGAGACGATCGGGACGATTCTGCGGGCGCGCTCAACGTGCTCGCGGGTCACGTTCGAGAGTGCGACATGACGTACTTTGCCCTGTTCGCGCAGCCTTGCCAGTGCTTCGACAGAAGCCTCGAAGGACACAGCATTATCGGGAGCATGGAGCTGATGAACATCGATGCGTTCGAGGCGCAGGCGCTTCAGGCTGCCCTCTAGCGCTTCCGTGAGATGTTTGGGGCTGGCGTTATGAGTCCATTGACCCGGGCCTGGGCGTTCCCAACCACCCTTGGTTGCGATGACCAAACCTTCGGGATAGGGGTATAACGCTTCGGAGATCAGTTCTTCGGAGGTACCCGGCCCGTAGGAATCGGCAGTGTCGATCAGGTTGACGCCGAGTTCGATGGCCCTCCGCAAGGTCGCAAGGGCAGCTATCTTATCGGCGGGAGGCCCCCACACACCCGGGCCCGTGATTCGCATCGCTCCATATCCGAGCCGGTTGACCGTAAGATCACCACCGATCGTGAACGTGCCGGCGGCTGCAGAAAGAAATTGATCTCTACTCATATAAATGCTCCTGTTGGTTTTGAAGATTTTGAAGGTGAGTGACAAGTAGCCTGCTGAAAAATTCCAGTTTCATTCCGTAACCGGTTGCCAAAAGGTTTCAGGGAGATTCACGACAATCGGCTCGGGTGTGCTCCGAACAACAATCCATCGAAAGGCATTCTGTGACGACGGATTCAACTCTCTATGCGGCAACCAGGAAGGTACATGCAGAAAATCTCCAGCCTTGACAGTCGTCGAATGCTCTCCGTTAGCTCCCCATCGCACGACAGCTTCGCCCTCCAACACGTAGGCCACTGTCTCCTGCTCACCGTGATGATGGATGCCAGTGCTCGCCAAAGGTTCCACCACAAAGAGGCCCGCCCAAAGGGAAGACTCGACACCCTGAAGTGCGGAGATAGCCGACATACGCATCGACCCCGCGGTCTGTGAGGTCTGCTTGCTGAATTCGCCTGGCCGAACGACTCGGATGCTCGAGGTCAGATTCCGTTGATTTGTGCCGCGCATTGGGATATCTAGGTTTTTCATCTTCCGCCTATTGTGAAGCTTTCTGCGGTAACGAGATTTGCGTCGGATGCCCGGTACCAGCAGTTTTGTCCATCTTGACGGGCAACTCGCGATTGGCATTTCTTGTCTGGTGATCGGTCACCATCGTCAGGACTGAACCGCCTGCCGGGCGATTGGGTAGTGAACAGTCTCCTGCCATGCATTCCTTCCATCATCTATGGCAAAATAGCCAAACCTGTGATGTACTGTAACGTACAGTACAAGACATTGCAAGCGCGCCACACGAAGCTACGGGCTGACCATGCTTGGGTTCATCCGGTGTTGCATAAAATGGTATTGTGCATCGGACCACAGTGGTGGGGATAGGCTCTCGCGGATCAGGTGATGAATGACTACAACGAAGAAGCGATCAGAAGTACG
>Ga0137385_10002972_pt1 | contig 14626 bp, 16 predicted proteins | sample SagtaG_FD_104921 | JGI IMG/M metagenome (GOLD analysis project Ga0137385, IMG submission 104921) | Vadose zone soil microbial communities from Sagehorn Ranch, Mendocino, California, USA - Sage2_R_80_16 metaG | ecosystem: Environmental > Terrestrial > Soil > Vadose zone | place: USA: California...
CGATAGAGCGCAACAAGCAAAGATACGACCTCTATGCCATGACGGTTGGTTGTCTTAGCCATAGCCTCCATAAAATAAAAATAGTGCAATTTACTATCGATAGTAAATTGCACTATAGATCGACCGGAACCGACGGGCGTCCGATTATCTCCAAGAAGACCAGCGTGACAGGCAGACACGATGGGCCAGTACTTCTCTATAGGTTTGTCCTCAGGCTTCTTCTTTTGACGGTTGAGCCACTCTTGACAAACGAGAAATTCCAACGTATACTTGAACCAACTTGTAATGACAATATTGTAACATCATAGTTACAAGCCTGTTATAACATAGCGATAAATGACCCTCCTACCTCTTTATCACCGGGAGTGCGTATGACTACCCAGTCTCGAAATGACGGGCGAAAATCCACAGTCCTTGAGCAAGATTCATCCGTACCACGCTACCACCAGCTCAAAGAGATCCTGCGAGAGCAGTGCATCTCCTGGGAGCCGGGTCAACTTATCCCTTCCGAACTAGAGCTGTGCCAGATGTACTCAGTCAGCAGGACAACCGTGCGCAAAGCGTTAGATCACCTCACGCAGGAGGGATTACTCTATCGGATTCAGGGTAAAGGGACCTTTGTAGCGCCGCCAAAGTTGCGAGAGAGATTTGTCCACCAGGCAGCCGGGATTTATGAAGATATGGCATCGCGTGGTGTCACTATACGTACACAGGTACTCGAACAAGCTGTTGTCCCGGCCAATAAGCTGGTAGCGCCAGAACTCCAACTGGTGGTAGGAAGTCCGGTTATCAAGCTGGTGCGCCTCCGTTTTGTCAATGATGAGCCGCTGCTCGTTTCCACCTCATTCTTACCGTATCGTTTGTTTCCTGGACTGGAAAACGAAGATTTCACCAATGTTTCACTTTATGCTGTACTACGTGAGAAGTATAGTGTCCAACTTGGGCATGGAACGCGTCTTGTAGAAGCTGTACCATGTACCGATGAGGAAGCAGAATTGCTCCAGATTGCGCAAGCAACGCCGCTGCTTGTTGTCAGCGGCACTATGTACAGCACTGAAGGCCAACCAGTTGATTGCGGCTTTGCACGACACAGAGGTGATCGAAGCCAGATTGAAATTGCCGTTGTCTCTCAGAAATGATTACACTGCTTTTATATGTACTCCTGTCTAGTTATCAGCTTAGCCGCATGACAGGACGGCATGATAGGCATTATAAAAAATATCTGACACTCCCTGCCATTATGGATTGTATGAGTTGCGTAAGTCTACGTAAAGGAGGTGAAAAACGAGAGGTCTTTCTTTGACTGCTCTCCGTGTGGTGCGGTGAGCAGATTTATGCACGTTAAAATGTGCAGGCATCCTTACGATAAAGGAGGTTTTACCATGCAGGTATGGCAAGCGGCATTGATTGCCCTGCTGTGCTACCTGGGTGCTCTCACAACACCCTGGGCACTTGGAACGACAGGTGGATGGTATGTGATTACACGTCCACTTGTTGCTGGTTTTCTCTGTGGATTGATCCTGGGAGATGTCAAAACGGGCGTCCTTATTGGCATTGCGGTGCAGGGCGTCTTCATTGCACTGATTACTCCCGGTGGGTCCGTCCCTGCGGACTTAAGTTTCGCCAGTTATCTTGGTATTCCCCTCGCTCTGGTTTCCCATGCCTCCCCCGGCGTGGCAGTAAGCCTCGCGGTCGCATTGGCCGCTATTGGTGTCGCTGCCTGGCAACTCCTTAGTGTTGGTAATGCTGCATGGGCCCACGTTTGCGACCGCTATGCCGACGAAGGGAACCTGGCAGGCATCATTCGTGTGAACTATCTGGCCCAGATTGGCACCTTCCTGCTGCGGGCCGTACTGCCTTTCCTGGTCCTTTTTTTGGGTTCCGGTTTCGCTCAAAGCGTGATCTCGTTCCTCAATGTGCAGGTACCCTGGCTCTTTACCTACCTCGGCCTGCTCGGTGGAGCGCTGCCTGCTGTCGGTATCGCCATCCTCTTGCTCCAGATCGCTCCCTCGGCTCGCCTCCTGGTCTGGTTTTTGGTCGGATGGGTTCTCGTCGTGTACGTGAAAGTCCCCACCATAGGTGTTGCAGTGATCGGTGCGCTTATAGCGCTCATCTACTACTGGTTCTTCTCACAGCTGGAGACACAAACAAATCAACCAAAGGAAGTAGAGGCGTAACATGTCTGACCTCTCCCCAGAACGACCCGCTGATAATACGGTCGCAACCACTACTCAAGAAGAGAAAACGCTTACAAGGGCTGATCTCACCAGGGCCTGGTGGATATGGACATTCTTTAATCTTTCAGCTTTCAGTATGGAACGTATGCAGGCACCCGCATTCGTCTACATGTTGTCGCCCATCCTGAAACGTCTCTATGGTGACAATCCCGCAGAGATCAAGTCAGCATTGAAGCGTCATATGGTCTTCTTCAATACGGAACCGCAAACCGGTGTCATCGCTCACGGCGTGACGGTAGCCCTCGAGCAGCAGCGAGCTAGCGGCGCTCCCATCAATGACGAGATGATCAATGGCGTCAAGGCAGGCATCATGGGTCCGATGGCCGGTATCGGCGATTCAATGATACCCGGAACCTTGATTCCTATCCTGCTTGCAGTCGGTATTAGCTTGAGCCAGGGAACGGGCAGCCCAATCGGTCCCATCTTCTACATCATCGCCTACCCGCTGATCATCCTGCTGGTATCGTACTACCTGTTCATGTTCGGCTATCGCTACGGCATGTCCTCCATGAGAGAACTGGCTGAAGCAGGATTCCGGCGTATAACGTCCTCCTTCGCCGTGCTCGGCTTGATAGTCGCCGGTGCCATTGGCGCTTCGATTATCACGCTCAAAACCCCCCTCACCTACGCATCGGGGTCAGGCGCGAGCCTGGTGAAAGTCTCTGTGCAGGATACGCTCGATAAGATCTTCCCCCAGTTGCTGCCTCTCCTGTTGGTGATATTCCTGTGGTGGGGAATGCGGCGGCGTGGCTGGCCGATCAACCGTGCGCTGCTTGTGACTCTCCTGGTCATCTTTATAGGCTACTTGCCTGGCTTTATTGGGTCGGTGTTCAACATTCCCGTGCTGCAAGCGTTCCGCATCTTCTAGACGCGTATAACTAGCGCTGCTGGTAGTCGGCGAATATGCTGGCCACCAACAGCCACGTTCTTCAAAAGGGATGAATGTTCTTATGATTGGCATTGTACTCGCCGCGCATGGGCCTCTGCCTGGAGCTCTCCTGGCATCATCGAGCATGATTGTGGGAGAACTGCCGCAGGTAACCAGCGTCTCATTGATGCCTGGCGATAGCCTCGAAGGGCTGGTGGAACGCTTGCAGACCGCTGTAAATGAAGTGAATACAGGTGATGGAGCGCTCATCCTGCTCGATATGTTCGGCGGGACACCTGCCAACGCGACGACCCTGCTGACCCAGCAGACAAGCGATCTTCGTGCTGTTACCGGTATCAATCTGCCCATGCTGCTCGAAACCTTCATGGCACGAATGAGTAGCGATAGCCTTGAATCTCTGGCTGAGACAGCGTTTTCGGCGGGGAAGAGCGGTATTGTGAATATCGTAGAGGCATTCAAAAAGTTTCAGCATAAGGGGTAAAGCTATGTCTGAGGTCGTATTAAACCGCGTTGATGATAGGCTCATACATGGACAAGTGATGACAGGCTGGCTTGGCCTGCGCAGGGCTAATACTATCTGGATTGCAGATGATGGTGTAGCGAGCAATCAGATGATGCTGGATATTTTTCGCTTTGCTGCCCCTTCTGGCATCAAGATCGAGGCGTTCTCTATCGAGAAAATTGCTGATCGGCTGCGCGGGCTGAGTAGCGGAAATGACCGTGTCATCCTCCTGGCGAAAGTGCCGAAAACATTCCTACGCCTGCTGGAGAAAGGCTACAAGCCTTCGGACATCAACTATGGCGCAATGGCGCATAAGCCGAATTCGCGCAACCTCGCCTCGAACTGTGATCTGTCAGCTGAAGAAATCGAGGATACAGAAAAACTGCACCAGCAAGGTATTCGCGTATGGATTCAGCTAGTGCCGTTCGGCGGCCAGAAACCGATTGAGTGGGAGGTGGCGCGTAAGAAAGCCGGCCTGAAATAAGCGCAGAAACGAGAGGAAACCTTCATCATGGCCTACTGGCGCACCTATATGGAAGCGATGATCGCGACCCAACAAGCCATTATGGAACGCGAAGCCGATCACATCGAAGAGGCTGCACGTGTCATCACGCAATCGTTACGCCGAGATGGTCTACTCCATATGTTCGGTTCAGGGCACTCCCACCTGCCAGCGGAAGAAGCTTTTTACCGTTCAGGTGGGCTGGCAGCCGTCAGTCCTTTGCTCGATCCCAGCTTGATGTTTCATGAAGGCACCGAGAAATGCATTGCCCTCGAAAAATGGGACGGCTATGCTACCCGCTTTGTGCTGCCGAAATATGACTTGAAGCTGGACGACGTGATCATGGTGTTCTCCGCCTCCGGACGCAACAACGCCCCTATCGAAGTGGCATTGGCCGCCCGCGCGAAGGGCCTGTATACTATTGGCGTGACGTCACGCCGCTATTCAGCTTCTGTCCCATCGCTGCATCCCAGCGGTAGGCATCTCGCAGATGTAGTGGACTTAGTACTCGATCACGATGTTCCCCCGGGAGATACTATGGTGCAAATCGAGACAATGCCTGAGCTTGGAACAACGGGAGGAGCTTCGACTGCGCTTGCTATTATTCTGGTTCACGCAGTAGTGGCATCGGTCATCGAGAATTTTGTCGGAGTGGGCGATGTGCCACCGATGGTTCGTTGTCCCAATGTCGGTATCGTGCAGGAAGCGCTGCAAGCCAACGCCAGAGCCTTTGCGCATTACCGCCAGCGCCTGCCACATATTTAGCTCTAGTCTAGAGAGGGATGTAAACATATGTCCGGCAGGGGTGAACATCCAGTAGAGAAGAAAGAACCTCTACCTGACCTGGCGCGCACATTTGACCTGGTGGCAATAGACATCGACGGCACACTGGTCGATTCTCAGAACAGCCTCTCGTCTGCTGTCGCGCCATTGATACGCGAAGTGCAGGCCAGGGGCATCGGGGTGACACTGGTATCGGGACGCCCCAAACTGAAGATGATGCCGTTAATGAAGGAACTCGGCCTGACCCTTCCCTACATCGGTTCTGGAGGAGCCTATGTCGCGGATCCATCGGACAACGCAGTCATCTATGATAGTGCGTTGGTTCAAGCAGAGGTGGTTGAGATCGTTGAGCTGGCGCATGCCGCAAAGGCCCCAATCATTGCCCAGGTGCCAGACCACCTGTATTATGAGGGGAACGTGGAAGCGCTAGAGCAATTGATCGCTATCTCTAAAATTAACATCACCGGCGTTACGGACTCCGAGGTTGAGATTATTCAGGTGGATGATATCTTGCAGTCCTGTGCCGAACCTACCAAGATCACTATCTGTGGTGATCCAGCGGGCTTACTGCAAATTGAAGAGAAGCTTCGACTGCGCAATCCACCGCTTTACCTGACATACTCAGCGCCGACGTATTTAGAAATCACGCGGTCAGGAGTTAATAAGGGGGAGGCGCTTAAGCTGCTAGCTTCACGCCTGGCGATTCCCCTGGAGCGAATCCTGGCCATCGGCGATAGCCGCAACGATATCAGTATGTTTGAGGTGGCCGGAATGGCCGTCGCAATGGGCAACGCCACTGTTGAGGTGAAGGCAGCGGCTGATCTCATCGTTCCTTCAAATGATGAGGATGGTGTAGCATGGGCATTGCGCAAGCTGGTACTCAAGGAGCGCGAACTGTATGATAGACTCTGCTGAGGGCTGCTCGTATCTCTTTGGGTGGCTTTCATGTTATGAATAAAAACCGTACTAGATATCAACATCGCAAAGGAGAACAGAATGGGAGCCAGTCAATTCTTGAGTGCGCTTCGCAATATATTCGACCAGATTGAAGAAACCCAGTTAGAGACCATCAGCGAGGTTGCAAAATGGGGCGCTGATGCTATCGCAGTTGATCGCCTCATCGTGCTATTTGGTTCAGGGCATTCGTTTATTCCAACCATGGACACCTATCCACGTATTGGAAGCTATCCCGGCTGGCTCCCCATTCACGAGCTTTCAACCTCGTACATGCCCGCCACACTGGGTAACCAGGGATTGAGACAGGCCTTATACCTGGAAAAAATAGAGGGCTTCGGACGCGTTGTGCTGGAGAACTACCGGCTCGACCCCAGGGACGTCATGATCGTCATCTCCAACTCAGGCGTGAACGCAATGGGCATTGATGTCGCCCTGAGCGCGAGAGAGCAGGGGATAAAGACCGTCGCCATTACCTCCCTCGCCCATAGCCGTGAGAGTAATTCCCGCCATAGCACTGGCAAGCGCCTGTTCGAGGTCTGTGAGGCCGTCATCGACACCTGCGTTCCACAGGGCGATGCCCTTGTTTCTATCCCGGGCTTCCCCCAAAAAGTTGCCTCGGCCTCTACCATCGCTGGCTGCATCATCATGCAATCGCTGGTGGCCGAGGTGGCGCAGAACCTGGACGAGCGCGGTATTCGTTTGCCCGTGTTCCCCAGCCATAATGCAGAAATGACAGCTGAACAGCGCAACGCAACCAATGCCATGGCCGATGCATGGTATGTCGAACATGCACGCCGTACAGCAGGTATCTATAAGTGAGGAGAGAAATATCATGATGCGGCGGCAGGGAAGTAAAAAAGAAATCCCGAAAGATATCATGAGCCGTCAAGAAACTGTCTTATGGCTGGGACGAGCCTTGTCCACAAACGAAGTAACCATGCGTGTTGTGCTCGAACTGCTCGACGTGGTCGCCTTCCAGCAGGCGGTCATCAAGGAGTTCTACGAGCAGAGCAGCAGGGCAGGTGACAACGGCCAGATTCCAGAGACATCGCTGAAGATCGAGCCGGGCATTTCTGAAAAAATAGTGGAGAAGCTGATGCAGCTGCGCGAGGAGCTAGGACCTGTTTTAAAGACAGTAGAGGACGCTTGCAAGCAGTTCGAGCGTATCATTCAACCGAAATGAGCATGCGAATTGCCGCAAAGTGAGAGGAGGCACCATTGAGCGCATCGATAGAGCTTGTTGTTCGCCATAAAGTAGGTTTGCACGCCCGTCCGGCGGCGTTGTTGGTGAAAACCGCAAGCGGCTTTGGTTCACGCATCGCCGGATAGCATACCGGCGGTCAAGCAGGCAATACATCATTGTAGTGCCGCTCAAGCTCGTGAATTTGCGGAGCGTACTCTGGCTCTTGGCAGCGCCGCCGCGGTGCGCGCTTATTTAGAGTCGATCGCGCTGCAATGTTTTGTACAAGTTTCAATGGGAAGAACGAAATGTATGCTTACTGAGATCACGACCTATAACACCTTGCCGGATTATCCACTGCCCGAAGGCCGCTTATCTGCTGGCTATATAGCGCTCGCCCAGCGGCTGATCAACAGTGGAACCAGCCTCTGGACAATTGATGGGATGAGCGGCGTAGCCTGGGAAGTCCTACAAGCGTGCTTGCAGGAAGCGCTGGCACGATACCGGGTGGCATTTATCGATGCAGCTGGGGCAGGCTTGGGAGAAGAAGCGATAAAACGCCTGCTGGCGGATACGCTCGATAATGGTGACACGGTCTTTGGTAAGCTCTACCAGGGCGAACTGCTCGATTTCTTCGATCCCGCCAGGCTGAGAATCCTGCGGGAGCGTGCACTCGAGGAAGTACAGCGGGCCGAGTTGGTCGTCTGCTTCGGACAGGGGAGCGCGCTGCTGGAGCTGGACGGTGGAAGAGCGTGGGCTGATCTTCCTAAAGAGAGCATTACCGGCATGGCATCTGCCGGGCGCAATGTCTTGCTTGGAACGCCTGTCTATCCAGCTGTGAAGAGTATGTATTGGCTGGACTGGCCCGTGATGGAGCGCCACAAAACAACCCTGCTGCCTGGACTGGATCTTTATATCGATATAGCCAATCCGCACAACCCCGTGTCCGTAGAAGGCTCTACCCTGCGGTCAGCCTTAGCCGGCCTCTCACGGCAGCCATTTCGCGTCAAACCTGTCTTCTATCCAGGCGCCTGGGGCGGTCAGTGGATGAAACACCATATGCAGCTCGATCCCAACAAGCCAAATTACGCCTGGTCATACGAACTCATTACGCCCGAAAACGGCGTCGTGTTTCGAGACGGGGAACTCCGGCTCGAAGTTCCCTTTGGAATGCTCATGGCCCAGGAAACGCTCAACGTGCAGGGCCCGAAGGTTGCGGAACGTTTTGGCACCAGTTTCCCCATGCGTTTCAACTACGATGACACACTTCTAGGTGGCAATCTCTCCTGCCAGGTCCATCCCCAAACAGCCTACATGCAGCGAGAATTTGGTCCCAGCTATACGCAGGATGAGACCTATTACGTTCTGCAAGCTGGCGAAAATGGCCTGTGCTATCTAGGATTAAAGGAGGACGTCGACCTTGACGCCTTTCGCCATGCGGCAGAGCGTGCGCGAGACGAAGGTATTGCTTTCGACACAGAAGAGTTTATCAGTGCCTGGCCCACTCGGATGCACGACCTTTTTCTCATTCCGGCAGGAACAGTACACAACAGCGGTGCCAACAACGTCGTGCTGGAGATTAGCTCGACGCCGTACCTCTACACCTTCAAGATTTACGATTACCTGCGGCGTGATCTCTCCGGTGAACTCCGTCCTATTCATATCGAACGAGCCTGGGATAATATAGACTTTCGCCGTCAAACGCGCTGGGTGCGCCAGAACCTCATACCCTCGCCGCGTATTATCCAGCAGGGCGATGGCTGGACGGAATATCTCATCGGCGATCATCCCCTGCTGTTCTTTGCCATTCATCGCGCTGAGTTCGGTGAGCACTTCGAGAGCGATACAGGCGGCGAGCGCTTTCATGTCCTCAATCTGGTCGAGGGGGAACAGGCCCTCGTTGAATGGGAGGGCGGGGCCCATCCTCTGCACTATGCCGAAACAATTGTTATCCCGGCGGCGACGGGCCGCTATCGGCTGCGCAATCAAGCAAAAGGCATATGTAAAGTCGTCAAGGCATTTGTCAAGTAGCGAGAGATGAAATAGACATGGAACAACCTTCCACACAATACACTGTCGTCGAACAAAGCGTCCCTACCATGTACTTTATCGGCGTTACTACAGGTCAATCGTCGATCATGCGTCTCTTTCCCATCTGGGCCGAGGTCCTGGGCCTCGATCATGCCCAGCTGGTTGGCGTAGACCTGCCCCTGCATGCCCCGCCTGAGCAATATGGGCAGGCGATAGCGCAAATAAAATATGACCCGCTTTCGCTGGGCGCGCTTATTACCACGCATAAAATAGACCTGCTCAATGCAGCCACGAACATGTTCGATACCCTGGATAGATATGCCCAACTTTGTCAGGAGGTTTCCTGTATTAGCAAGCGGGACGGTCACTTGATTGGATACGCAAAGGACCCGGTCAATTGTGGATTCGCCCTGGAGCACATACTTGAGCCTGGCTATTGGGGTCGCAGTGGCGGCCATCTTCTATGCCTGGGAGCCGGTGGCTCAGGCACTGCTATCACGGTCAATGTGCTATCTCAGTCCAACGCTGACAACAGGCCGCAGCGTTTAGTGATTGTCAGCCGTAATCAGCCTGCTCTAGATAAATTGCGCTCGATAGTCGAGCAGTTGCCTGAAGCGAATGCAATAGACTACGTGCTGAATGAGGACCCGTACAAGAACGACCGGCTTATGGCCGAACTACCGCCAGGTTCGCTCGTTATCAATGCCACCGGCATGGGTAAAGATCGACCGGGTTCGCCTATAACCGGTGAGGGCCTGTTTCCCATGCATGGCATTGCCTGGGAACTCAACTACCGGGGGAAACTGGATTTCCTGCAGCAGGCAGAGGCACAACGGGAGCGGCGTAATCTTCGTGTTCACGATGGGTGGCGCTATTTCATTATTTCCTGGGTAGACCATATCGCCCAGGTCTTCAATATGAGCGTGACACCGGAGCAGTTCGAAGAGTTAGCTGAAAAGGCCGCAATGATACGAGGAGGTTAATCGAAAGGAGTGTTTCATGGCACGCTTTAGCAGGCTCGATGTCTTGAATATCATGCTCCATACCGGCCTGGTTCCTCTTTTTTTCAAGCCAGGCCTGGAAGTTGCGAAGAATATCGTTAGCGCCTGTGCAGAGGGAGGCGCAAGAGTCATAGAATTTACGAATCGCGGTGATATGGCTCCATTTGTCTTTGCGGAGTTATTGCAGTACACCGCGAAGGAACTACCCCACGTCATACTTGGCGCTGGCACCATCGTTGATCCGCAAACAGCCGCGCTCTATATCTCCTATGGAGCCAATTTTATCGTCGGGCCAAATTTTAACCGCGAGGTTGCGCTGCTCTGCAACCGGCGCAAGATTCCTTATTTTCCTGGCTGTGCTACCCCAACCGAGATTTCCGAAGCAGAAGCGCTGGGGGTAGAGATCGTCAAGCTCTTCCCATCGACATCTATCGATGGGCAAAAGTTTATCAAGGCCATTTTGGAACCCTGTCCCTGGACGCGCATCATGCCAACGGGTGGTATACAGGCCAGTGAAGAAAGCATCACCTCCTGGTTTCGCGCGGGCGCAGCATGCATAGGCATGGGTTCCCAGTTGCTGCGAGAAAACTTTATCACCGAGGGGAATTATGCCGGAATCGCGAATCTGACGGGCAATGTACTCGACTGGATTCGCAAAACACGAAGTGAGATGTAAGCTATGGTTTTCGATTCTAAGCAGTTACCCGTATTCGATTCGGCGCAGGTAGCGGTGGTTGGATCAGGCTCTGCCGGTTGCGCAGCTGCGATAGCCAGCGCGAGGACCGGCGCGGATACAATACTGCTTGAGCGTTATGGTTTTTTGGGCGGTACCTCGACGATGGTGCTGGATACGTTCTATGGATTTTATACGCCCGGCGACGATACCCGGCGGGTGGTTGGCGGCATAGCCTGGGAAATAGTGCAGAGGCTGGCTGCTCGCGATATGATGCTAGAGCGTCCAAGCTCCTACGGCGCGGGTACTGCCGTGACGTATGACCCGGAGACGCTTAAAACGATCTGGGAAGAGACAGTCCTGCAAGCGGGAGTACGCATGCGCCTGCACACCTTTTGCACCGACGTGATGGTAGAGGATGGGCGCATTACCGGACTGGTGGTGGATGGTAAAAGCGGCCTGGGAGTGATACAGGCGCAGGCGGTAATAGATGCTTCAGGCGATGCCGACGTGTGCTTCCGTGCGGGCGTACCCTTCCAGCGCGCAGGTGAGGATGGGCCGGCCCAATCGCTGACCACGACCTTCAGGCTGGGAAACGTGAATGTGGAGCGGGCGCTCGCGGTGAAGCGCCCCCAGCTCGAAGAGCTGATGAAACGCGCTAATCTGAGCGGGCAGTATCACTTACCACGCGAAGAGGGAAGCATCCATATCACCCCGCTTCACGGAGTGGTGGCAACCAACATGACCCGCGTGGCAAATATTGATGCCACCGACCCCGCTCAATTAACAAAGGCCGAGATAGAAGGACGGAAGCAAGCTCTCGAATACGTGCGCTTCCTGCGAGCGGAGGTACCTGGCTATGAGCAGGCCTATCTCATCAATTTCAGCACACAAATTGGCATACGCGAAACCCGCCGTGTCTATGGTGAATACCGCCTCACCCGTGAAGATGTGCTCTCAGCCCGCAAGTTTGGCGACTCCATAGCCCAGTGCGGCGCACCAATAGAAGATCATCACCCTGGCCGGAATACGCGCTGGGAATACATACCCGCTGGTGATACTTACGACATTCCTTATCGCTGCTTACTGCCTCTCGGCATAGAAAATCTACTTATCGCAGGACGCTGCCTTTCGGCCACCCATGACGCTCATGCCTCAGTACGCAGCATGGGACAGTGTATGGCAATGGGTCAGGCCGCTGGTACGGCAGCTGCGTTGGCAGTAGGGGCGCCGGGTTCACAACGAACGCCCCGCACACTGCCTGTGCGGGAACTACAGGCTCGATTGCTCGCTGATGGAGCTTTGCTATCGGGAACTAGAGTCTAGCAAAAGGAGGAGAAACAGGTGGCAAGCCATCAAAACAATTTGCTTCTGACCACCACAGTGGGCAGTTACGCTATGCCCGGCTGGTTAGTCACAGCAGGCCAGGCCATTAGGGGTGGAGAGTACGGCTCATATGATATCGAAGAAACGTTGGCAGATGCCACTGATGTAGCCATCCAGGACCAGTTGAAGGCTGGTATGGACATACTGGTGGATGGAGAAATGCGCCGCCTCGACTTTGTAATGGGCTTCTATGATCACCTGCAGGGCATCCTTCTTTTGCCTCCACGGCGAATGATGGGACCCGAGGGCCATGATATGCGGCCAAAATGGCAGGTGCTGGAGCCGATACAGGCTCCTGAAGGATTGCGAACGGTTCCAGATTTTCGTTATTTGCAGAAGGCCACAGCAGGTCTGGGCAAAGCACTCAAAGCCACTGTGCCAGGGCCTTTTACGCTCTCCGGCAGGCTTGATCCTGGTACCGTCTACCGGGATCGGATGGAGGTAGCCTGGGCGCTCGTCCCCGTCGTCAACCAGGAACTACGTCAACTGGTTGAGGCCGGCGCAGACTACATCCAAATCGATGAGCCATCCTTTGCTGTATATCCAGAGCGTGTCAAGGATTATATCGAACTCTGGAATGCAACTGTCGAAGGAGTGAATGCCAGGCTGGCCATGCATACCTGCTTTGGAAATTACCGCTGCAAGCCTGTCGGCAAGCGGCTCTACCGTCCGCTTTTCCCCCACTTACTGGATGCGAAAGTCGACCAGTTCATCCTCGAATTTGCCAATCGTGAAATGGCCGAATTGGAACTACTCGGCGAGATCGCCGGGCAGCGCGAGATAGGCGCGGGTGTGGTGGATGTCAAATCCTACTTTATCGAAAAGCCGGAAGACGTGGCAGAGAGAATACGGCTTCTGCTCAAGTATGTAGAACCCATGCGCTTGCAGATCTTGCCCGATTGCGGCTTCAGCCAGACAGCGCGCTGGGCAGCCTTTGCCAAAATGCAAGCGATGGTCGCAGGCGCAAAGATCGTGCGTCACGAACTCAGCGGAGGAGGCGAATAGATGGCTACTATCATGACAGTAACCGGCCCGCTTGACCCCTCGCTGTTAGGTGTCACCTACGCCCATGAACATTTGTTAGGCGGCCCGCCCGATTGGAGTCCCGATCATCAAGATTCGGACCTGACCATGCTTTCATTCGATGCAGCCGTTAAGGAACTTGAGATCTTCAAGCTCGCCGGCGGACAGGCCGTCGCGGAGATGTCACCATCCGACTACAATCGCAGTCCCACCCAACTCCGTGACCTATCGATCACAACGGGTGTCCATATCATTATGACCACCGGGCTGCACAAAGAGGCGTTCTCGCATCCTTTCACTGCAGAATCGACCGTCGATGAACTGGCCGCAAGTTTTACGAGGGATGTCGTCAATGGAGTAGGACAGATAGTAGTGAGGGCAGGGGTAGTCAAGGCGGCTACCAGTCTCAACACGATCACGCCGGGCGAGGAGAAAGTGCTACGAGCTGCCGCTCTCACCCACCTTGCTACAGGTGCGCCTATTTCCACCCATACTCAGAATGGTACAATGGGCCTTGAGCAGTTAGCCATCTTTAAGAGCCTGGGCGTGAACCTTTCAAGAGTGGCGATCGGGCATGTTGACCGCAAGCTCGAGTATGATTACCACAAAGCCATGCTTGATAGCGGCGCCTACCTGATCTATGATCAGATCAGCAAGGAAAAGTATGTTCCTGATCGAGAACGAGTTGCGCTGCTCATTCGCCTGGTAACAGAGGGATACGGAGACCGGATCATGCTGGCAGGTGATTTCGGCAGAGCCTCCTATTGGACAGCAAACGGAGGCGGCCCAGGACTCACCTATATATTATGGCGTTTCGTTCCCTGGCTCATCTCAGAGGGGATGTCTGAGGAAGCAGCTAGGGCGATGCTCACGGACAATCCTGCGAGGTTTTTTACTTTTTAATTGCTTGAAGCCAACAAGTACGAACTCACCGAACGCTCCCGCCTCTCTCCTTCCATGCCCACTCTTCAGAACTGACAGAGCTGGGCTGTCACACGGAAAAGCAGAGGGTCCACAAAAGTATTACATTATATAGGCAATCTTCTAGAAACGGATTTTACGAGATACAATGCGTGACAGGCAGACATGTTGGGCCACAGGCACATGTTCTATAAGCGCATGCCTCATACTGCTCAGAGAGTACGTGGCACTTTCTTCCCCTTATGCTCAAGCTTTAAATCACTTCTCAGGCCCCTGGAAGAGAGATAAATGGAGTGCGTGAGAAAGAGGTTACCGTTCTGTCATGCCAGGTTATTTGTCTTGGTGTCACCTATATGGATGACTTTGTGAATAAATAGTGCAATTTACTCACTTTGAGCAAATTGCACTATAAGTCGAGCGGAACCGACGGGCATCGGCCTCGCTCTCACCAGTGCTGGTCCACTTCCTAGCACCTCACGGGAAGCTCTATCAAAGGCTCCTCATTCTTGAAAGGAACGGCGCTTCATCCCCCGGATGAATC
>Ga0137385_10002975_pt1 | contig 14622 bp, 14 predicted proteins | sample SagtaG_FD_104921 | JGI IMG/M metagenome (GOLD analysis project Ga0137385, IMG submission 104921) | Vadose zone soil microbial communities from Sagehorn Ranch, Mendocino, California, USA - Sage2_R_80_16 metaG | ecosystem: Environmental > Terrestrial > Soil > Vadose zone | place: USA: California...
TCAATCGCCTGGAAGGCCAGAGCCATGGGTGTGATATCTTGAGCATTCTTCAGGTAGTGATTGGGATCAGAGATGCCTGAGACCATATCTGGCTGGACGGTTTCTATAATCGGTGGATGGGAGAAGGGTAGTCGCTCTGTCCAGGGAAAACTTTCAAGCTTCTCGCGCAGATCTGGTAATGATGAGCCTCCTCCGACCAGGTAGATCGCCGGTGGCAGCAACTCCCCCTTGGCTAATTCCTCGATCAACAGTTCCACGCTATCCATCCAGGTCTGGCACTCTGGAGCCAGGATGGCTGAAATGGCTTCCCGTTCACTTCCCTTAATCTGACTGTTACTGCTACTATATTGCAACTTGAGTTTCTCGGCGTCTTTGATCGAGATGCCCTTGCCTGCCGCAAGTCGGCGCGTAAAGGTACGTCCACCAAGGGCAAACATCCGTGTTTCCTCGATTCCACCTTGACGCACCAGGGCAATATCGGTCGTACCTCCACCAATATCGATGAAGATGGCACCACTATCAGCACCGGCGTTTGCGCTTAAGCAGCGTGCCAGCGCATACGGCTCAGCAACAATACTGACCAGCGTCAGGTCTAATCCCTGGGCCACGGTTTCCAGTGCGCCTAATTGCATCAGTGGCGCAAAAGCACTGAAGAGTGTCAATGCAAAGTGCCGCCCACGGAAGTTTATGGGATTCGTCACCACCTGCCCATCAATGCGAACAGAGATCACTGCTGCATTAGTCAGGCGCACTTCAATATGTTGATAACCCGTCTCAGCAGCAATCCGGTCTCTGGAATTCTTCAATAACTTCTGTTGCGCAGCAGCGATCATTCCCTCCAACTCTTCTGATGTAATTGGCTCAGAAGGGCGTGGGCGTTGTTTGGTGATCGTAATCGAACTGCCCTTCACCAGCTCTCCAGCTATCCCGATGACTGCCGCTGGGGCAATCACGCCTCCTGCCGACTGTTCTGCCTTGATAAGGGCCTCATTGCAGTTAGCGATCACTCCGGGAATATCAGTCACGATGCCATCGGACATATGAGCATAGCTTTGTGGATGACGACCTACGCCCAGCACAACCACCTGATCGTCATGCACTTCAATGATGATCGCTTTCGCATATGCCGTGCCAATATCAAGGGCAGTGTAGCGCTGAACATCGTCTTCCCCATCAGTAAACTGCTGCTCACCATACACACTACCCGGGTCATATAATCCGTCCTCTGCTGGCTTCTTCCGTATTAAGTTGAGCAGATTTTGAATGATTCCCATTGCTGTATCATCCGTAGGGGCCCTCTTGCAGGTGCCCTGAAACTCCTAACTTCGATTATCAATCATCTTGTACATGCACTGTACGTTATAACACGTTCACATGGCAACCGCAAGGGTCGCCCCAAGCCGGAGTGCAGAGGGCGGCCGCCCTTTGCCGGAGCGCGAGGTGATATTCAGACCACCAACGAACTTCGTTCTGGCTTCGCCCAAGTGGTCTGAAAGGAGTGAGGTGTCCTCGCACAACTCCTTCCTCCTCGACGCCTGTAGAGCACCCTCTCCGGGGGAGAGGGAAGAGATTTATCCAGCACGTGCGGCAAAAAAGAACTTGGAAAGCGCCCTAGAGGCCCAATTCTGCGCTCCGTTACGGAGTTATCGTTTGCAAGCTCATACATTGTATGATAAATTCAACAATAGAATTTAGCTCATCTCTAAGAAATATAAACCGACTTTAACGTATATTATGCAGGGCTATTATATCAAAGGAAGCAGATCATATCAATGGTCAGGGAGAGAACAACACTATGCCGATGACGATCAAAGTTCCCCGCAGAACATTGCTGGTGCTATGCGGCATCGCTAGCTGTGGCAAAAGCACCTTCGCCGCCAGGCGTTTTATTCCAACCGCTATCGTCTCATCAGACTTTTGCCGCATGCTCGTCTGCGACGACGTAAACAATCAGCAAGTAAATCGCGATACATTTGATCTCTTCCACTATATTATTCATAAGCGCATGTTCAATGGGCGTTTTACAGTAGCAGATAGTACAGCACTCCAGCCCGACGCACGTCGTAGACTGCAGGAACTGGCACGTAGACATGGTTACCTGGCCTGTTTGCTGATCTTCAATGTCCCTGCGACCATCTGCCTGGAGCGCGATCGGAAGCGGGAACGTCGAGTAGGCGACCCGGTAATTATCTATCATGCCGGATTGCTCCAGAAAGCACTATTAGATGTGCCAAATGAAGGCTGGGATCAAGTGCATATTCTGGGAGAAGCGGACATTATGGATGCAGTAATTGAAATCGGACCGTAAATAGCCCTAAACATGCCATTATTTCCGTTTATTCAAATGAGAGGGAGTCTATCTTGCCCTAGAAAGTGAGCCAGAAGTGATAAAGCTTTGGCGACGCAAACCAGAGAACGACTATGCTTTGTACAATGACATCACTGAGCCAGTCCTTGTAGGCATCACGGAACGAATACCCGCCAGGCTGCTTCCCCGTGAATCATGGATAAAGCGATTCTGGAGAGGTCTGGGTCGATTCTTCGCTGCCATTATCAGAATGTTCAACCAACTCCTGCTCGTAACACTCTTTTGTGTACTGGTGCTCCTCATCACCCGCTTTGTTCTGCATTTGCTCAACCTCAATCTCGGCGACTTCTCCTCCTGGGTCGAACTGCTCAGTGCGCCCCTACTCTCTCCCTTCATGAAAGTGCCTCAGCTTGCAAATATCATTCAGCCTTTAACCTACAATGGCTACACCATCGACACTCTAACCCTGGTTGCCATCGTCGCCTATACCCTGGGAGTAAGGATCATCACCTGGATCATACGAGTCCCACGTAAACCAAAGAGAAATAAGATGCAGATGCGCCCCTCTCTCCAGCATCTGCGAAAGAATTACCCACATCCGTATACGTCGAGGTAAATTCAGGTTCCGGCCCCCGTAGAAGGCCTTGAACCCACTGAATATAGGCCAATAGCTTGTGCCGCCGCCGGCGGCACAAGCTATTGGCCTATATTCAGTTTCTACTCTTCCAATTTCTTCATGATGACGGTATACTACCCAAAAAAGAAACTTGTAATGAAAGGCTCGTATGGCGACCTCATTTATCTGGAAACGACCCAACCTGCAATTCCCTCAACCCTTCGACAGCATCTTCTTCGACATTGACGGCGTCCTGATCAAAGCCACCTGCTCATTTCGTGCCGCCGACATTGCCGTGGCAGAATACGTCGTAGGCAGAATCCATGGCCTCGATTGGGGTCAGAACGAAGACAAACAATTAGTAACCCTCGACGAGGTGAACGCCTTCAAACAAGCGGGTGGCTACAACAATGACTGGGACATGTGCTACCTGCTTGCAACCCTCTTCACAGCCCGCCTGCGTGAATGGAAAGGCACTCCCCTGGCAGAGCGCAACATCCGAGAGTGGGCCGAACTCTCAAGAATTGCCAATCTGCAAGGCCATGGCGGCACTGAATGGGTTCGGGAAGTAACTCCTGCCAGCGCACAACTTGACTACGGCCTGATCGGCGACCTCTATCACGAATTTTATTGGGGCGCTGCCGAACTCAAAAAACGCTACGGTCAAACAGCCCACTACCTCCCCGATTGGCCCGGATTCGTCCACCGCGAGGAGATGCTCTTCCCCAAAGACCTGCCAGCCAGGTTACACAAAGCTGGCATCCGCCACATTGGTCTGATCACCGGGCGCGTTGGCCCGGAAGTAGATAGCGCCCTGGAACGTATGGAAACCTACTCCGGTGGGCGCTGGTGGGACATAGTGATCGCTGCCGATGAAGCTGCCAAACCAGACCCGCGTGCCTTACAACTAGCAATTGAAGCTGTTAGTGCCAGAGGTGGCCTGTATATCGGGGATACGGCTGACGATTTCGACCTGGTAATAAACTATCGTGCCAGCAAGAGGGAAGAGGAACCAGAGATACTGGTAGTAATGGTGGTGCACGAGGATGAGCTGGAGGTGTACCAGGAACGTGGGGCGGATTTTATGGTGGAGTCGGTGGAGGAGGTGGTGAGGTGTTTGCCGGAGGGGATGAGTGAGATACATGAGTGATCCCCACTTTTCGCACAAGCGAAAAGTGGGGATCACTCATGTATCTCACCCTCGTTTCTGCCCTTCCTCGATCAAACTCACCAGAAACTGTAGCTTCTTAATCGTATGCTCAGCATTGCGCTTATTGCGCTCGTAACCATCGGGTGCAAGCTGCATAAACCAGGCACGAATATCCTCCTCGGAGACATCGTACCACTTTGCATCCGCCTGCAAACGTAAGTAAACCTTCATTTGAGGTTCCTGCTGCTTCTTGCGCGGCGTCAACTGGATCATCTGACCTCCACCTGCACTGTCGCGCTCATCTTCAGCCACAGCAGTTGCCAGTTCCGAAGATGGATGTAATTCTTTGTTCAGAGCCTCGACCTCTGATGCGCGGAAGAAGTAATCACGTCCCACTCCTTTGTACGCCTTAATGCGTCCATCGCGCACCCATTGATCGAGTGTTACCCTATCAATACCCAGGCGGCGGGCGGTCTCACCTGCATCTAAGAAGGCAAATCGCCCACTGCCCGGACCAGACATATTTATCATAAGTTCACAATTCCTCTCTAGCCCTGGGCCCCTACCTCTGTCGCAATGTAATCAGGCTTCTGTAGTGATATCGACCTCGGTGGATTGCTCCTCCCTCTTTACTTCAAAAAACATCAGCAACGTACTACCATAGCGTCGCTCGTCCGCCAGCACCAGGCGAGTGAGCGGAACCTGCCCCACACCTGGCCGCTCCTTGGGATGAATCTGTACAATCACCAACCCGTCTTCCGCTACAAGTGGCGAACTATCAAGCAATTCCAAGGCACGCGCTGCCAGCCCCTGGTACTGTGGTGGGGCCACATAAATGATATCATACTCTCGCCTGGAATTGCCTTCTTGTCCTGGTGTTCGTGCTACGCGAAATGTAGGGGCATCCCTTGTGGGTGCCCTGGGGGTGGGTGCCAGGAGTGATGCCTGCAAAAACTTAAACGCATCAGTATAGATAGTCTCAGCATGTGCTGCCAGGCCCGTAATTTGCAAATTCTCACGCACCAGTTTCAGCACACTCATATTCATCTCGATAAATGTGGCATGAGCAGCACCCCGGCTCAGGGCCTCTATGCCGACACTTCCTGTGCCTGCAAAAAGGTCCAGAAAACGCGCACCTTTTATGCGTACAGCAAGAATATCAAAAAGTGCCGTCTTCACGCGATCCATGATAGGGCGGGTACTGATTGTTTTGGGGGACTTCAACTTGCGTCCCTTAGCCTGACCAGCTACTACACGCATGGAAACTCCTCTTGCCAAAATGGGTTGTGGTGGTGTATGGTAAGATTGTATCAATCTTACCACGAGAGTGATACACTTCATCATGGATTCGATTCGTTCGTTGGAATGGATATCGTATTTAATATGTCCTTTAGAGATAAGCTGCTTGCTGTGTAAGCCTGAGAAAGTTGAGACGCGAGACGTATGCTAAGCCCTTCACCTACTCAACAACCGCCAGTGCCGCCAGTGCTGGAACCAAAACCTGAAGAGAAAAAGGTTGTATATACAAAGAAGAGAAGGGCAGGTGAAACTCCTGCTGCACTGGCCATCAAGGCTGTACTCCGGCCGATTATCAAGGTCTTTTACTATGTACTTCGATTCGCAGGGACCCATAAACTTATCAGCCTGGCTATGGTCATCCTTTTCATAGCGGGTATTTTTGGTACAAATATACTGGTGACACACCAATTGCCCTTCGGCATTGGTGATCCCTTCTACAGCCTCTCCGCACGTAGTCAGGCCAGTGCTGATAATATAAAAGCATGGCTGTATGCAGTACGGGATGGAGATGTGACCACGTTGAAGAAGGTTAACCAGGAGATCGCCAGCGTTACTACAAAAACACCACCCGATCCAGCTCAACTTGTCGCACAATTTAGTCAGACGCAGGCGCAGGTGACCTGGAAAGCTATCAATGTGATCGCCGTATATGGCGAGGTAGATACAACTCTGGATACCTTTGTGGAGATAGATATGGCTTTGCCTGGGGCTGGTGGCAATGCAATTGTTATCTGGCATTTCACAACGGTTCCAGTTACAGCGGATCCCAATCTCAACGGGATTATCATTTTTATTGACCTTGTAACGGTCCACAAAACTTTGGTCTAATCTACTCGTGTACTCAGTCAGCACGAAGAGCAGAAGGGATAGACTGCTATGGCAACAAATGCTAAAGGAAAAGAGGGAGACCTGGATCGCTCAATCAATGTCGGTCTGGACCAGTTTGGGCGCTTTTTGAAGTTCCGCTGGATTTGGATTGTCCTCTCGCTACTGGGCCTCTGGTATATCCTGAGTAGTGGTATCAATTTTGGTCCACCAGACCCAGGAACGCTTATTCGGGGCTTCCTCCAGATTGCCTTCGCGATCTTCTACATTCTCATCCAGTTCATCGCCCTCTTCATGTTTTTGGGACGTGCGCGTGTGTACTGGGTAATGCCTGTTGAGACGGGTGTGACCTTTGATGACTACAAGGGCAATCCAGAGGTGCTTGAAGCCGCACGGCGTATCGTAATGTTGATACGCGGTGTCGATGAGTTCAAGCAGATGGGAGGCCAGCCTGTACGGGGCCTCCTCCTCACAGGTCTGCCAGGAACAGGTAAGAGCTACCTTGCCCAGTGTATGAGTACAGAGGCAGGAGTCCCGTTTGGGTATGCCAGTGCTGCGAGCTTCCGTGCCATGTTCATTGGTATGGATGTACTGATGATCTGGCGGCTCTACAGGAAGGCTCGGAGGTTGGCCCGTCAGTATGGTGGTTGCGTGATCTTCATGGACGAAATTGATGCGATTGGTATGTCACGTTCAGCTCGTGGTGGCGGTACGATGGCGATGGGTGGTGGTATCTTTGGAGGTATGGGTGGCACCGGTGGTCTCAACCAGCTGCTGATGGAGATGGATCCCCCAAACATCGAGACAGGCTGGTTTAAGAAGATCCTGCGTGTCATTGGTCTCTATCATGGTCGCGTTCAGTCTCAACCTGTGCTGACAATCGGTGCAACGAACGTTCCTGAATCACTCGACCAGGCACTCTTGCGTCCTGGCCGCTTCGATCGCAAGATTCACGTTGCCCCACCAACTGACAAGCATCGTGGAGAGGTAATTGAGTACTATCTCGATAAGGTCAAACACGATCCTAACATCTCAATACCAGCATTGATACAGCGCATGGTTGACTATACTCCTGTAGAGATCAAGCATGTCGTCAACGAAGCCGCGATCATTGCTCACTTCGATGGGCGCGATAGTGTGACATATAAGGACCTGATAGAGGCCCAGGACGTACACGAATATGGCCTTCGCCAGGTCAGTGAATTGACAGCGCTTGAGCACCGCCGTCTTGCCTATCACGAGGCCGGTCATACTGTAGCTCAGTACTACCTGCTGGAACGCCACTTCCCGGCATTTGTGACTGTGCATCGACGAGGTGACGTTGAGGGAGCAGCAGCATTTGCTCATGGGCGGCCAAAAGAGTCTGTGATCACCAACAGTAAAGAAGAGATTCTTGGCCTCATCCAGGTGAACCTGGCTTCTCGTGCTGCTGAAGAGTTGTTCCTTGACGTTAATTTGAACGGAGTTACGGGTGACCTTGCAACCGCGACAGAACTTGCTGCTCGTTATGTTGGTGTATATGGTATGGATGGCACGTTCACATCAGCTTTAGCTGGCGTCGGTACCGTTTTCCAGGGAGTGGTGCAGGTGCCAAGGTCCAGTGAGCGTATAGAAGCTGTTCTCCAATCTCAATTCAAGGCTATCAAGCAGCTCTTCCAGGAGCATCGCGAGGCTGTCATTGCCATCGCTGAAGCCTTGATTGAGCGTGACGAGCTGGTGGCGGACGAGATCAAGCAATTGATCGAAGAGGCCGATGCCAGGCAGGTTGCTAAGAAGGTCTTGTCCGATTTCGAGCCTGTTCTGGGCAATGGCAATGGGAAGAATCGAAACGGGAGGACTCCTCTTGTTGCTGGTAGCAGTAACGGCAGTAGCAAGCCTCTGGTCCAGCCACAGTCTCCTTCAACACCATTGCGGTCCTCTGATAGTGGCCTTAGTAGTACTGGCAGTGCTGGCAATGTAAGTGATATCCAGCTACCTCCCGCAGATGACGGTATGTCATTCCTCGTAGATGGATAGGCACATAAAAACAGGAGTTCGCCCGAATGTTGGGAGCAGAGGCAAAGTCCTCCGCCCCTCAACATTCGGGCGAACTCCTGTTTTTAGAACTTCGCGGTGCTACTTTTTACACCTATACGTCCCTCCGTACGTTGTATAAGTATGGTTCCTTCCAAACTCATGCATAAAGAGATTTCAATACATGACAGTGAAAACAATAGTAAAAGACCTTTCACCCCTGCCTGGAGAAGGGCAAGCGCACAAACTCTCCTGGCAAATGCTCCTGATGTGGGCAGTGGTTCTGGTGCTCTTCATTGCCGCCATCTTCATGCGTCTCTACCACCTTGGGCTTCCTTTCGACCGGGATAGTTACGATGAAGGTGTCTACTGGCAATCATTGCGAGCTATGAGTGCCGGGCATCCCCTCTACCAGCAGATCTTCTACTCGCAACCGCCCTTCTTTTTACTTTCTGTGTACCCCTTCTTTACTCTATTTGGTAGCACGCTCTGGTCCGCACGATTTGGTATAGCCATGATTTCCCTTCTCGGCCTGGTGGGTGCGTTTCTGCTGGGGAAGGCATTGAGCGGACGGGCCGGAGCCATTGCGGCGCTCTTGTTACTGGTCGTTGACCCTTTCTACCTGGCACAATCGCAGACAATTCAAGCAGAGGCATCGTTTGTGGCATTTACGCTGCTGGCAGTTGGACTGGCCTATCTCTGGTGGCAACATCCAGAGGGAAAACGGGGTCTGTTTTATGCAGCACTTACAGGCATTACCCTCTCTCTTAGTATTTTGTGTAAGTTGCTCGCTCTCTCCACCCTGGTACCCATTGGATTGCTTATGCTGGCTCGTCTCTGGCAAATCTGGCGGAAACAACCAGGGACCAGCAGGCGAAGCTTGCTGCCCATGGCTATAGGCATCCTCGCCTTCTTAACAATAGCTTTCCTGGTGCTCCTCCCTTTTCTCAGCACATTCGGTAATCTAATCCAGGATGTAATTACGTTCCATACAGATGCCGGGTCGAGATTGGTGAACGGGAGCAGCAGATTACTAAAAATGCAGCACTTACTGACATCAATATTAGCTCTCGCAGCACTCTGGGGAGCATCGGCTGCCCTTTTTCGGCGAGATTGGCGTATCATACCGCTCATTGCCTGGTTCTTTGCAGTGTTTGTTCAGCTCCTACAATTGTCTCCTCTCTTTCATCACCACCTGATCTCCCTGATACCCCCGCTCATTGCTATGGCAGTGATGGGTATTGCCGGCTTTCCATATAATGGTAGTAGGATAGGGAGTATGACGAGGTTCACAAAAATTGCAACCTCAATTACTCTTGTGCTGATCCTTGCTGCTACTGTGCTGAACGTGGCTGAAATCCTGTCGTATTACAATGGAGAGGTGCAATATAGTAACCTCAGTGTAATCCAACAAGACTTCCGCGTTGCGGCAGACCTCCACAATGCTATTGCAGCCGATCAGCTGGTTGTGACCGATGCGCAGTTTGTGGTAGCCCTTGCAGATCGAAATACTCCTCCGTCGCTTGTGGATACATCGTCAGTACGTCTGGACACTGGTTATATAACGGCTCAGGACCTGATTAGTGAAGCATCGCAACCGCAGGTGCATGCGGTACTGTTCTATTCTAAACGCTTCCTGCAGATGCCAGACGCGCGGGTCTTCTACAACTGGGTCGCGCAGCACTTTCATCTTTTGCATATCTATGGCCCTGGTCAAGAATTGTGGCTAAAATAGATAATATACGGCTCGATGTTTGTAATGTAGCTACAGTGGTTCTGTGCCAGGGTGACCGGTTTTTGCTGGAACCTTGTATTGTCCCAACCCAAAGGGGGATCACGATGCATAGAAAAAAGACGTTTAGCACAATGGAGATTGTGCTCCTGGTTGTGTTGATTGGTTCACTGATACTCTCTTTTCTAGAGGCCCGGCGCGAAGAGAAGAGAAAATATTCCTAAGCAGGCCAATACACCAAAAGTCCTACAGGCATGACCATATGAGCATGTTCAATATCCACAGTTGTGAAGTTTCCCTGGGCGGTTCGTTATATGTCAGAGAACTGTCCGTGTCTCAAGAAGTATGAGAAGAACCAAATTGTCAGAAGCACAGGAAGCAGGTAAGCATGGGGAAGCGCCAATTTGTGCGAATAACGCCTTCTCAGCAGAAAGAGCAAAGCCGGGGGTATACTCCATCCGCTAACAACCTTTCGATGGCAGGTGCGCAACCAGGTACTTCATCTGCCCAGCCCCGCGAAGGATTATCTTCACCAGTGCTCCCATCACGTCGTCCTGGTACGGGACTCTTGTCGAATTGGAAAGCTGGTAAGTCGCTGTCCTCTCCTCTCGTTGAAAACTCAAAGGCGGCAGCTATGGCCGACCTGGAGACGCTGAAACATGGAGCGGCACAGGAATTAGTTTCACCACCTGCTTTCAACTCTGGCACGCTAGCAGGGCTGCCCTTGGAGCGGATCTCACCACACGAATCGGGGTTTAATTCAATAGGAAATGTATCGGAGTTATTCTCCGGGCCAGTCTCCCCACACCAATCAGGAATTGGACACCTACCGATAACCTTTGCAAATCCCCAAACCTTTCAGCCTGCGGCACCTGTCCAGCAATCTCCTTCACGGCCATTGCAGCCTATGTCTGGAACCGGGCCTGACTCACAGCCACTGGCTCCAATGTTTTCGCCCTCTGCAGACACTACGTCCTCACTATGGGAGCGATCGCCCCGGGCATCGAAGCCTTTACCGTCGATGCCGTTGAGACAGGCGCAGGGACCAGGTCTTGCAGAAATATGGGTAAAACAGAAGCAACGTAAGAAACGCAGAGTGCCCGTCTGGGCGCGTCTGGTTTTGTGCATTATCTTGCTACTACTGGTCACAGTTGGGGGTGTAGGGGGCTACTACTATTTTACTCTATCAAATACCCTGAAAAATGTCACAGATCAGAAGGTGACACGTCTCAAAGGTGACGATGATCCCAATAGGGGACGGAATAATAGTGGTGGTGATATTTTGAGCGGCGGTCGCCTGAATATTCTTTTATTGGGCAGTGATACGGATCAAAAGTTTAATAATACATATCTAGCCCAAACGGATATCGTCGTGACAGTTGATCCCGCCTCGAAGACCGTTGGTATGCTGTCTATTCCGCGAGACTTTTATATCAATATCCCTGGCGTTGGAATGCATAAGCTGGATGAAGCATATGGCTATGGGGGGGTAGCTCTCAGCCGCCTCACGATTTACCAGGATTTTGGCATTCCTATCAATTATTATGCATGGGTTGGTCTGGATGGATTTATCAAGGTGATCGACACGGTTGGCGGCGTCGATGTGGATGTCCTGCACCCGATTACCGATGATAATTACCCGGATGATATTGGTGATCACGGCAAAGATATTTTTGCTGTGAAGCGCCTCTATCTCGCACCTGGGCCCCAACACCTTGACGGGCCATCAGCGCTGGAATATGTGCGTTCGCGCCACGCCGACCTCATCGGGGATTTTGGTCGTTCAGCCCGTCAGCAGCAGGTGCTCACTCAATTGAAGACAAAACTCAACAACCCGGATATCTTTGGGAAGCTGCAAGAGATAGCAAACGATCTGAACGGGTTTGTCAAGACGGATATGCAGTTGACTGATATCTTGCGCCTGATGAACTTTGCTCGCAACCTCGATCAGAGTAAGATCAATCGCGTCATCTTAAGCGGACAATACTCAAATGTTGGTACCCTGCCTGATGGGACATCGGTCGTGTTTCCTCATTGTGCTCAGATTGTGCCAGTGATTTCCAGGATGTTCGCTTTGGGCAGTAATGCGAGATGCAACATTCAGGCAAATAGCGGGAATAGCCCCATCCTGGCCTCTGCACCCAAGCCTGCATCTGCCTGGAGCCAGGGCGACATAAGGGGAGGCGCCTACACTCAGCCACCGTCTGATAGCACATGGCAAACGGCAAGTCAAATGGCCACAGCGAGTAAGATGACTTTGCAAGGGAACACATCGGAGTTGTTTGGGGTACGTGGCCTGCTCGACCTGCTGTTGCTAGTCATCTGTGAGTCCCCAGGTGCTATGCAAACCTAAGGGAGTGCAGGGGGCTTTGTCTCCTGCCAGGCACCCTGTCTGGGGGCGCGCAACCCTGCCTGGGGGGCAGGTAATAGGGGTATGATGAAGCGCAGGTAATAGGGGTATCCCCCTCAGGCGTCCCTTGAGCGGGATTGTGAAGGGCAGCCGCCCTTCACCTGGGACTTGGGGCACAGCCCCAATTTCCTCATCTTCTCGCATGCCGCCGCAGGCGGTACGCAAGAAGGGTACAAAGAGTTTTTGCAGTGTTCAGATGCTGGTATTTTTCGTAATGAAGCGTTTTTTCTGAGTGAAGGTGTTTCTTTTATCCAGGTTAGGAAGCAGGTAGACCATAGTGAAGCCAGTGAAGCGGCAATTTGTACAAATTCACTTCCCTCAGCAGCAAGAACAACACCCGGACGCACCAGAACAAGATATATTAGAACAATCTGCACTCCAGGCACCCCCCTCACAACCATGGTCGCAAATGTCTCCAATACAAATGTCCCCAGTACAGATGTCGCCAGTGGCTATGCCAGGAATGCCTTCTAGAAGCCTCCCACCTCCGCAGGATGCCAATGGTGTTGCAGGGTGGGGGCAAGCCAGGTGGGATAAACCCCCGCCCCTACTATATCCGGGTTTTGCAAATCCGCCTGTATATAGCCCTGTAACATCGCGATCACCTTGGGAACCTCCCCCACCCTGGAAGGGGATTCCAACACGCAAAAAACGCCGAATGCCACTTTGGGGAAAAATCGTGTTGACCTTGTTGTTGCTCCTCCTGATGGGGTTAGGTGGTGTGGGAGGTTATTACTACTATATTTTTTCGAATACTTTGAGTGGTGTCACAGGACAGCAGCTCAACCGTGCCCCAGACGATCAACCTGACCCAGGGCGTAAGGCCACCAACGGAGGCATTTTGAGTGGTGGCCGCTTTAACATTCTTTTGTTAGGCAGCGACACGGATTACAAGACCGTGAGTGTGAATGGAGGTGCTCTAGCCCAGGTAGATATCGTGGTGACGATTGATCCTGCCTCCAAAACTGTTGGTATGCTCTCGATTCCTCGTGACTCGTGGTTGCATGTGCCCGGATATGGAATGAAAAAACTGGACCAGGCGTATCTACTTGGGGGCGGTGGCAAAGGTGGAGTGGAACTGACCAGCCGTACAATTCATCAGGACTTTGGTATTTATATCGACCACTATGCCTGGGTAGGACTTGACGGGTTTATTAAAGTAATTAATACTGTTGGTGGTGTGGATGTTGATGTAATCCATCCAATTGTCGATGATACCTATCCCGATGATATCGGCGATCATGGCAAGGATATCTATGCAGTGAAGCGGCTCTCTCTAGCACCTGGGCCCCAGCATCTGGATGGGCAGCAGGCGCTTGAGTATGTGCGGTCACGTCATGCTGATCTTAATGGCGACTTTGGGCGTTCTGCCCGCCAGCAGCAGGTATTAAATCAATTAAAGACAAAACTGAACAACTCTGGGCTCATCGGAAAACTCCCTGAACTGGCAAATGATCTGAAGGGTTCCGTCATGACGGACCTGAATTTGCCTGATGTCGTGACGCTGATGAACTTTGCCCGTTCGCTCGATCCAAACAAGATTAAGCGTATCACCCTCGGACCACCCTACTCGGAGACAAAGAGTATTGACACCGATGCTGGTCTTCAGTCGGTCGTGTTTCTGAATTGTAATCAGATTTTGCCAATCATTACACCAATGTTTGGCAATCAGGCAAAGTGCGACAATGGATATGTGATAAGTAGTGCAACTCCCATTGCTGCTCACTTGCAGCCATCACCTGCCTTGAACAATGGAGTCCAGGTGGGTTCTGTGAGCACAGGGAGCGTAGAGAACATATGGCAGCTGATCAGTCAATTGGCAGGTATGAGTGCAATGAACGGTGCTGGCAGTGACCTTCTAGGGGTTCACAGTCTACTGGACCTGTTATTCCTGGGGGTGTTTGAGTCACCTGCTGCACTCCAGATATGATTGGGATGTATATATAAGCATGATGAAGAGATACAAACCCTGGTCTAGATTTTGCTTGCTCGTGCTCCTGGCTCTTAGTGTCCAGGGATGTTTTGGAATTGGGGATAACAATTCCAGTAACACAGCACCTATCAATACGGGTACCGGCCATCAAGTAAACGTGACCCAGAATGTTTTCAAAGGGAAGCTGTATTTTACGATTGACCGTAATCTGTGGATGCTTGATGGTACGACGAGTAAAACTCTTCAGTTGACAAAAGGCAAGGATGTCCGAGACCCGGCTGTTTCTCCCGATGGCAAATGGATAGCCTTTATTATACGCTCCAAAAACTCACCCGA
>Ga0137385_10002980_pt1 | contig 14615 bp, 16 predicted proteins | sample SagtaG_FD_104921 | JGI IMG/M metagenome (GOLD analysis project Ga0137385, IMG submission 104921) | Vadose zone soil microbial communities from Sagehorn Ranch, Mendocino, California, USA - Sage2_R_80_16 metaG | ecosystem: Environmental > Terrestrial > Soil > Vadose zone | place: USA: California...
ACTTCCATGGAATCGGGAAAGGTGGTTTGGTAAAAGGCTGGTGCGCGCGCCTGCGCCACGATCGTGCCATAGAGACACGCCATCCTATTGTCCCGCAAGGTACGCGAAACAGGTGAAATATCATCAGGATAGCTCAGCGGCCCAGGGCCGGCTCTTGGACCTGGGAGGCGTTGTCACCCGTGGCCGTGCCCGCTATCTCAACGCCTCGATGGACGCAATGGTAATATAGGAATGCCGAGTTCCCTGCATAACCCTCGCCCGTTCCGGTCGCGCGGAGCCGCCACCGCCAGGGTCCTGGCCGCGGCCTTGCTGCTTGGCCTGCCGCTCTCCGGCTGCTTCAGCGAGACCTATCAAAAAGGCTACATCGTTCCCGAGGGGGCGCTCGAGCAAATTCCGATCGGGGCCAGCCAGGAGCAGGTGCTGATCGTGCTTGGCACCCCCTCGACAGTCGCCACCGTGGCCGGCGAGGCATTCTATTACATCTCCCAGCGCTCCGAGCGGCCGGTCGCCTTCATGCCGCAGGAGGTGGTGGATCAGCGGGTGATCGCGGTCTATTTCGACAAGAACCGCCGGGTCGAGCGGCTCGCGAACTATGGCATGAAGGACGGCAAGATCTTCGACTTCGTCAGCCGCACCACGCCGACCAGCGGGCGCGAAATCAATTATCTAGGCAACTTCTTCCAGCTGTTCTCCTTCAAGCCGGGCATGTGAGGCGGCCGCGCCTGCGCTGGCGAACGGTTGCTAAGTGTGGGCCTAACCTTGGGCGCTTAGTTTACTGCTCGTTCTCGCCCACCGGGCCGCGCACGAGGTCCATGATTTCGATCACGTTGTGGTCGGGATCGTGGAAATAGGCGCTGCGGCCTTGGAATGTTCCGGCGCGCCGATTCTCCTCCTTGAAAATCGCGATCCCTTTCGACGCCAGGAATGCTTTGGCGCGGTCATATTCCTGCGCTGTGAGGCGGAACGCATGATGGATCTCGTGCCTGTTGGGCGGATTGGGATCGATCGGCTTCTCGGAATAGGTCAGCACGAAACAGTCCTTGCCCGCGGCGCGCATGAAGACCATGCGGTCATTGCGCCTGACCTTCTCCATGCCCATGATCTCGGTATAGAATTTTTCCGCCCGGTCGAGGTTCTTGACCGGGATCGTGAAATGCAGGACGCCCTCGGTCTTCAACATCCTTCTGCTCCTCTTCGGAGGACGGACGACAGACGATGGAGGACAGATAAAGCACTCATCGGTCGTCTGTCGTCCGTCCTCCGTCGTCCGTTTTCACAAAATCCTGGTAGGTCAGCTTCGCGCGGGGATAGGTCAGCCCGCTCTGGGTCATCCCGAAGGCGACACACATTTCCGCGAAGCGGATGCCGATCGCCTTGGTATTGAGCACCTGGACGCCAGCCGCCTCGGCCAGGTCCTTTGGATCGACGACATAGGGGATCAGGGCGCCGCCGAGCGGCATGATGATCTCGGCGCGGGTCTCGCTCACGAGCGCGCGCATGATCGAGACCGTCTTGTCAAAAATTTCCTGGCGGCGCCGGCTGATGTCGGCGCCATAGATGCCGATGGGCCTGATGTCGCTCACGAAGCGGTCGAGACCAAGGGTACGGAGAATGCGCCAGGTGTAGGGCACGTGCGGAGCAAGCGGCACCGTGATGCCGACACGGTCGGCGAGCGTCAGCGCGGCGTGCAGCGTGACCCGGCAGAGCCCGATCACCGGGATGTTGACCGCGAGCCGGCCGCCGTCGACCCCCGGATCGAACGTGTTCGAGGAGATCACCGCGTCGTAGCCGTTCTCCGCCGCCCAGAAAATCTTTCGCACGATAGCCGGGGTCTCCATCATGTGGTGCAAGCCGTTGAGCGCGCTCTGGGCGCCGATCGTCTGCATCACCTGCGAGCCCGCGAAATCGTCGGGAAAGCCGATCTCGACCTTGGTGCCCGGCGAAGCGTAGCCGTTGAGCAGCTTCTCGATCGCGGCGACGTCATAAGGCGGTTGCGACTTCGCCGTCCGCGGCGCCTGATCGACGACGAGAATCCGCATGGCGCCTTTCCCCCTCAACGAGGAGCCGACGCGGAAGCCGAAACCCGCCTCATTCGATCACCTCGTCGGCGGAAAGCTGCGGCGGGATCGCAAGTCCGAGGGCGGCCGCGGTCCTGCGATTGATCACGAGCTGAAATTGCGTCGGCTGCTCGATCGGCAACTCGCCTGGCTTCGCGCCTTTCAAAATCTTGTCCACGAAGGTAGCGGCGCGGCGGTAGAAATCCTTGAGACTTTCGCCATAGCTCATCAGTCCCCCGGCCTCGGCATATTCGCGCTCCGGAGAGATCGATGGCAGACCAGACTTGAGCGCAAGCTCGGCGAGCCGCTGCTGCTGCTTGAAGAAAAATCCGTCATCCGCGACCATGACTGCCTCGATGCGTTCGCGCGCCAGGGTGGCAAACGCGGTCTCGATCTCCTGCGGGTCCTGCGCGTCGACAGGCACGAGCGCGATGCCGGACTTCTGCGCAGCGGCCTGCGTGCTCCTGAGGACCGCAGCGTAGTTCGGATTTTCAGGATTCTGCAGCAGCGCGACTCGGGACAGGTTGGGCCGGACCGCTGTCAGCAGCTCCAACTGCTTGGGAGACGTGTCGATGGCCGAACTGGCCAGCCCGGTGATGTTGCCTCCGGGACGCGCCAGACTGGAGACGAAGCCCTTGCCGACGGGATCGACCGAATAGCCCATCACAATCGGAATCGTGCGCGTCGCCTGCCGCACCGGATACACCAGCGCGGGCGCGCCTAAAAAGATGACATCGACTTTCAGTCGCTCGAACTCTTCGATGAAAGCCGCCGTGCGCATAAATCTTCCGTCCGCAAAGCGCCACTCGACGATGTAGTCCTTGCCTGCGACATAGCCAAGCTCGCGCATGCCCTGCAGGAAACCGTCATAGGCAGGGGATCGGATCGCTGCGACGATAATGCCGACCCGCCAGACCTTGGCCGGCTGCTGGGCGCGCGCGGCGAGCGGCCAAGCGACCGCCGCGCCGCCGAGAAGGGTCATGAACTCGCGCCGTCTCATCTGGCCGAATCGAAGCCTGTCATGCGCATGTCGTCCTCCCAGTTCGGATGTGGCTAATACCCTTGCTTCAGGCACCAGTTGGCGAGTTCGAGCCGGCGCGCGAACCAGGCGTCGGGGAAACCTTTGGCATAGCGGATGAACTCGTCCATGATCTTGGCCCGGTAAGGAACGCCGGATACGAACGGATGGAGATTCACGGCCCAGTATTTCGGAAAGCCCTGCTCGCCTTCCCAATAGAGGTAGTCGAAGTGATCCTTCATGATTTGTAGCAGATCGCGAGGCGTGCGTCCGCTCCCATAGGTCGAATAGTCATTGCAGCCTGGCACATTGTAGGGAACCACGACGATTCTTCGCCCGCGCGCCTCGACCGTATAGGGAATATCGCTGTTGAGCGGGGCGGCCCACCAGACGAAGCAGCTCTGCTCGGCCACGAGGTCGAGCGTATGGGGCGTCGAGGAGTGCCCGGGCGAAAGATAGCCGGTCGGCTTCTCGCCCAGAACCCTCTCGAATGCTGCGATCGACTTCGCGATCGAGTCGCGCTCCTGCTCGCGGGTGTGCATGTAGGAATATTCGTGCTCGTAGCTTTCCGACGAGAATTCATGCCCCTTGGCCTTGATCTCCCGGCACAGGTCCGCGAACTGCTCGACCTTCTTGCCGTTCATCAGCATGGTCACCTTGAGATCGTGACGGTCGAACAAATCGAGCAATCGCCAGATTCCGACGCGGTCGCCGTATTCACGCTCGGTGACCGCCGCCATGTTCTTGTTGAAGACCGCATTCGCCGGCGGCGAGCGATGGCTCGATCGTTGCAGCGAATCACGAGTCGCGAAATTTTCCGGCCAGACTTCCCACGGCACGATGAAGGTCACGCAAATCTTCGCCCGGTTCGGCCACTCGATCGGCTTCGGTCGTCCCACTGTTTCCCCTCCTCGCCCTTGATCATGGGCTTGAAATTTTTCGCAGCCGCGCGACGATATGCGGCGGAGTCTTCGTGTAGACCTGCTCGAGCAGGTCCTGCAGCTCCTTGCCGCTGCGGGGCGAATTCACGCCCAGGCCACGCTTCTCGGCCTCCACCACGAAATCCGGGTCCTTGAACGTGTCGATCAGCGCCTGGCGCATGGCCGCGACGCGCTCGGCAGGCACCCCCGGCGGCAGCAAATAGGGACGGCCGGTCTGCAGCGGCGCAAATGCCGCCACCATCAGGAGCCTGTCGTCAGGATCGCTGACCAGGTCGAGCGCAAATGGAGCCTCGGGAATGGCGGGCTCCTTCTCCAGCCCCATCTGGACGAGAATCTTGACCAGCTTGTCCTTCACCCATGTCGGCCGGGTCGACATCAGCGCGCTGTAGAACACGCTTGGATAGCCGTCGATCTCGCCGCGCTCCATCGCCAGGAAGGCGTGCATCTGCGACTCGTAGCCGACGATGATCTTCTGCTTGAGGCCGAGGGTCTCGTTCAGGAGCCGCCCATAGAAGCTCGGGGTGGAATTCACGCCCGACGAACCCATCGTGATCTCGCGTGTCCGCGCGTCCTGCCAGGTCCTGACCGGCGTCGTGTGCCACACGGTCGCCATCGCGACCTCGATCGAGGGCGTGCCCAGCCAGTTGAACTTGAGCGGGTCGTAGGTCGCGGCCCTGGTGCCGAACAGGGGCTCGAACGGGGTGTTGTTCTGCACGCCGCCAATGGTGGTGCCGTCCTTCGGCGCGACGTTGTAGAGATAATTGGTGGCGACGATGCCGCCCGCGCCGGCCATGTTCTTGACGATCACCGAGGGCGAGCCCGGGATGTGCCGACCGAGATAGTTGGCCAATGTGCGGGCGAGCGCATCATAGCCGCCGCCCGCGGCCGAGCTCAGGAGCAGCGTGACGGTCTTGCCCTTGTAGAAATCGGCCACCGGCTGGGCGAGCGCGGGCTGGGTGTAGACCGCGCCGAGCGCAGCAATTCCCGCAAAAATTCGACGTATGAGAGCGAGCTGCATGCGTGCCTTCGGCCGCGAATGTTGATCGAGCGGGCATTCTTGACCGCTTTCCCTTGGTGGGCAAGCGCTGCCGTTGCAGCAAACCGCCACTCAACCGATCAGCCGGTCATAATCTCGATGCGAGCCGATCCAGAACCACACCAGATCGTCGCCGACTTCGGCCGCAAGCGCGCGATATTGCAATCCGACACGCACCGACCAAAGGCGTCCGACCTTCTTGAACTGTAATGACGGATGCCGCGGGTTTTCCTTGAGCAGCGCGTAATTCTTGTCGGCGAGTGCGCGGACGCTTTCGGGAAGCTTGCCGTACCGCCTCCCAGAACGCCGGGCTTGCAAAATGCCTCATAGCTCGCGGGCGTGGCCCTTACGGAAATCGGCGATCGCCTGCTCGGCAAGCCCGTCGAGCTTGCCGCTAATGGCATCCCGTTCGATCTTGCGGTCGAATCGTGCCGCATCGAATTGCTCGAACCAGGCCCGAAACCTGTCGAGTTGGTCGGGTGGGAGCTTCGATACCGCTGCTTCGATCTCTTCGACTGTCGTCATGAGGTCAAAGATACCACACCGGCCGTTCGTCCGCATACCATCACGATTCGACGCGTGCACGGCTTTCCAAGCCCCGGCTGCATCGCTGGCTCTGCCCTCCTTGAAGCCAGAGCGACCTTCTCTGGGCAAAGTCGGCTCCGTTCCTGCCGAAAACAGATGTTCGAACTCAATGCGCCAACACCGCCAGCAGCAACAGCGCCACGATGTTGGTGATCTTGATCATCGGATTGACCGCCGGCCCTGCGGTGTCCTTGTAGGGATCGCCGACCGTATCGCCGGTCACCGCCGCCTTGTGGGCCTCGGAGCCTTTGCCCCCGTAGTGGCCGTCCTCGATGAATTTCTTGGCATTATCCCAGGCGCCGCCGCCCGATGTCATCGAGATTGCGACGAACAGGCCGGTGACGATGACCCCGAGCAGCATCGCGCCGACCGCGGAGAACGCCGCCGACTTGCCAGCCGGCGTTCCATATCCGACGATCCAATAGATCAGGTAGTAGACGATGATCGGCGAGAGCACCGGAAGGAGCGACGGCACGATCATCTCCTTGATCGCGGCGCGGGTGAGCAGATCGACGGCCCGGCCATAATCCGGCTTGTCGGTGCCCGCCATGATGCCGGGTTTCTCGCGGAATTGCCGGCGCACCTCCTCGACGATCGCCGAGGCCGCGCGGCCGACCGCGGTCATGCCGAGCGCGCCGAAGAGATAGGGCAAGAGACCGCCGAACAGGAGGCCGACCACGACATAGGGATTGTTGAGCGAGAAATCGAGCGAGACGTCCTTGAAGTAGGGATACCCGCTCGCGTGCTGGATGAAGAAATTGAGGTCCTGGTTGTAGGCCGCGAACAGGACCAGCGCGCCGAGACCGGCCGAGCCGATGGCATAGCCCTTGGTCACCGCCTTGGTGGTGTTGCCGACCGCGTCGAGCGCGTCGGTCGACTTGCGCACCTCCTTCGGCAGGCCAGCCATTTCGGCGATGCCGCCGGCATTATCGGTGACCGGTCCGAAGGCGTCGAGCGCAACCACGACCCCGGCGAGCGCCAGCATGGTGGTCACCGCGACTGCGATGCCGAACAGGCCGGCGAGGCCATAGGTCGTCAGGATCCCGGCAATGATGACGATGGTCGGCAGCGCAGTCGCCTCGAGCGAGACCGCGAGGCCCTGGATGATGTTGGTGCCATGACCGGTGATCGAGGCCTTCGCGATCGACTGCACCGGACGAAAATTCGTGCCGGTGTAATATTCGGTGATCCACACGATCAGCCCGGTCACGGCGAGCCCGGCCGCGCCGCAGAGGTAGAGCTTCAGGCCGCTATAGGGCATGCCGGGAATCTCGCCGAAGCCGTTCGGAAGCAGCCAATAGATGACGATCGCAAGCGCAACGAGCGAAAGCGCGGCGGTGGCAAACAAACCCTTGTAGAGCGCCCCCATGATCGACTGGCTGGCGCCGAGCTTCACGAAGAAGGTGCCGATGATCGAGGTCACGATGCAGACGCCGCCGATGGCGAGCGGCAGCGTCATCATGTTGGCGAGGAACGGCGTGCCGGCAAAAAAGATCGCCGCCAGCACCATGGTGGCGACCGTGGTCACCGCATAGGTCTCGAACAGGTCGGCCGCCATTCCGGCGCAGTCGCCGACATTGTCGCCCACATTGTCGGCGATGGTCGCCGGGTTGCGCGGGTCGTCCTCCGGGATGCCGGCCTCGACCTTGCCGACCAGGTCGCCGCCGACGTCGGCGCCCTTGGTGAAGATGCCGCCGCCCAGGCGCGCGAAGATCGAGATCAGCGAGGCGCCGAAGCCGAGCGCGACCATCGCATCGATCACGGTCCGGTTGTCAGGCGCATAGCCCAGTGGGCTGGTGAGCACCCAGAAATAGATCGTGACGCCCAAAAGCGCGAGGCCCGCGACCAGCAGCCCCGTGATCGCGCCCGCCTTGAACGCCAGTTCGAGCCCCGCGGCGAGCGAGTGGATCGCAGCCTGCGCGGTGCGCACATTGGCGCGCACCGACACGTTCATGCCGATGAAGCCGGCGGCGCCCGAGAGCACCGCGCCGATGGCGAAGCCGACCGCCCCCAGCCAGCCGAGGAGCCAGCCGACGATGAGGAAGATGACGATGCCGACGGCGCCGATGGTGGTGTATTGGCGCTTGAGATAGGCCTGCGCGCCCACGCGCACGGCGGCCGAAATCTCCTGCATTTTCGGACTGCCGGCGTCCGCCTGCATCACCGACATGGTCGCCCAGGCGCCATAGACGAGCGAAAGCAGGCCGCAGGCGACGATCACCCCCAATGCTGTCATTGATCCAATCCCGGTTGGTCCAAAGCCTGCCGGGCAAATGGCCTCCGCCCGGCTTGGCACCATCGCGCCGGTTTGGCTTGCCGACCGGCTGAAAGCGGCGCGGACATTAACCAAAAACCCCGTGGCGACGCAACGGCTTGGTCTGAAGCGATGCCGATCGAGTGTTGCGCGAGGTCAAGCGAGCTTGGGCCGCGGTCGCAGCAGGCTCCACGCCAACAGCGCCCCGGCCGTCAGCACGACCGGGAACACCACCTCGTTCACCGCGGTCCAGCCGAAGCTCGCCAAAAGCTTCCCGGACGAGAACGAGCCGATCGCCATCGAGCCGAAGACCAGGAAGTCGTTGAAGGCCTGCACCTTGTTGCGCTCGGCCGGGCGGTGGCAGTGGGTCACCATGGTGGTGGCGCCGATAAAGGCGAAATTCCAGCCGATCCCGAGCAGCGCGAGGCCGATCCAGAAATGCCACAGCGTCACTCCGGCAACCGAAATGGCGGCACTGGCGAGGATCAGCGCCAGCCCAAGCGCCACGATCCGCTCGACCCCGAAGCGCACGATCAGCGCGCCGGTGAAGAAGCTCGGCGCGAACATGCCGAGCACATGCCATTGCAGGCCGAGCGTGGCGTCGTCGACCGAATGGTTGCACTCGACCATGGCGAGCGGCGCCGAGGTCATGACCAGGTTCATCATCGCGTAGCTCGCAACTCCGCAGGCGACCGCGACGATGAAGCGCGGCTCGCGCGCAATCTCGGCGAGCGGGCGGCCGTCACCCCCGGCGGCATGCGGAGGGGGCCTCGGGATCTTGACCAGCACCAGCACCCCAGCCGAGATCACCGCGAGCAGGGCCTGCGCCAGAAAGGTGGCGGCGAACAGATAGGGCTGCCACAGCTCCTTGGTCACGATGACGACCTGCGCGCCGACGATGCCTGCGAATATCCCGCCGATCATCACCCAGGAGATCGCCCTCGGCCTGAAGGCGTCGCTCGCAGTATCGGCGGCGGCAAAGCGGTAGGCCTGATGGGCGGCGGCATAGAGACCGCTGAACAGGGCCCCGACATTGAACATGAGGAACGATCCTTCGAGCACGGCAAGGCAGCAGGTCAGCCCGGTGAGCACCCCGAAGATCGCGCCGATCTGGAACGCCGCGCGCCGCCCGAGCCGCCGCGCGAGCGCGCCGACGGGCAATGCGCCGATCCACATGCCGATCACATAGACGGTGATCGGAACCGTAGCCAAACCCCGGTCGGGCGCGAGCATTGCGCCGACGATGCCCCCGGTCGCGATCAGAACCGTGTTGTTGCCCCCCGCGAGCGCCTGCGCGACCGCCAGCACCAGCGCATTGCGCCGGGCGAGACGGTCGCCGGCCGCGAGGTCAGCGGGCGCATCGGCAACAGCCGACATCGATGTTCTCCGCAGGGGGATTCGCCTGGAACGTTATTCTGTCTTAGCGCCTACGAATGGAATTGGCTACTTCGATCGGAGGTGCCCGATCAGAACGGCGCGTCGCCGACGATCGCGGTACGTTCCATGCGCCGGCGCTCCGGATAATAGTCGTTGGCCGCGTAGTGCTGGGTTGACCGGTTATCCCAGAAGACGACGGCGCCCGCGGTCCAGCGTACTCGGAACTGATACTCCGGAACGTGCGCCTGGGCGTAAAGGACTTGGAGAATCGCGCGGCTTTCGTCCAGGTCCAGGCCTTCGATGCGCACGGTGAACTGCGGGTTCACGTAGATGCATTTTCTCCCGGTCACGGGATGGGTGCGCACGACAGGGTGTGATGGATTGGGGAACAACTCCTCCATCTTGCGCAGCTTGGCCTGGTCTTCCTCGGTCTTCGTGAACAGCACGCGGAAGTTTTGAAAGTCATGCACGGCGGTAAGACCGTCGATCATCTTCTTGAACGTGCTGCTGAGCCCGTCGTAGGCGGCCTCCATATCCGCGAACAGCGTGTCGCCACCGAGTTTCGGCATGATCTGGCAGCGCAGGATCGTGTACTTCGTCGGATTGTGCCGGAATGTCGTGTCGCTGTGCCATACGTCGGTCGACAGGACCGGATTATCCTTGTGGTTGTCGAGCACCAGGATTTCGGGAAACTCGCCCCGGGGACGCATCGGGTGGATTTCGAGCTCGCCGAACCGCCGGCTGATGGCGACATGCTGCTCCGTCGTGAGGTGTTGATCGCGTAGCACGAAGACCTTGTGCTCGATCAGGGCGGCTTCCAACGCCTTGAACGTCTCGGGGTCCAGGCCCGTCCTGAGGTCGAGGCCATGGATTTCGGCGCCAAGCTTCGCACCCAGGCGTTCGACCTCGAAGGGCGCCGATGTCGTGTAACCTTTCTCATTCTTCAGCTCTTCGGTGGCAACGTTGATGCTCATGTCGTACCTCCGCGCAACGATCGCTCGCCCGACAGTTTCGCCTCCGCCGAACCAGTCCGAACCCAATTCAGCGATGAGGTCAAACGGAACGCGGCGGATTCGGCGGGAAGTCCAGCGCGCCCGGGTGGCGGACCATGACCGACCTCGCCTCGGCCGGCGATTGGGCGCCGATCTGGCCGAGGGTTGCCCTCGCTTCGTCGATGAACAGCTCGATCACATGCTTGGGCCCTTCCGCGCCGAGCGCGCCCAGGCCCCACAGGAAGGCTTTGCCCGCAAAAGCCGCTTGCGCGCCGAGCGCGACGGCGCGGATCACGTCGAGACCGCTGCGCACGCCACTGTCCATCAGGATGGTCGCCCGGTTGCCGACCTGGGCGGCGATGGCGGGGAGGACATCGATCGAGGGCGGCAGCGCCTCGACCTGGCGGCCGCCATGATTCGAGACCCAGATGCCCTCGACCCCGAGCGACACCGCCCGCTCGGCATCGGCCGGATGCAGTATGCCCTTGAGCACCATCGGCCGCCGCCAGCGCTCGCGGTAGCGGGCGATCTCGTCCCAGGTGAAGGCGCCGCCGATCTCCCGGCGCGCGAACGCGATCACGTCATTGCCGCTCGCGCCCTCGCCGGCATAGGGCTTCATGTTCGCAAATTTGGGCTGGCCGTTGCGAATCAGCGCCCGCAGCCAGGCGGGCGACATCGCCATGTCCACCATCATGCGCAGGTTCGGGCGAAAAGGTCCGCCGCCGAGCCCGGCCGCCACTTCGCGGGTCCGGGTCGTGCGGACCGGGGTGTCGACGGTCAGCGCCAACACGTGGGCGCCCGCCGCCTCGGCGCGGCGCACGAGATCGAAGCCAAGCGCGTGGTCGTTCCTGGCCATGCGGTAGAGCTGGAACCAGAGCACGTCGGGAGCGACCGTCGCCGCCTCCTCGATCGAGAGCCCGCCGACGGTGCCGAGCGTATAGGGCACGCGCGCGCGCTGCGCCGCCTCCGCCATGAACCGATCGGCGCCTGGCCAAACGAGCCCGGGACCGCCCATCGGCGCGATGCCGAGGGGGGCGGCATAACGGCGGCCGAACAGCTCGACCTCGACCGGCGGCAGGCGCGGCATCACGCCATAGCGCGGCACCAGTTCGACGGCGTCGAGGGCGGCCCAATTGTGCGCGATGCCGGCGTCCATCCCGGCCCCGCCGTCCATGTATTCGAATACGAAAGAGGGAACGTGCCCGCGCGCATGGCGGCGCAGATAGTGCACGTTCGGGAACCGCCGGCGCAGCCTGGTCCCGCCCCGGTAGGCGGCATGCTCATCCACCACATGGATGCTCGTGGTCCCCGTTCGCTCGTCCATGGCTTCCTCCCGCGTACCCGATCTCGGGTTCACCCCGAGATCGGGCACTTAGAGCGTATTCCGGTCGAGTTGATCCACATCCGCTCATTCCCGCGCAAGCGGGAATCCAGGGGCCGCTCGCTCCGAGTCCTGCGTCTGTTGCCCTGGATCCCCGCTTTCGCGGGGAAGAGCGGACGCAAAACACCGATTCCACCTGATCGAAACCCGCTCTAATGATCTCGGGTTTATCCGAGATCAGGCACTCGTATCGTATTAAGTGCGTCGCTCAAAAATGACTGAACGCCGGCCGCTTGAAAAGCAGCGGTTTGCGGTCCCGGTCGAGGACCCGCACCGTTCCCCGGCCCTTGCGGACCCCGCCGATCTCGGTGAGCGGCACCCCTGCCGCCGCGGCGGCAGCCCGCAAGGATGCGAGCTTGCCCGCAGCGACCGTGCCGATGATCTCGTAATCGTCTCCGCCAGTGAGCACCGTTTCGATCAGCGCGGAATCGGCCGCGAGCGCGCGCCGGGCGGCTTGCGACAGTGGCACGCGCTCGGCTTCGACCTCGGCGGCGACGCCGGAGGCGGCACAGAGCTTGCCGAGGTCGCCGACCAGGCCGTCGGAAATGTCCATCGCCGCCGAGGCACGCGCGCGCAACGCCTCGGCGATGGCATTGCGCGGCCGTGGCAATAGGTAGCGCTCGGCGAGGTGGCCACGCTGGCTGCGGTCGAGCCGCCAACGCTTGGCCGCGCCTGCATCGCTGCGCAGCACGAGGCCGAGAGCGGCATCGCCGATGGTGCCGCTGACCACGATCCGGTCGCCCGCCCGCGCGCCGCTGCGGCGGACCATGGTGCCCTGCGGCAGGGTCCCGAAGGCCGCAATCGAAATCGTCAGCGGACCCGGCGTGCGCACGCAGTCGCCTCCGAGCAGGGGGCAGGAATAGGTCTCGGCGTCGCCGCCAAGACCGCGCGCAAAGCTGGCGAGCCAGCCCTCGCCGATGCGCTTCGGCAGCGCGAGCGAGAGGAGAAATCCCGCCGGCTTCGCGCCCTTGGCGGCGAGGTCGGAGAGATTCACCCGCAGCGCCTTCCTTGCCACCATGTCGGCGCGATCGGCGGGAAAGAAATGCACCCCGCCGACGATGGCGTCGGTCGTGAGCACGAGTTCGGCCCCTGCGGGCGGCGTGAGCACAGCCGCATCGTCGGTCAGGCCGAGGGCGCCGGGATGGCGCGCGAGCGGGCGGAAATAGCGCGCGATCAGGCGCTCCTCTCCCGACTGCGGTTGCGGCTTGCGGGGAGCCATGGCCCTCACGCCTTGGCGAACTCGGCGGCGCGGAGCTTGCGCGCGAGCTGATCGAGCACGGCATTGACCATGCCGGTCTCCTCCCGGTCGACGAAGGCGTTGGCGACATCGACATATTCGGAGACGACGACGCGCCCGGGCACATCCAGCCGGTGGCCGAGCTCGTAGGCTCCCGCGCGCAGCACCGCGCGCAGGATCGCCTCGATGCGCTTGAGCGGCCAGGTCTCCGCCAGCGCCGCGTCGATCAGGGGATCGAGGCTGCGCTGCTCGCGCACGACCCCGCCGACCACGTCGCGGAAGAAGGCCGCCTCCGCCGGCAGGTATTGGTTGCCCTCGACCTCGCGGCCGATCCAGTGGCGCGCGAACTCGGCGAGGATCTCGTTCAAGCCGGTGCCGGCGATGTCCATCTGATAGAGCGCCTGCACCGCCGCGAGCCGCGCCGCCCCGCGGCGGTTGGCCTTGCGCGCGTCGGTTTGGGCGCCATCGCGGGCCATCGCGCTCAGCCCGCGTTCAGGCGGCGCTTGAGCCGCACCAGCGCGAGCGCCGCGCGCGCGGCGTCGCCGCCCTTGTCGGCCTCCTCGATGCGCGCGCGCATCAAGGCCTGGGCCTCGTTGTCGACGGTGAGGATGCCGTTGCCGACCGGCATCCGGCGCGCGACCGAGAGATCGATCAGCGCGCGCGCGGATTGGATCGAGACGATCTCGAAATGGATGGTGTCGCCGCGAATCACGCAGCCGAGCGCGACCACGCCCTCATAGGGCCGCCCCTGCCGCTCGGCGGCATCGAGCGCGAGCGCGATCGCCGGCGGCACTTCGAGCGAGCCCGGCACGCTGATGCGGTCGAATGCCGCGCCCGCCTGTTCGAGCACGCGGCTCGCGCCCTTGAGGAGCTCGTCGGCGATGTCGTCATAGAAGCGCGCTTCGACGATGAGGATGCGGGCGCCCTTGAGATCGCCCGCTTCTGCGTCAGTCGGTCTGCGCGGCTCGGCCATGGGGTCCGCCCTTCGGTGGTCAGTAGCAAGCGGATCGGGCCGGCCGCAAGAGCCGCTAGCGCGTCTCCATCAGACGCGCCGCATAGCGCGCCATGAGGTCGACCTCGAGATTGACCTCCTCGCCGGCCGCGAGCGCGCCGAGCGTCGTGACCGCCAAGGTGTGCGGAATGACCAGCACCGAGAAGTTGTCGCCCTCGACCTCGTTGACAGTGAGCGAGACGCCGTCGAGGGCGACCGAGCCCTTCGGCGCGATGAAGCGGGAGAGTTCCGGCGGCGCCCGCAACGTAAGACTTGCCATCTCGGTCAGGTCCTCGCGCCCGACGAGCGCGGCGAGCCCATCGACATGGCCGGCGACGATGTGGCCGCCGAGTTCGTCGCCGACCTTGAGCGCGCGTTCGAGATTGATCCTGGTCCCCTGGCGCCAGCGGCCGGCCGTCGTGAGCCGCAAAGTCTCGGCCGCGGCATCGACGGCGAACCAGGCGCGTCCCCCCTCTTCGCCTGCGCCCACCACGGTGAGGCAGACGCCCGAGCAGGCGATCGACGCGCCTTCGACGATCGACGCGCGCGCGTAGCGACACGCGATCTCAAGCCGGCGCAGCCCTTCCGCGCGCGGGCGCACCGCAATGACCTCGCCGATGTCGCTAACGATGCCGGTGAACATGAGGACCTTTTAACTCGGCTCGGCGAGCAACGGAAATCTCCCACTGGTCGCGTGGGTCAAAGCTGCGGCATGAGCCCGCGCGCTTGCAGGAATTCGATGACCA
>Ga0137385_10002981_pt1 | contig 14611 bp, 9 predicted proteins | sample SagtaG_FD_104921 | JGI IMG/M metagenome (GOLD analysis project Ga0137385, IMG submission 104921) | Vadose zone soil microbial communities from Sagehorn Ranch, Mendocino, California, USA - Sage2_R_80_16 metaG | ecosystem: Environmental > Terrestrial > Soil > Vadose zone | place: USA: California...
CACCACGCCGGGTGTCCAGCTGGCGGTCCACCTGCGATGTCTCGCGCCCAACGCAGCGGAGTATTTGCGTTCGGCCGGTACCTTTTGCATCGGGCAGCCGGTGCACGATGCCTACCTCGAGTCCCTGGCCGAACTCGGCCTTCCCGGCCTGCTGCTGTTTTTGGGAATCCTTAGCACCACCGGCGTCTCCCTGGTCCGTACGGCCGTCCGGGCCAGTCGGGAGGGGAATGCCTTCATCGCCTCCACCGCGGTCGCGCTTGCGGCCGGCCTCGCCGCGCTCGCGGTGGCGTCGTTCGCGCTGTCGACGGAGACCAGCCGGGAGACCTGGATGATCGTCGGCCTGAGCCTGGCGTTACCCGGCATGCTGAGAAGCTCGGGTTCGATCAGCAGAGGAGACTACTAATGAAACGATCACTGATCATGATGCTGACAGCGCTCTTGTTGGCTCTCTCGGGCATCGTAAGGTCCTCGACCCCGTCGTCAGCGGCTCCCGGAGACATCGTGCAGAGTCGATCAACGTTTCTCGCCACCCCAACGAGCTTTACCCCCGCACTGAACACGACAAGCCAATCGGGCAACAGCATCGTGCTGCTCACCGCCAACTCGGGTGGAAACAACACATGGACCATTCCGAGCGGCTGGTCACGGGTCATGGACCTTACCGATGGGAATCCGGTCGGCCTCAACATGTTCTACTATCCGAACGCGCCGCCCGGCACCACGTTCGGATCTTTCACGCAGTCTGCAGCGGCCAATCTCTCCTACGACATCTGGGAGGTCAGCGGAACTCTGAACTTCGCCGGGAGCAGCGGGCTGTCGAGCGGAGCGACACCGGTGTCCAGCCTGACGCTGACACTCAACAATGCCAGCAATTACTTCCTGTACGCCGGATTCGGTGTCAGCCAGGGATCCGTGCTACAAACCTGGGCAGCGCCGACGGGCTACACATTGATCAACAGGGACGATACGAACACCACAAGCGAGACGATCGCCAGCTGGCAATTCAGCACCACGTCAACCGCTCAAGTCACAGAACAACTGACCACATCTGCCTGGGCAAAGGGGATTGTTGCCGCCTTCACCGTCTCGAGCGGTGGACCGTCGCCAGGGACGATCGCCGGAACGGTGACCGACACGAATACAGGTTTTCCTATCAACGGCGCGACGGTATCGTTTGCCGGTGGCAGCACAACCACGAGCGCGAGTGGTCAGTACACACTTGGCAATGTCACGCCAGGCACCTACACCGTGATGGCCACAGCCAGCGGCTACATGAGCCAGAGCTCGCAGGCCACGGTCACGTCCGGAACGACGGCCACGCAGAACTTTACCTTGACCTCAAATGGCTTGACGCCGCTCTACGCTCCGACCAGTTTTTGGAATACGAGGATCCCTGCCAATCCAACATACGACGCCAACTCCGCGAGCATCGTCGCTGCATCCCTCGTCGCATACGCTGGCAGCGCGCATTTTGCGAATGACAGTGATTGGGGACGGGCGCTCGCCTGGTCCCACAATACCGATCCCGTATATACGATCGGTTGCACGATGTACGACTGCGGAAACACGGTTACCTTCCATATTCCAAATGCCGCAACTCCAGAGACCGGCTCTGACCACCATCTCGTGGTCATCAACCTGGACACGATGCAAGAGCTGGACATGTGGTTGGCGAGTTACTCCGGCGGGAGCTGGTCCGCGGGAAGCCGGTATGTGACGGATGCTTCGCAAAGTGGTTGGGGCGCGCTTTGTGCGCAGGGTCAACACTGTGGCGCAGCGGTCGCCGCCGGATTTGCCGCCTTCGGCGGGGTGGTGCGTCCGGAGGAAATTCAGCAGGGTCACATCGATCATGCCTTGGCGCTGACGTCACCACTAACACGGAGCAGCTTCATCGCCTGTCCAGCCACGCACACCGATGGCCAGTCGAGCGATCCGAACTCCATTCCCGAGGGCGCGCAGATTCAGCTCGACCCGGCTTTCAATGTCGACGCGCAGTCATGGCCCCAGTGGGAAAAGATCATCGCTCACGCCCTGCAGACCTACGGCGGGTTCATGATCGATACGGGCGGATCAATCGCATGGTTTGGGCAGGGAAACCAGAATGGCGGGCTCCTGTGGGCCACGGTCGGCGTCCCGACCGCGCCGAGCCTTAGCAACCTGCCATGGTCGTCGTTTCGTGTGGTGCAGCTGACCGCATGCTAAGAAGTGGTACGGGATCGAGGCGTGCGCGGGTAGCTCAGTGACAGAGCGCTTGGATCACATCCAAGAGGTCGAAGGTTTAAGTCCTTCCCTGCGCACCACCCTTTAACTCGATCGCCGGCTTGCGCAACACCAGCCAGGCGTATGAGGTGAAGAGCGCGCTGCGGCGTCGGGCCACGATGCGGGTGAAGATCGAATCGATGAAGCCCAGGACCGGAATCTTCACCAGGTAATCGGTCCCGTAGAAGGGACGGTATTCCTCGACCAGGTACCCCAGCCGCTCGAAATATCGTTTCATCCGCCGGGTCGGCCCGAAACACTTCGCGTAGCGGGCCGGAAATTTTGCCAGGTGCTCGTGGCGTCGCCAGGGAAAAATGAAGAAGAGCACACGCCGGGCCGCGCCTTCAGGCAGAAGTCGATTCGCGACGAAGGCGGGCGTGTACAGCGTGGGGAAGTAATGGAACGCCAACCCTCCGGGGCGCAGCATGTGCAGGACGTTGCGGTGCATGGCGGTGGCATCGCGGACGTGCTCGGCCAGCATCCTTGAAAACATGAAATCGTAGCGTCCGGAACTGTCCAGGTCGAGGGCGCCGATGTCGGCCTGAATCGTCTTCACGTGGTCCGGGGCCGCGCGCAGCTCGGTGTCGGAGATGTCGAGGATGGTGTAGTCCAGGCCCATGGCGAGCGCTTCTTCGCGGCTGAACAGCGGCGACCGCCCGCCGCCAATCTCGCAGACGGTCGTGAATCCATTCGAGGCGATCAGCTGCCGGCAATGATCCTTGTGATGGTTGACCCCGTAGGCGAAGTCAAGCTCACCGAGGCCGGCGCGTCTTCGCTCCATCTGCTTTCCCCGCCCTCTGCGTCCTTATCCGTAAGGATACGGGGACTCGCCGCCAGCCGGTAAAGCGCGGGTGTTCAGCAGGCCTGCAGCTGGAGGACACGGAAGGATCCCCAGGGCAGGCTGCTGAGGTTCGGCGGGTTGGGGACGCCGATCAAGCCCCAGGCGTCGTAGCCGCGGTTCAGGTTCGGCTCGCCGGCGAAGGAGAGGGTGCCACCGGAGTCGCCGACGTAGACGCCGTAGGTCTGCAGCGCGTGGGCGATCACCTTCTCGTACTGCGGCCAGGGTTGGGCGTCGACGTTGAAGGCCGGGTCGAGTTGGAGGTGGGCGCCCTCGGGGATGGCGGCCGGGTCGTTGTAGATGCCGTCGGTATGGGTGGCGGGGCAGGCGAGGAAGCCGCTACGGGTGTAGGGCATGGCCATGAAGAGGGCATGGTCGATGTGGCCCTGGGCGATCTCTTCCGGCCGGACCACGCCGCCGAAGGCGGCGAAGCCGGCGGCCACCGCCCCGTCGCAGTGCTGGCCCGGGCTGCAGTTTGCGCCCCAGCCGTTGGTGGGTCCGATGTATCGGCTGCCGGCCGACCACGAACCGTTGAATGCCGACAGCCACATGTCGAGCTCGCTGCTGCTGCTGGGATCGATGACGATCAGGTGGTGATCCGAAGCCGTGGTCGGTTGCGCATAGCTCGGAATGTGAAAGCTGATGGAGGTACCGCAGTCATAGAGCGTGCACGCGACCGCGTAGAAACGGCTGACCACGTTGGTAAAGGCGAGCGCCTTGCCCCAGGCATCGGAGTTGGCCATGTTCGCGCTTGCCGCGTAGGGGACCAGCGCCTTCGACACCATGGCCGCCGAACCGGGATCGATGGCGGGGCCGGCCGCGATCGGCTGGTTCCAGAAGCTGGTTGGTGCGTACAGCCGCGGGAAGGACCCTGATTGGGCAGGGGTCGTCACACCCGCGGTCTGGTCGGCCACCACGGAGCCGGCCCCGTCGAACAGTTTGACCTCGTAGGTGTAACTGGTCGACTTCCACAAGAGGTAGTCGGTGTAGGCAAGGCTGGCGCCTCCCTGGAACGGGAAGTCGTCGATCAGCCGGCCATTGCGCAGGATCTGGACCCGAGCGGCATTGGCCGGCACCGTCCAGAGGATCTGGGCCGAATAGGAGTTGGGGGCTTGAAGTGAAAGCCCGGTCGCTGGTACTGGCGTCGGGGTCGGCGTCGGCGCCGGTGTGGGTGTCGGAGTGGGCGCCGGCGTCGGCGTCGCGGTGGGCGCCGGGGTTGGGGTGGGGGTTGGCGCCGGCGTTGGGGTCGGGGCTGGCGCGGGGGTTGGGGTCGGGCTCGGGAAGATCGGCGGCAGCGTTGGCAAGATGATCGGCGATGGGGTTGGTGTCGGTGTTGGGGTTGGTGTGGCCTTCTTTAACTGCCCGGGCGGCGTACTCTTCGGCTTGGGAAGGGGCGTGGCCGTCGACGACGTCGCGGTTGACGTCTGCGCGACCGTGTCCGAGCGCAGGGCGGTCGCCCCGCTGTTGGCCGAGGGCCTGATGGTCAGGCTGACCAGCATGACCACGGCGCCCAGGGCAAGGGCGATGAGGATGAATGATGTCAGGGCTCGGCCCGCTCGACGACCCACGGCTCGCTCCTCCAATGAGGGGCTCGTGTGGTTGGGACAGTCCCCCCTCAGGACCCAATCTGCGGTGGGAAGGCTACGAAGCTAGTGGCGAAGCCAAGACAGGCCGGTCAGCGCACCGTAACGTTTTCCGTTAGGTATATTCGGCGCCCATCGGCCGCTGGACACGCTTTATCCGATCTGACTAACACATGTTTTGCTGCATGTCACCCGTATTGATGACGCCTGAGATGCTTGCGGGCGGTCCGGGCGATCCCGAAGAACGGGCTGGTTCGCAGGGTGATGTACGCGTCGGTGCTCTTGACCCGCAGGGCCATGTCCCCATCTCCGGACCACACCCCGGCCCGAGGAACGGCGTGCGGTCCAATCGGCTCCGGGCCATCCGGCAGCGCGAAGGCGTGGGTGAAACCCGCCCGCGCCGCCGCTAAGCGGACCGACTCGTTATGACGGCCGCGTGGGTAGGCAAGCAGTCGAACCGCATCGCCGAGCACCGCTTCGAGCACCTTGCGGCTTGTTCGCAGGTCGTGCTCGCACTCCTCCTCGGTCAGGGTCGTGAGATCCCGATGCGAAAAACTGTGCGACCCAAAGCTGACGCCGGCGGCCCGCATCTCGAGGACCTGCTCGCGGTTGAGGGTCTTGAGCGGCCAGCTCGGCGGATCGTCGACCCAATCGACGGCGCGCCCCCCGGAGGTCAGCGTCTGCGCGACGATAAAGACGGTGGCCGGCAACCGGTAGCGGAGCAGGATGGGCAGCGCGTGCCGGTAGAGTCCGGCGAAGCCGTCATCGAAGCTCAGCGCGGTCAGCCGCCGGGGCCAGCGACCGGAACCGTCGAGGGCGGGAAGCGCGTCCTCAAGGCTGATCATCCGGCGGTGACGGCTAAGCCAGGCGCAATGCCGGGCAAAGCGGTCCGGGGAAACCGCCAGTGGGGAGCGCCACGCAGGGTCGACCTCGTGGTAGCAGAGAATCGACATCGAGTTAGGCAGGGCGCGTCCGCGGCATGATTGCAGCCTAGTCGATCGGGACAACTGCCCCATTCAGCAACAGCCAGGCCCCGAGGTATGGTGAGAGTGGGATGCCGCGGCCCCCAGGATACCTGGCGATCGTCGGGCGATTGTGGCTGGTCGCCCTGGTCACGTTGCTCGCCGTCGCCGCGGCGACGGCCTACACCAAAATGCAGCCGCCCGTCTACCGGGCCTCGATGAAGATCGTCGTCGGCCAGGGCGCCACATTTTTTCCGCCGGACACCGCGAACGCCACCGAGCCCTTCACCCAGACGATGAGTGACCTGCTGAAGAGCGATGTGGTGGCGGACCTTACCATCAAGCGGCTGCAACTCGACACCACCACGGCAACCGTGCTCAACAACCTCACGGTCACCACCCAGCCGCTGTCGGCGGTGCTCGACGTGTCCTACGACGACACGGACCAGGTCCGCGGCCAGCGCATCCTGGCGGAGGTTGGCCAGGTCTTCAGCGAGCTGGTCCAGGACCGCTTCAACCAGACCGACAAAACCACCGCGAAGACTCCGCCGGTGTCGGTGGCGGTGTTCGATCCGGCGCATACCTTGCCCACGCCGATTCGACCGAAGCCCGCGCTCTACCTGGGGGTCGCGACCGTCCTCGGATTGGCGCTGGGCCTGGTCGCCACCCTCGCCCTGGCGCAGCTCAAGCGCCCTGGTGCGACACCTCTTCGTCTGGAGGCGCGTGCGCGCTAGATGGCCGCGCGCCGGTCCCCGGGTCCCGCTCTTCTGCTCGGCGTCTTACTGGTTTTAGTGAGCATCCTGCCCGGGGAGGCGAACACCCGGGCGGCGCCGGCGGTTGGCATCAGCCAAGCACCCGCATTCGATCACATCTTCGTCATCCTCGAAGAGAACCAGGACTACGAGCGCATCGTCGGCAACCCGCAGGCGCCCTTCATCAACAGCCTGATCGCCGACAACTTCCTGCAGACGGACTACCACGCGCTGGGTCACGGGAGCCTTCCCGACTATCTCGGGCTGGTGAGCGGGAGTACGCAGCCTCAGGCGATCGGCGCGCCGTCGCGCGACTGCATCCCGGACTGGACGGTGAAGCCGCCCTCCTGCGCGGTCACGGCGCCCGCCCCGTCGAATATCGCCGACCTGATCGAGCACTCGCACCGGACCTGGCGCGCCTACCTGCAGGGGATGGAGCAGCCCTGTCGCTGGCAATCGGCGTCGGCGGACTACGACATCTTTCACAATCCCTTCGTGTATTTCGCGACCGTCGAAGGCGGCGCCGCAGTCAGCAGCAAGCGGTGTCTGGAACGCGATGTCGACCTGTACGCTGATCCGCGGCACACGCTCCACGCCGACCTCATGAGCGCAGCGACGACCCCGAATTTTGTGTTCATCGTGCCCTCGAACCACTACAACATGCACGATGATCGCTGGCGTCCGGCGGACAACTTCCTGCGCGATATCCTGACCGGCAGCAACGCGAGCGGCCAGAACGGGACCAATGCCATCGACATCTTTGCCTCGCCGGCGTGGACCAGCGGACGGTCGATCGCCTACGTCGTATGGGACGAGGATTCGGGCACCCGCATCAACCACGTGCCCGTGGTGGCGGTGGGGAACTGGGTCAACGGACCACACGGGGAAGATGGCGCGAGCTTCAATCACTACTCGCTGCTGAAGACATGGGAGGCCGCCTGGGGATTGCCCTCGATTCAATCGGTCGGCGGGGATGCCGCGGCGACCCCGATGCTCGGAGCGTTCAATCTGAGCCAGGCGACGGCGGTGACCACGTCCAGACGGCTGACGCTCAGCGAAGCGCACCCGGAAGTCTTCGTGCAGGTAGAGGCGAATATGGCACGATCCAACGGATCGCCGGATCTCCTCAACATCTATGGAGAGGATGGGGTGGCGAAGTTCAGGCTCTATGTGTCATCGGGCGGTACCCTGGCCCTCGATAACCGCATCGCCGCGACGACGCGCACCAGTGGCATGGTGTTCGGCTCCGGCTGGCACACGATCGAGCTGCACGTCCTGGTTGGGGCGGACACCGGCACCTGCGACGTCAGCTACGACGGACGGACGATCGCCGAGCTCAGCCAGCTCGACACCTGCCCGACGGGCACGATGCCCATCGGGTCGATTGGCCTCGGCGACCTCGCGACGGCTGAGGGCGGCGAGTTCAGAGCCCCGCTGGTGGCAACCGGCAGGATCTAAGCCGGCGTCAACAGCGCGCCAGCTGCAGCACGCGAAACTGGCTCCAGGGGAAGGTCGCCAGCGCGGGGATGGGCGGGAGGCCGGCCAGGGACCACGCGTCGTAGCCGCGGTCCAACCGGGCTTCGCCGACGAGACCAAGCGTGCCGCCGGTATCTCCCACGTAGCCGCCGTAGGTCTGTAGTGCGTGGGCGATGACTTTTTCCCAGCGCGGCCAGGGCTGCGCGTTGATGTTGAAAGCCGGATCCAGCTGAATCCGTGCCCCCTCGGGAATGGCGGCAGGGTCAGCGCTGATCCCATCGGTGTGGGTGGCGGGGCATGCCGCATAGTCTTTGCGGGTGTACGGGTCGGTGACGAAGAGCGCGTGGTCGATGTGACCCTGGGCAATTTCTTCGGGTCGGACGACCCCACCGAAGCCGGCGAACCCGGCCGCCACCGCGCCATCGCACCGATACGACGACGCGCACATCGCGCCCCAGCCGTCGGCGGCGGTCACATACCGGCCCCCGCTCGCCCACGAGTCCGTCTTCGGGTTGTAGGCCGCCAGCCACATATCGAGCTCCTCGTTGGAGGTCGGGTCGAGCACGACCAGGTGGTGATCGGAGCCGCTGTTCGGGCGGGCGTACCGGGGAATCCGAAAGGCGACCTGGGTGGCGCAGTCGAACATCGTGCAGTGCACCTGGTACGGGGTGCTGAGCGAGCCCGCGTAGGCGAGCGGCCGGCCCCAATCATCCGCGGTGGCCAGCGAGGAGCCCACGGCGTAGCGAGCCAGCGCCCGAGAAACGATGGCGGCCGAATTTGGATCGACGACGGCATCCGGCGGGATCGGACGGTTCCAGAGGCTGTTGTCCGAATAGAGTCGCGGGAACGAGCCAAGCTGTGGCGGGGTGGTCAGCGCGGTGGACTCCTCGCGCAGTGGCTGGTTGGCGCGATCGATGGCCCGAACCGCATATTGATAGGTTGTGGCCGGCCAGAGCAGATAGTCGTCATAGACGAGCGGTCCGCCCCCCGCGAACGCAAACTCGTCGAGCAGGCGGCCATCGCGAAGCACCTGGACGCGAGCCGTCCCCTTCGGTGTCATCGTCTGCAGCCGTGCGGACCAGGAGTTGGGTGCCTGGGCGCGAAGCGAGGTGAGGGGTGCCGCAGATCGCATCGCGGAAGGGCGGGCGGCGGGCGCGTACAGCGATGGCGAGAGCCACAGCACCACAGCCCCGCCGAAGATCAGCGCGGCGAGCGCATGCCACCGCCATCGGACCGGGCGGCGGGTCAGCGACGCCGGCTCGGCGGAGGCCATCAGCTTTGGTCCTCGCTTGAAAAGTCGAAAGCCCCACGCAGGTCGCCGGCGTTCAGGTCACGGTTGCCCCAGACGCCCAGTGGCGGGAGCTGATAGGTCGATTCGACCCACTTCGCGAGTGAGCTGGTGTCCATCAGGTCGTGGTCGACCGTCTGCCGCTTGGCGAACGGCGAGATGACGAGGAGGGGCAGGCGGGGCCCGAAGCCCGCCTCACCGCAGGGGCCACCCATCCCCGGGTACTGACAGCCGGAGATGTTGGGGTAGCCGTTGACGAGGGGAGCGAAGTGCGGGTCAGCCGGCACCGGCGGTGCCACATGATCCCACCAGCCGCCGGTCTCGTCGAAGGTGACGAAAATCGCGGTGTGCTTCCAGTAGGGGCTGGCCTGCACCCGACTGACGAGGTCACCGATGAAGGCGTCGTCGGCCACCGGGCTTGAGTAGGCGGGGTGGCCGTCCGCCGGCTTGGGCGCCTTGACCCATGAGATCTGGGGTAGCCGAGCGACGACGCCGCCGATCGGCGACCCGGCGAGCGCCGCATCGAACACCTGAAGGTCGCGCTGGTGGCGGTCGGGCTCCGGGAAGTTCATGCGCGGGTTCCAGGCCCACGCGTGGGTCAGGTCCGCGGTCGACCTGAAGTACTGAAAGGGATCGTGGTGCGGACTGTAGCCGGCGCTGGCGGCCGTGACGCAACTGCCGAAACCGCCCTGGAACCAGGCCCAGCTGACGCCCTGCGCGGACGCCTCCGCGCCGAGGTTGGGGATGTCCTGTTGCGGCATGAACGGTCCGCCGTAATCGTTGCAGACGTCGCCCGCCGGATTGGGATCGCCAACCGTGTTGGCGGTGGCCGCCACCAACCACTGCGCCCCGGGCGTCGACGGTCCGTACATCCCGCTGAAGAAGTTGTCGGCCAGGGTGTACTGGGAGGCGAGCCGCCAGTAATTCTGCAAGGGCGCCGACGGGTCCCCGGAGGTCCCCTCGTAATAGCCCAGCGCTAACGCCGGCCCGGCCGGGTTCGTCTCGAAGCTGGGGCACGTTCCGGGCGTGCTCGGATTTGGCTCCGTCAGATCGTTGCCATACTGCAAATATCGATCCATCGCCCCGCCGTTGGCCATCCCGACCATGTCCCAGTACTCGTGGTCGACGTCGCAGGTGGCCGATTGGCTGGTGCCGTCGAGCCGAAACGGCGCGTAGGGACCGAGCTGCGTACCGGATGGGGTGGTGTGGAAAAGCTGAACCCCGGCGGGAATGCCGGCACTGCCGTGTCCGAAGGTTCCGAAGTAGTGGTCGAACGAGATGTTCTCCTGGTACACGATGATCGTGTGCTGGATCGGCGTGTCGCCCTCGCCGTCATCGCCCTGGGCGAGCGCCGGGCTCGTCAGCCCGACGGCGCTGCCCAGCGCGATCGCCAGCAGGAGGTGGGTTCGCCTCATGTCAGCCGAACCGGCTCAGGGGCCGGTCCGGCTGGTCGACAGCGCCACATCGTCGAACACGACGTCATAGATCTGCAGCAGGGCCTGGCTGCCCAGTTGCACCTGGCCCACCGGCATCGGGCCCAGAGTTGCGCTCGAGGTCGAGAAGGCGGGGACGGATGCGCCGTCCAACCAGACATCGGTGGTGACGATGAGCCCGCTGATGTTGACGTGCAGCTCCGCCGAGTGCCACGTCCCCAGGCTCACGGTGGGCCCGGTCGTGGTCAGCTGCGTGACGTCGTTCCACAGCACCAGCTGGCCCGACCCGTTGACGTAGAGGCGCATGATCCCGCCGCCGGTCGCGTTTTGATCGGCCATCAGCGTGAATCCGGTGGTCTGCGACTTGATGTCGAAGTCGGTGCGGTAGTAGAGGTCCTGATAGCCGCTGCCCAGCTGTTTGATGGCGTAGGTCGTCCCGTTGAGGGTCGAGCCTTCGGCCGCGTAGCTGCCGGAATGGACCATCGCGCTCTGCACGGTCAGACCGGTGCTGCTGCTCCAGGCGGCTATGGTGCCGCTCTCAAAGCCGTCGCTGAAGAACGGCGCGCGCCACAGGGCGAAGCCGGCGCTCGCGGTCGCACCGGCAGCCACGGCGACTGACCGACTCTGGCCGCTGTAGCCGGAGGCGGCGGCGGAAATCGTGTAGGTGCCGGGCGGCACATTGGCCAGGGTGTACTGACCGCTCGCGTTGGTGGTCGCGCTCCCACCGCTGTAGGACACGGTCGCCCCAGCGATCGCGCTCCCGGTCCCAGCATCGGTCACCGTTCCGGCGATCGCGCCGTACGGCTGCGTGAGCGCAAAGTTCTGCGTCGCCGTTGCGCCGGGCCCGACCGTGACCGGATGGCTCTGGCTCTGGTATCCGGAGGCGCTGGCGGTCAGCGTGTAGCTGCCTTCGGCGACCCCGGCGAGCGTGTAGTGGCCGCTGCCATCCGTGGTGGTGCCGCCGCCGCTATAGGAGACGGTGGCGCCGGCGATGGGTGCAGCGCTGCCGGCGTCGGTCACCGTTCCGCTGATCGTCCCGGGATTGGGACTGAGGGCAAAGTTTTGCGTGGTCGTGCTGCCGGCCGTCACTGTGACGCTCGCGCTCTGGCTGGTGTAGCCGGTCGCCGTGGCGGTCGCCGTATAGGTGCCGGGCGCGAGCCCGGAGATGCTGTAGACGCCGCTCGAATTGGTCGTGGCGCTCGCGGTCCCTGCGGTGACGGTCGCGCCAGAGATGGGCGCGGCGGTGGCGGCGTCGGTCACCGTCCCGGTGATGGTCCCGGTGGTGGACGTCAGGGCGAAGTTTTGGGTCGTGGTGCTGCCGGCCGTCACCGTGACGCTCGCGCTCTGGCTGGTGTAGCCGGTCGCCGAGGCGGTCGCCGTATAGGTGCCGGGCGCGAGCCCGGAGATGCTGTAGACGCCGCTCGAATTGGTCGTGGCGCTCGCGGTCCCTGCGGTGACGGTCGCGCCCGCAATCGGCTTGCTGCTGCCGGCGTCAGTGACGGTACCGGTGAGGCTACTCGTCGACGCCGTGAGCGCGAAGTTCTGGGTCGCCGTCGACCCACCACCGACGACGGCGGTCGCCGTCTGGCTCTGGTATCCGCCGGCCTGCGCGGACACGCTGTAGGAGGACACCGCAATCCCCGCGGCGCTGTAATGCCCGGTCGAGTCGCTGGTGACGGTTCCGCTGACCGGACCGGTCGGACCCGTGCCGCTGTAGGCGACGGTCGCGCCCGCGATCGGCGCGCCGTTGCCGGCGTCAGTGACGGCACCGGCCAGGGTCCCATTGCCCTGGCAGGGGAGGCTCCCCGAGTCGCCCACGACTCCGTCGAGCCCGATGAACTGGAAGCTCGCCGTGGTGGCGGTCAGCGACAGCTTGAGCGCGCCGGGAGTGTTCGTGATAGTTCGCATCACGCGCGCATCCGAACCGCTGATCGGTTCCCAGTTATGATTGCCCGTTCCAACCACGAACTCCGCCGTGCCGGTCGCCGACGCGGTGCCATTGGCGTCCATGGCGGTCCAGCGCTGGTAGTTGTGCCGGTCAGCGTTCACGACGGCCGTCGCGTGGCTGTCGGCGAGGGGTCCCCAGAGTGGCTGTTCGGCCACGCTTCCGCCGCTGCCGTCAAGCGCAAAGCGGGGCTCGTGCCAGTAGGCGATGGTGCAGGCACCCGGGTGCGACGCCAGCTCGTTGTTGAGCCAGGTGACCTCGGCGCTGGACCCGCTGCACAACCCGCTGGGCGGGTAGGACTGTGACGAGTAGGCGCACGTGGTCAAGGCGATGAAGTGCCAGCCGGCGGCGTCGAATGAGTAGTAGGGCAGCTCGTTATTCCAGTACCACTCGTAGCCCTGGATTCCGTAATACACCTCCTGGTCGCCCGGCACGGGATTTGTGACGCCGCGCATCGGTCCCCAGCCCGGGTCGTACCAGTTTTGAAACTCTTCGTAGGTGCCCATCTCGTAGACGTCGCCCAGGTAGAGGAAGAGATTCGGCGACCAGCCGCGCACCTCGCTGGCGACGTTGTTGGAGCCGGTCGTGCCGTCCGCTCCACTGCCAACGGCCCCGACGATCTCGGGCTGTCCGGCCGGTGGAACGGTTCCGGTGGTGATCGTGGGGCTGTTGCTATTAGTCGGCGCGGTCGTCACGCCGTTGGCCAGGATCACGCTCTCGGTTGTGGGATTGGCGTCGGTCCAGGTACCGTCGGACATCCGTGCGTAGACGCCGAGGGTATAAGGGCCGTCGACCCAGTGGGCGGTGTGCCAGGTGAACGTGTAGGGGGGCGTGCTGCTGGTGCTGTAGGCCGTCAGCAGGGCCTTTCCGTTGAGGGTGAACGTCAACGCCCCGACGGCCGCGCTGCCGCTGATCACGGTATCGGTGGCCGTCACCGTCGTAGGGCCGGTCAGGGTCGCGCCGGCCGCGGGGGCCGTGATGCAGACCTGGACGACGTCATTCTTCGAGGTGGTCGCGACATTGCAGGTCCCTGCCGCGAGCGCCGCCGGGCTGCGGAGTGCGGAGACGCCCAGCGCGAGCGTCACGACCGTCAAGAAGGCGAGAGACCGGCGAACCGCGTGGCGCATTTTCCTCACTCCTTTACTCCGCTCCAACCGCCAGGCGGACCGGGACCTCGGGGATCAGCAACCGCTGCACATCGCCGGCGAGCCGGCGATCGATCGCGACCAGGGCGATCAGCGCACCCAGCAGGCCGGCAACGATCGCCAGCGCCAGCCGGGTTGGCTCCGGCGCCACGAGCCACAACCGAACCGGCGCCATGGCGACCGCCACCCCGAGGCTGATCGTCAGCGCCGGCCTGAAGGCGCGGAGGATCTGGCTGAACTGGATGCCCAGCACCTTCGAGGCCACCCACTGCATGACCAGGGCGAGCGGGAGGGCAACCATGGCCTGGGCCCAGGACACGCCGTCGATGCCGAACCTGGCGCCGATGAGGAGGGCCGGCGCCACCACGGCCAGCCGGAGGAGCGAAAGCCTGACCAGCAGGTCCGGCCGGCCACTGCCGCGGAACGCGTCATGGGGCCCGAGCCCGAGCGCCCGAAAGGCCGCGTACAGGGCCAACGCCTCCAGCGGAACGATGGTCGGTTCCCACTGGGGGCCGAACAACACGTGCACGATCATCGGCGCCGCCATCGCCAGGCCGACGCCGGCCCCCACGCCATAGATCGCCTGGACGCGCAGCCCGAAGAGATAGCCGCTGACCAATCGCCGCGGACTCTCACGGACCAGGCTGAAAACGGGGAAGGCCACCACCGAGATCACGTTGAAGGCACCGAGGATGACCAGCTCGGGAATGCGGAACCCGATGGTGTAGTAGGCGAGGGCGCGCGCGCCCAGTAAGCGTCCGACGATGAGGTAATCGATATTGAAGACCAGGCACAGCAGAAACGCCGTGCCGGCGGCCGGCACCCCGAACGCGAGCAGCTGCCGGACGCCAGAGCCGCGCAGGCGCCAGAAGAAGAGGCCGGGGCGATACCCGGCGAAGTGCCAGAGCATGGCGCTCCACACCGCGCAGC
>Ga0137385_10002992_pt1 | contig 14584 bp, 14 predicted proteins | sample SagtaG_FD_104921 | JGI IMG/M metagenome (GOLD analysis project Ga0137385, IMG submission 104921) | Vadose zone soil microbial communities from Sagehorn Ranch, Mendocino, California, USA - Sage2_R_80_16 metaG | ecosystem: Environmental > Terrestrial > Soil > Vadose zone | place: USA: California...
CTGGAAAAGGCCCCGAGTATCGGGGTGCTGGGCGAGAGCCGCGATTGAGAAGGCACCGCCGGACTGGCCGGCCAGGGCGATACGCGCCGGATCCCCGCCGAACGCCGCGGCATTGGCGGCGACCCATCGCAAGGCCGCCACCTGGTCGGTGAGCCAGACGTTCGCATCGCCAACACCGGACATAAAGCCCAACGGGCCCAGCCGGTAATTGATCGAGATCGCCACGGCATCGCCGTCGCGTGCGAAGGTGTCAGCGGCATAGAACGCCAGGTTCCCCGAACCGGTCAGGAACCCGCCGCCATGAATCCAGACCAGCACCGGGCGGCGGGCGTCGTCGATGCCCGGCGTCCACACGTTGAGCGTAAGGCAGTCCTCGCCGAAGGGGGCGGCGGGTCAGCGCCAGTAGGGCTGCGTCTCTGCGGCCGCCGCGCCGATCGCCTGTCCATCCAGCGGGCAGCTGGCCGGGCCGGGGCCAAGGCTGGGTGAGACGATGGACAGCGTTCCTGGCTCGGGCGGGGGAAGCGGGTATAGCCACAGCCGGATTATGCAATCCGCCCTGCGGTCGTCTTCGTTTTTCACCGTGAAGTCGCCCTCTAGGCCGTACTGCATCAGGACGAGCGCCGGTTTGCCATCGGGCAGCCAGCGGAGGGCCGTCTTGTCATGCATTACGGCGGTGGTCGCAGCGCCGAACTGGGCCGCGAACACGATGCGCTCGAAGACATCGGGCGCCGCGTCGTGGCCGTGGGCACTCGCCCGCACGTCAAGCATGCACCCATTCGGATAGACACTCGCATGAGAGAGGGCGACGATTACCCGCCCCGCGCGGATCAGGAACTGCCCGATGGGCACGATCGCGGGAAGCACCTCGTTAGGGGGCATCCAGGAGGGGCGGCCGAGGTCCGGCTCACCGTTTTCCATGACCTGAAACGATATCGGTGCTTCCACGGTCAGGCTCCGGCACCGCCGTCTCCATGGCGCCGAGGGTGACGGGCTGTCAGTAGCCGCCCCCACCGCCGGAGCTGGTTGACGGGCTGGAGGCGGGCGCGGCCGAGCCGGACGCGGTTACCTCGTGCCACACCCCGCCGGACGCGTTGATGCCGTTGCCGTTGGCCTGGCCGGGTGCAGTGTCCGCGGTGTAGGTGTACAGGGGGTGCCCGTTGTAGGTGGCCTGTGCCGAGCCATCGGACCGGGTGATCGTGCCGAGCTTGCCGGTGACGCCTGCCCCGGCCGTCGCGGCCCCCTTCACCGGCGGCCAGATCTGGGCGCAGCTGCCGTTGCAGTTGGATTTGGTGCTCGTGTCCGGTGCGAACCAGTACAGGGTGAAGCCCTTGGCGTTGGTGAGCACGGTCACACCGCTGATATTCGCGGTCTTCAAGGCCGTGCCGGACGAGGCGGGGCTCGAAGCTGACGTGGAAGCTGCGCTGCCCGAGCCCGACGAGCCGCCGCACGCGGCAACACTCAGCGTGGCCGCCACCAATACCACCGGCGCTAGCAATCTGTTCCTCATGAGATGTCTCCCTTCATAGGGGACCGTCCGCCGAGTGCCTTCGCCGCCCTCGCGGCCGCTTGCGCATCCGCTGGGCTACACGGCCTGCCTCAGCGTTTCTCCCCCGTTGACAAGCACGTATGCCCACACCTGTCAGTTCACACCGCTGGCGTTCCTGATCGCGCGGTTCTTCGGCGTCTGCCCCCGGGCAGGCTGGCGTGGTGCCCCGGCTATGACGCTGAGCTGCCTCGGCGGGACACATAGACCGCGGCCGCGCCGAAGACCAGCACCATGACGCCGTAGATCCCCAGCGGAGCGGCCGCGGCCGCGCCGAATGCGCTGGCGGCGATGCCCGCCGCCACCGCGAAGTCGCGCATCGCGGTCGGCAGCAGGAGAGCCGTGCGCCGCCCTGAGGACACCCCGAGCGAAAGCAGCCAGCCCAGCACGCTGGCGCCGGCGAGGTACACGAGGAGGGCGGCGGCGATCAGGCCGTCGCTGGCGTGCAGCCGCAACTGGCTGGCGACCTCCCAGAGCAGCACCAGCAGGCTGACCACGCCCACGACGGCGACCAGCGACCGCTCGCGCCCGTCAAACGGATCGAGGGTGCGCACCGCGCAGCCCACCGCCAGGGGGAGGGCCACGACCAGGGCGAGCGTGGCGAGCAGCCCGAGCTGTGATACCGCGGAGTGGGCGCCGAGCAGGTTCAGGATCGGCCCGGCCAGCACAACGGTCAGCAGCGTGGAGGCGATGAGCAGGCCGGCCGCGACAACCACCTCGCCGCCGGCCAGGCCGGTGAGCGCCACGGATGCGACCTCCACCGGGGCCACGCCCGCCGCGAGCACCCCTCCGCGCAGCGCCGGCCCGGTGACGATCCTGCTGGCCATCCAGGCCAGCACCGGCAGGATGACGGTCGTGGCGATCAGCACGAGCGCGATCCGCCTGGACGCCACGCGCATCCCGGCGATATCGGCGAAGGTAACCGACGAGCCAGTACAGAACACCAGCACGGCCAGGGTAATCAAGATCGCCCCGTGGGCATCCAGGTGCCGCCCGGGAGCAGGAAACGCCGCGCCCGCCGCAGCGAAGATCAGCACCAGGGGCAGGAGAAAACGATCAAGAAACCCGGCCAGCCTGGCCAGCCGGGCTTGGCGAATCGCCGTCAATGCGCCCACCACCTAACCGTCCCAGAGCAGTAGCCACACCACACATGCAACTGGGCAACCCGAACCGGGATCTGCCAGAGCGAGGCCGAAAGCGACCTGCTAAGCCCGGTATCACGGCGCGGATGAGCAGTCGCCGCCGGGCCCGGCCGGGTCAATCACCAGGCGCGGCGCGAGCGGGCGCCAGTAGCTTAACCGTGAATGCCGGCGGTTCTCGGGGACGGTGAGCCATGCACTTTGAGCACTCCGGTGAGATCTGGGGCGACTTCCCCGAGCTGGTGCCCGGGGTCATGTTCGCCGCGGGGATCACCGCGGACGCACCGGTCGCGCACCGGGCCGATAGGTTCACCGCCGTCGCGAAGTCCCGGCTGGCGGAGTCCGCTGAGGGCGAGCTGCCCGAGATCCAGGCCTGGCGGCGCGCGTTCTCCCGGATGGGGCTCAAGCCGACCCAGTACCGCTGCGCCGCCGAGTCCCTGCTGCGGCGGTTCCGCAAGGAGGGCGCCCTCCCGCAGCTGCATCCGCTGGTTGACCTGTGCAACGCCGTGTCGCTGGCCTTCGCCATCCCGGTGGCCGTCTTCGACGTGTCCAAGATCGCCGGCCACCTTGCGGTGCGGTACGCGGCCGGCGACGAGGACTACCTGACCTTCTCCGGCGATGTGGAGCACCCAAGCCAGCACGAGGTGATCTTCGCGGACGGGGCGGGGCAGGCGCACGCCCGCCGGTGGTCGAACCGGCAGAGCGGCATGTCGGCCGTCCGGGGCAGCACCACCGCCGCGCTGATCGTGGCCGAGGCGATGCACGACTCCGCGTCATCGGACGTGCCGGCGCTGACCGCGGCCCTCGCCGGGGAGCTTGGCGCGGTCTGGCCAGTCACGCCGGCGTCCGCGGTGCTGGCCGCGTCCTCGCCGCGCTTCACGTTCGGGCCATAGCGCGGGCGCCAGGGCAGCGGGGGAGACCGCTGCCCTGGCGCCCCGGTCAGCCCTTGACGTAGGCCAGCTTCCCGGTCACCTTGCCGTCTTCGACGGTGATGACATCGACGCCCCGCACGTGACCGTTGGCCCAGTCGTAGCGCCAGCGCTGCACGACGTGGGAGCCGGCGCTGAACGAGTCCTCGACCGTGAAGTGGCTCCCGCGGTCATCGAAGATCGGCTTCCAGGCGACGCGGATCGCCGCCCGCCCGACGCAGCGCTCCCCGTCCGGGGCCGGAGAGGTCGACTCGAACACGCAGTCGTCACTGGTCAGGGCCAGGGCGGCGTCCAGATCGTGGTCGTTCCAGGCCGCGTTGAAGCGGTCAACGACCGCGGCGGCAGCGCCCTCGCTGGGCTGGCTGGGCATGTGACGGCCTCCCTCCATCTGATGGGCCCTGGTTACCTGGCGTAGTTTCCGGCACCGAACCAGTCGATGGTCACCACTGGCTCGTCGCCCACGACCCACGCGTCGTGGCCGCTCGGCAGCGCCGTGACATCGCCCGGGCCGGCGGTGAACTCGGTGCCGTCGTCCATCCGGATCGCCAGCCGCCCGCTGACGTGGTACTGGAAGTGCGGCGCCTCGCAGCTGGCCGTGCCGGCGATCGGCTGCACGTCAGCCGACCAGCGCCATCCCGGCTCGAAGGTCAGCCGCCCGACCTGGCCCCCGCCGGCGCTGAGGATCTCGGCGCGGCCGTGCGGAAATTCGCGGGTCTCATCGGGTGCCGCGAAGCTCTTGTGCTCGGTCTTGTCCATCCCGTCCCCCTAATCATGTACATCGGATCGCGTACACTTACTTATCGATAGGTCAGATACTGACTTACTGATAGGTCAGTCGTCAAGGTCTGCGGAGGGAAAGATGGCCGCCAGGAGTGGGCGGAGCGACGAGGGTACGGCCGCCCGGATCCTGGACGTCGCCGAGCGGCTCGTCCAGGTCCGCGGGTTCAACGGCTTCAGCTACGCCGACATCGCGGCTGAACTGCACATCACCAAGGCTGCCCTGCACTATCACTTCGCCAGCAAGGCCGATCTCGGCGAGGCGCTCATCACCCGCTACGCGGCGCGGTTCTCCGGTGCCCTCGACGCGGTCGACAGCGACGGCACTGGGGCGGGCGCCAAGCTCACCGCGTATGCCCGGCTGTACCAGCGGGTGCTGCTGGACCGGAAGATGTGCCTGTGCGGCATGCTGGCGGCCGAGTACCAGACCCTCCCGCAGCCCATGCGAGACGCCGTGATCAGCTTCTTCGACTACAGCGAGGCCTGGCTGGCTGGCGTTCTGGAACAGGGCCAGGCCGAAGGCAGCCTGCAGTTCGCGGGCTCGGCCCGCGACACCGCCCGCATGATCGTGGGCGGCCTGGAGGGGGCCATGCTCGTCGCCCGGCCCTATGGTGACATCGCCCGGTTCCAGGCCGCCGCCGCTAGCCTGCTGGCAGGCCTGTCACCTTCGGTCGGCGGATCGGCCCTGGCCGGCCTGGGCCCGGCGACGGCCTAGGCCCGCAGGCCCGGCCGTCAGCTGACCGGCCGCCCGGGGCCGCAGCCGTCCCGTCAGGAGCCGACGCGCGCCATGCCCGTTCACAGCCAGGATCAGCACAGCCGGGATGAGCAGGGCCAGGTTCAGCGCAGCCGGGACGAGCTGAGCATCCTGCACTGGAACATCCACTCGTGGCGTGATGCCTCCGGTCAGCCGAACCTGGAGCCGGTGACTCGCCTGGTCCTCGAGACAGACCCGGATGTCGTCTCGCTGGTCGAGGTCAACGAGCCGTGGGGGATGCCCGCCGCGCTCCGGGACCTGGCCGGCCTCGGCGGGTACTCCTGGATCTTCTCCCCGGCTGTGGAGTTCGGCCGGGACGAGCCGGACCGCGGCTACGGCAACGCGCTGCTGACCAGAGTCCCGGTGCTGGCGGTTCAGCAGTGGCGGCTCTCCTGGCCGCCAAGGCTGTATGACGGCAGTGAGCCGTCGGAATCGCGTTCGGTCATTATGGTTGAGGTGCCGTTCGGGTCAGGAACGGCGTGGGTCGGCAGCACTCACCTGCCGAGCACCGATCCCGGCGCCCGGGCGAGCGCGCTGGGCCGGCTCACTGAGCTGACCCGGGGCCTGGGCCCCCAGTGGGTCATCTGCGGGGACTTCAACACCCCGCCTGCCACCTGGGTCGGCAGCGGCGCCTGGCCGGACCCGGCGCAGCCCAGCTTCCCGGCCAGCGATCCGGTCCAGCCGATCGACTACTGCGTGGCCTCTCCCGGCGTGTCCGTGGCGGCCAGCATCCTTCCGGCGGCGGGATCCGACCATCTGCCGCTGCTGGCCCGCTGCCGGGAAGCTGGCCCGGCGAGCCGCCCAGCCCGGTGACGGCGGGCGGCACCCTCCCTGTCACATCGGCGTGGTGGCGTCCGTCATCGCAGTGACAGAACCGCACGGGAGAATGTGGCCAAATGACCGAACGCGATGTGCTGACCGACGAGTTCGAGCAGAACCGGGCTCACCTGCGGGCGGTGGCCTACCGGATGCTGGGCTCGCTCAGCGAGGCAGACGACGCCGTCCAGGAGTCCTGGCTGCATGTCAGCCGTTCCGGCACGGCCGGCGTCAAGAACCTGGGCGGCTGGCTGACCACGGTCGTCGCGCGGGTCTGCCTCGACATGCTGCGCTCGCGGCGGTCGCGGCGCGAGGAGCCGCTCGACGCGCAGCTGGGCGAGCCGGTGGCGAACGGCGAGGCCGGGATCGACCCGGAGCAGGAGGCGCTGCTGGCCGACTCGGTCGGTCCCGCGCTGCTGGTGGTGCTGGAGGAGCTGGCTCCCGCCGAGCGGCTCGCGTTCGTGTTGCACGACATGTTTGCCGTGCCCTTCGACGAGATCGCTCCCATTGTGGGGCGGTCGCCGACCGCGGCCCGGCAGCTCGCCAGCCGCGCCCGGCGGCGGGTGCAGGGCACTGCGACCGTTCCCGATGCCGACCTCGCCCGCCAGCGAGAGCTGGTCGACGCGTTCCTCGCCGCCTCGCGCGGCGGGAACTTCGACGCGCTGCTCGCCGTGCTCGACCCGGACGTCGTGCTCCGCGCTGACCGCACGGCCGTGCCCGCGGGCATGGCGACCCAGGCCCGCGGCGCGCGGGCCGTGGTCGGCCGGGCGCTCAGCTTCTCCGGGCGTTCGCCGTTCGCGCAGCCAGCGCTGGTGAATGGCGCCGTGGGGGTCGTGGTGGCGCCGCGCGGGCGGCTGATGATCGCGCTTGCCTTCTCGTTCGGGCACGGGAAGATCACCGAGATCGACGTCATCGCCGACCCAGAGCGGCTGCGCCGGGTCGACCTGGCGGTCCTGGACGGCTGAGGCTCAGTTCAGGGCCAGGAAGCCCTAGCCGGCGCGGCCGGCAGGGCGCGGGATCTCAGGGCGCGCTGCACGAGGTCGCGCCGCTCGGCGAGAATGCGCACCAGGCCGGGATCACGCGGCTCGGCGGCCAGGAAACTGTCGATCTGCCTAAGCAGCTGCGGTGATGCCGCCGGGTGCGGGAACAGCACCTGCCCGAGCATGACGCGCAGGTGCTCGCCGCGCGACGACCAGATCGCCGGCAGGATCTCGAAGTACCGGTCCACGTACGGCGCGAGCAACCAGGCGTGCTCGGGCTGGATGAAACCGCGGGAGGCTTCGGCGACGCCGAGGACGCCGAGGTCCTCGGTCTCGGCCAGCAGATGCCAGGCGGCCGCCTTGTGCCCGGCGTCCGGTATCGCGGCGCGGCAGGCCACGGCGTGCCGCAGCCCGGCGTCGGTGGCGTCCCGCGCCAGTTCGGCATCGATCTCGGCGTCGCCGGCGCGCCCCGTGGTCGCGAGCCTGCGCAGGATGGCCCAGCGCAGCTCGGCGTCCACGGTCAGCCCGGGTATCTCGGCGCTGCCGTCGAGCAGCCCGGAGAGCAGGTCGAGCTGCTGCGGGGTGGCGGCGGTCCAGCTGAGCAGCTGGGCCCACGCGAGCTGGTGATCACTGCCCGGCTCGGCGGCGTGCAGCAGCCGGGTTCCGGCCGCCGCGAGCTCAGCCTTGCCTTCCGGTACCCACCGCGGGTCGCCGGCCAGCGTCATCAGCTGCCCGGTCACCGAGTGCAGGATCTGCAGCACCGAGACCGAGGGCTCCCGGTCCATGCCGCCCGCCAGCATCCGCACGAACGCGGGGAACGGCAGCTCGGCCTCGCGCAGCATGTCGATGGCCGCGCTCCAGCACACCGCGCGGGCGAGCGAGTCGGCGAGGTCACCGATCGCCCCGGTCAGGGTCCGGATGGACCGTGCGTCGAAACGGACGATCGCGTAGTCGAGGTCGCCGTCATTGAGCAAGATCAGGTCGGGCTGCCGGAGGCCGGCCAGCTGCGGCACGTCGGTGCGCGCGCCCGCGATGTCTATCTCCTGCTGGTGCACCCGGCTGAGCGTGCCGTCGACGTAGTCGTAGAGGCCCACGGCGAGGTGATGCGGCCGCAGCGTGGGGTGCCGCTCGGGTGCCTGCTGCAGGACCGCGAACGAGGTGAACGCGCCATCGGCGTCGACCTCGAACTCGCTGCGCAGCGTGTTCGGACCCGCGGTCTGCAGCCAGGCCCGCGACCAGTCCGCCAGGCTCGCCTGCGAGCTCGCCTCCAGGGCGGCCAGCAGATCCGCGAGCGTCGCGTTGCCCCAGGCATGCTCGGCGAGGTAGGCGCGGATGCCGGCCATGAACGTCGGCCGCCCCACCTGGGCGACCAGCTGCCGGAGCACCGAGGCGCCCTTCGCGTAGCTGATCCCGTCGAAGTTCGCCACGGCCTGGCTCAGGGTGGGCACGTCCGCCGCGACCGGGTGCGTGGAGGGCAGCTGATCCTGCATGTAGCCCCACGTCTTGCGGCCGCTGGAGAACGTGGTCCAGGCATCGGTGAAGCGCGTGGCCTCGGCGCTGGCCAGAGTGCCGCAGAACTCCGCGAACGACTCGTTCAGCCACAAGTCGTCCCACCACTTCATCGTCACCAGGTCGCCAAACCACATGTGCGCCATCTCGTGCAGGATCACCATGCCGCGCAGTTCATACAGCGCGTCGGTGACCCGGGAGCGGAACAGCAACTCGTCCGAGACGACCACGCAGCCGACGTTCTCTGTGGCGCCGACGCTGTAGTCGGGCACGAACACCTGATCGTATTTGGCGAAGGGGTAGTCGCCCTGGAACAGGTCCGTGTAGAAGTCGAGGCCCTGGCGGGTGATCAGGACGATGTCCTCGGCGTCGAGGTGCTGGGCGAGTGAGGAGCGGCAGGCCAGGCCGAGCGGGACCACCTGGCCGCGGGCGGTTGTGTGCGAGGTCCGCACGACGTAATAATCACCGGCCGCCACGGCGGTCAGGTACGTCGAGATCTGCGGTGTCGGCGGGAAATGCCACACGGCGCTGCCGCCCTCGGCGGCCGGCTGGGAGCCGAGCGCGGGCTGGTTCGACAGCACCGCCCAGTGCCCGGGCACCGTGACGTGGAACGTGAACGCGGCCTTCAGGTCCGGCTGCTCGAAGTTCGCATAGACCCGGCGGGCATAGGCAGGCTCTAACTTCGTATATGTGTAGATCTTGCCGTCAGCGGAATCGATCGCCCGGTGCAGGCCGGTGCCATCACCTGAGTAACGGCAGTCGGCGACCACCCGCAGCTCGTTGCGGTGGGCGAGACCCGGCAGCATGATCCGCCCGTTCGTGATGGCCCCGCGCGGGTCGATATGGGTGCCGTTCAGGACGATCTCATGCACTCTTTCCGCGATGAGGTCGGCGTACGTCGAGGCGCCGGGCTGGCTGCAGCGGAACCGTACCACGCTGGTCGAGCCGAAGACCTCGCTGCCGCGGGTCAGGTCAAGCGCGACGTCGTAGGAGTCCACTCGCAGCAGCCGGGCGCGCTCGCCGGTCTCGGCACGGGTGATCTCGGCTATGGGCATGGGCGGCGTCCCTCGGCAACGTGCTAGGTCTGGGGCCGCCAACAGGCTAAGGCATCCGGCTGCGCAGAAGAAGGATTCCTGGCGCTCGGTTGCCGGCATCATAGGGGCTAATCTGCGCGTAGCAGGAGGAGAACCTATTGTGCCGCAACCTGAGTTAGTGGAACCGCTGCACCGGTGGGATCCGGAGCAGATTGGCGGCTATGTCCTGATCGGCCGGCTGGGCGCGGGTGCGATGGGGCGGGTCTTTCTTGGGCGGTCGGCGGCGGGACGCCTCGTCGCGGTCAAGACGATCAAGATCGAGCTTGCCGACGAACCTGGCTTCCGTACCCGTTTCGCCCAGGAAGTGGCCGCCGCCCGGCGGGTCAGCGGGGCCTTCACCGCCGCGGTCGTCGCGGCCGACCCCGAGGCCGATGTGCCCTGGCTGGCCACGGCGTACGTGCCCGCGCCCTCGCTGAGCAGGCTGGTGCGGGCCTGCGGCCCGCTGCCCGTTTCCGCGGTCCGCTGGCTCGCGGCCGGCTGCGCCGAGGCGCTGGAGTCGATCCACAGCGCCGGGCTGGTGCACCGGGACCTGAAGCCGTCCAACGTGCTGGTCTCGCCGGACGGGCCGAGGGTCATCGATTTCGGCGTCGCCCGGGCGGCAGAGCGGATCCAGCTTACGGTCACCCGAGGAGCCGTGGGCACCCCGGCCTATATGGCCCCTGAGCAGGCCAGGGACACCAGGAACGCGACCACAGCGAGCGATGTGTTCTCGCTGGGCGCGACGATGCTGTTCTGCGCGACCGGCCACGCACCGTACCAGGGCGAGACGGTGATGGACGTGCTGGTGCGGCTCGCGACCGAGCCGCCGGACCTGACCGGGCTGCCCGCCGACCTGGCCGACATCGTGACGGCCTGCCTGGACCGGGACCCGCGCAAGCGCCCAAGCTCGGCCCTGGTCCTCGCCCGCCTGGCCCCGGCTATCAGCCTGGATGCCGACGGCCGGGAGCCAGGTTCCGCCTCGCTGCCGGGCTCCGCGCTGGCCCTGATCGCCGAATACCGCCAGGACCCCAAGCCGTCCGCGCAGGCGGCGGCGGAACCCGCCGAGGAGGCCACATTCGGCTCCCAGCCCCCGCCGAGCGCCCCGTCCCGGCCCCGGGCGCTGTCCGCCAGAGCACGGACCCGGTGGGGCACATCCCGCCGTGAGCACGCCGCCGGGCCGCGTGGCTGGGCCGGTCCCGGCCGGCCGCGCCCGAGCCGGACGCTGGTGGCTCTCGTCTCGGCCGCGGCGGCGGTCATCCTGATCGCCGCGGGCGCGGGCATCGGCGCCGCCATCGCCGGCAGCGGCAGGCCGCCGCCGCTGGGCCCGCTGCTGCCCCCGCCGCCACAGGCTTCGGCGCTTTCTGCCCCATCAGGGACGCCGCAGATCGGTGTCAGCCAGATCCAGGGCGACAGCCGTACCGTGTTCATCGTGCACGGCCAGGGATGGCCTCCTGGCCGGCCGGTGACCGTGACCCTCGCCGGGGTCCGGGCCTCGCCCGAGCATCCCGTCGTGGATGATGTCGGCACCTTCAGCTACGCGATCAACCAGGATCATGAGTTCTTTGCCGGCGGGCTGCCGCTCGGGACCTATGAGGTGGTGGCCACAGGACCGGGCGGCGCCAGGGCCGTGGCCAGGTTCGCCGTGTTCCGCAAGTAAGCCGCGGCGGCCTCAGTGACCACGGCGGTCATGGCCAGGCGGGTGGTCAGATCACCTGCGTCCACCACAGATCCTCCTGGCGGGAGCACCAGGCCGGGTCGCTCAGGCGGGCCAGGTCGCCGACGGCTACGGTCCCGTTCTCGATCAGCACGCCCACAGCGACCTCGTCGGACAGCCGGACGCCGGGGCGGACCAGGCCGCGTTCGGCGATCTTGCGGCGCAGCACCTTGAGATGCTCGCCGACCCGTGCTGACAGCCGGTCGCGGAACGCGGGGTCGCTGTCGAAGCAGTCGATCTCGTGGTGGGCGTCGGTGACCTCGAGCGCGGCCCGTGCGATCTCGGGCGTCCTGGGCAGCGGCGTGCTGCGCGCTGGATCGATCAGCCAGGGCCGGCACCACATCAGGGCCACCAGGAAAAGCTTTGTGTTCGGGTCCAGGTAGAGCGGGAGCAGAGTCGGATCGCCGTCCCCGCGCAGGTCCGCGCCGGCTTCGCTCAGCGCGGCGGCCCTGGACACGACGACCAGGCGCAGCGGCTTGCCTTCGTCCAGCATCGCGCGGGAGCCGATCAGCGCGGTTCCCTGCTGTATGAACCAGCCTCCCGACGGCTCGTCCTGCCCGTCCAGGCGCGGCAGCCGGATCCGGTATCCGTCGCCTTCGGCGTACAGCGCATGGGTGTAGCTGATGTTGGCCACCCACGCCCCGCCCGCCGACGCGCTGATGGCGCCAGCCCGCCGGGACAGCCCGCGCCCGGCCGGGATTACCAGGTCCGCATCGGGCCCCCGGCCGAACACCAGCCTGGTGCCCTCGGGAATGCCGATCACTCGTCCGGAGGGGGTGGTGACATGTGCCGCCGCCGGGGTCGAATCGAGCGCCATCGCCAGTCCTGCCCGTGCCTTTCATGCCCCCAGGTTTCCGCCCGCCCCGACAGGTATGTGCCCGCCTGCGGCGGCCGCGTGCGCGCGGTAGCGCGCATTTTAGGGCCGCTGCGGCGGGGAGCGCATCCCTGAGTTCGGGGATGGCCAGGCGGGCTGCGTCGCGGTTGGCTTGGCACTGGCCGGGGCGAGGCGTCGCTGCTCCGGGGGGATGGCTGCCCCGCCAGGCAGCCGACCAAGGAGTCCGCCCGATGGGATCCTTTCCCTGAGCGCGGGATTCGTGGGGGGACCTGCGGGTCTCGGGCAGCCCGCCTCACCCCGGCCGCTTACTCCCTGCCGCTTCCAATTCTTCACTGCGGGTTGGCCTTGGGTTGCCGCTCGGCGCGACGTTGGGCAGGGAATTAGCGGCTAATTTCGGTCTGCTTCGGACCATTTTTCTCCAGATACAACGGCCATCGGGTGTGTAAATCTCCGCCGCCAGTGGAATAGGACTTCCGTAATTGATCAACACGGGGGGAGATCAGTGCCTGCACGAACTACGACCCGTACGGCCGCTCGCCGCAGTCCGGCGAGTGCCGTCCGTACCAGGTCGACAAGCCGCAGCGCGTCCAGGCGCGCTGTCAGCCGCCCGAAGACAAAGGGCAGCACCAGGGCGACCGCGGTCAAGACGACGCGCAGGGCATCCATGAATGCGCCATCCGCCGCCTCCGCTGCTCGGACCGTCTCATCCGCGGCGACCAAGGTAACCTCCGCAGCCAGCAAGATGACGGCTGCGGCCACGAAGGCCACGTCCTCGGCCAAGACGATGTCCACCGCCTTGCAGGCGATGAACACCGCCACCAAGGCCATGACCACCGCGGCCAGGTCACTCACGACAGCCGCCAAGACGATGTCCTCGGCCAAGCCGATGGCAGTGGCGAGCACGGCCAAGTCCAGGACCGCCAAGCCGAAGAGCATCGGGGCTAAGTCCAGGACCGCCGCCAAGGCGAGGACCACGGCCAAGGCAAAGACCACGGCGATGAAGTCCAGGACCGCCGCCAAGGTGAGGAGCACCGCCAAGCCGAAGACCACGGCGGCCAGGTCCAGGACCGCGGCCAAGTCGTCCACCATGGCCACGAAGTCAGCGGCGACCACCAAGCATGCCACCGCGGCCAGGTCGGCGCGGACCGCGAAGCCTCCGGCAGGACGGCCGAAGACCGCTGCGGCTAAGTCCAGCGCCACGGCCAGGCCGGGTATCTCGGCGGTGAAGCCGCACGGTACCGCGAAGGCCAAGACCAAGACCAGCACCAAGCCCAAGGTCAGCAAGCCCAAGGCGAGCACCAAGCCCAAGGCTGGCCGGCCCAAGGTGAGGTCGGTCCGGTCGACATCATCCAGGCAGTCCCGGCCGGCGCTGAGCGTCGCGTCAGCGCCTCGGACCCCTGGCGAGGATCAGTACGGCGGCCTGCTGGCTGGCCTCATTCGCTAAGCACACGACGGGCCAGCGCCCCGGGTGACCAGACTGGGATCCCGGGGCGCGGCCATTCCCTGGTTAGCGCGCGGCCAGCACCTCGGCGATTTTCGCGGCGGCACCGGGCGGGTCCTCGGCGGCGTGCAGCACCTCGCCCCACGACCACCTGTAGAACCAGCACAGCCGGCCGTGGTCGTCCGTGCCCGGCGTGCAGTCGATGCTTTCCGCCAGCATCGACGCGCCAGGTATGAACACGTGCAGGGCAGCCGGGTACGAGGTCTTCACCGTGGCGTGGAAACCCTCGGTGTCCAGCGCCGTCGCGAGCCGGTGCAAGTGGTAACTGCGTACATGGTCATGCGTGCCGTCCTGCATCTCACCTGCCTTGCGGGGTCGGCACATTGTCAGCGCGGGCTGGCCCACCTTGTCAAGCCCGCCCGGCCCGGGCGGGCCGTCAGCGTCCGGGGGCCCCGTACTCTGGATAGCTACCGTATACATCCGGCCCGTACGGGTCTGGGGGAGCGTATCCGCCCTGCTCAGGCGAGCCGGCCGGATACGCATCAGGCTGGTAGCCCGCCTGGTCATGCTGCACGTAACCGTTCCCGTAGTCGGCTCCCAGCCCGTCTGGGCTGAGCGGGCCGGGAAACTGCCCGGAAAGGTCCGGGTAACTGGGGGTGTCCTGGCCAGGAACGCCAGGCACTGTGGCCTGGTGATTCCAGTAGTCGTTCCCCGTCTCGCCGTTCGCGGCGGGCGGTGGGTAGGACCCGTACTCAGGCACCTGGTACTCAGCGGCGGAGTACTCAGGCGCTTGGTACCCGCCGTAGCCGGAGACAACGGTCTGGCTGTCCGGCGTCACATAGCTGCCGTACGGGTTCCCTGTCGCCCCGGGGGCGGCCGGACCGGACGGGGCCTGGGCATAGGGGTCCTGGAACGACGGGCCGGACGGGTAGGCGTACGGGCTGGTCAGCTCCGCACCTCCGCCAGGGCCGGAGAACTGCGGTGCCGGGGGACCATAACTCGCGGGCTGCTGCGCTGGGTCGGGATACGGCGGCGGGATCGGCATGCGGGAGCCGCCGGGGGGCGTGTCGGCCC
>Ga0137385_10003008_pt1 | contig 14524 bp, 16 predicted proteins | sample SagtaG_FD_104921 | JGI IMG/M metagenome (GOLD analysis project Ga0137385, IMG submission 104921) | Vadose zone soil microbial communities from Sagehorn Ranch, Mendocino, California, USA - Sage2_R_80_16 metaG | ecosystem: Environmental > Terrestrial > Soil > Vadose zone | place: USA: California...
AAAAAAAAAAAAAAAAAAAAAAAAAAAAAAAAAAAAAAAAAAAAAAAAAAAAAAAAAAAAAAAAAAAAAAAAAAAAAAAAAAAAAAAGAAAAAAAAAAAAAAAAAAAAAAAAAAAAAAAAAAAAAAAAAAAAAAAAAAAAAAAAAAAAGAGAGCAGGAACATGTTAAGCATAGAGACATCATCAATCATGTCATGTCACGTCGTAGCCTCGCATCATTCACCAGCGACGACAAAAAAAAACTTCCTAAGTCACGTAACGCGCAACACCGTCCCCGTCTCTCTCCTCTACGCAGCACTGCCGCCAAAAGCAGAGAGAGACAGAGAGAGCAGAGCCGATGCCTGCCTACCCACCGCTCACGCTCACGCACGCGTGTTCGCCCACTCCGGCGTCTCGCACTGCGGGTTCTCATGCCCGCGCCAATGCCGCTGCGCCGCGTCGAGCCGCGAGAGCACCTTGCCGCACTCGGGGCACTGCACGCCCGCCTTTTCCGGATTCGCGTCGCACGTCGTCGCGGTGTGCCGCTGCGCGTCCTGCGCGCGCGAGAACGTCTTTGGGCAGAACTCGCACTTCGTTCGTCGAGCGCGCGCCCCGCTTGTGCCCGCCCGCCGCCGCCCTCGGCGTGGCGCCGGCGCCGGCGTGGAAGTGGATACGGATGCCGGTGCGAGTGTGGGCGAAGGGAGGAGGGAGGTGGTGGACGTGGATGCAGATCCTGGAGTGAATAGTGCGAGCGACTGGCTCAGACTGCTGTTGCTGCCGCTGACGATGCTGCTGCCGTCATCGTCGTCACAATCGTTCTTCTCGACGTTTGGCAGTGGAACCGTGAAGCGCGCGGGTGCCGAAGTCGCCTTGACGATGACCCCTCCGTCGGCACGCCTGCGCTTGGAGGTGTGCGTGCCTGCGGCATCAGCAGTAGCGGCGAGGAAATACGAGTCGTCGACGAAATTGTAGTCGTATTGATGATTGTCGTCGTCGTTGTCGTCACCACCATCACGGTCGCGCTTCGTTTTCTTGCCCACCACGTGGGGTGGCGGGGCGCTCTCCGCTCCGACCGAGTGGCGGCGGAACGAGAGGGGGCTCACTGCGTCCGTGGAGAGTGTAAAGGGGTTCTGCTGCTGCTGCTGCACGCCCGGAGAGTGCGAAAAGGAGACCGGAGAGACGGCTCCGTCGCTGGTGGGTGTAGAGAAATCCAGCGAGGTTCCGCAAGACGATGCCGTCGTCGTTGTCGTCGGGTCTTCTTCTTGTAAGAGGTCGAATACGCCGACGGGGGGCGGTGAGATGGTGGCCAGACTGACCGTGTTCCCAAAGCTATAAGATGAGACGTCGTTTACGGGCGACGGCTCGGACGTGTTCATTGTTTGTAGTGCGAGCTGGGTGGTCATGTCAGCAATGAGCGAGCTGGTGCTCATATGAGTTTCTTTAGGGACTTACCTGCAAAACCCCCATACCGGAGGACTGGCTTTGGCCCCATGGCCATGCGGGGTCGGCGTATAAATTAGTATCATAGCTCGCCTCTGCGAGCGTCGGTGAAGGTGTGGGACTATGAACCGTCGCAAGGAACGAGAACCCATCCAATGATGACAGGGTATCGGCAGACGGTTGCGAGGAACCTTCTTCCTGCAGTGCGCTGCCGGAGAAGTCGAAGTAATTTGCCTGGAGGTGTTGATCGATGCCCAGGCTGTCGCCAAAGTCATATCCCGATAGACCAGCCATCGGGTTCGTGTGTAGGAGCGCATTCCCGAAGCAGCTTTGTAGGCAGCGCGCTATGTCGCTCCAACTAGCCATTACTGTGTCAACGGAGTCGGCCCATATCCAAAGAGATGTGTCCGCACGCTGTAGGCGTTGAGGATTAGCGATGCGTGCATACCATGAGTAAAGTCACCTACAACAAAGGCCGAGGTTTGACAGCAATCAGCGGCGTAGGCCAGGTCTGCTGCGTTGTCAAAAATTTGAACGCTGTACCCGCATCCTATATCGAGTTCGTGTTGCAGCATTGTCCTGAAGCGATTCGAGCTCAGCGAGGGTTAGAGACATCTAAGCCGCCACTTACGCCTGGATGGCGGCTCCAATCAACGGGCCAGTAGCCTGGAGGGCAAAAAGGGTTCTGAGCTCTTGAGGCACATTCGCAAAGGTGCTTGTCGGAAACCCAAAGGTTGCTTGTGGATACGCGTCGAAGTGGACGCGATCTGGCGATTGGTAGAGACAAAGGGAAGTCGTGCTATCGGGAAGCGCCCCAAGAACACTCTGGAATCGAGGATAAAGCGTTTGTAAGTGATGCGTTTGCATGTAAGTACGAGGTGGAGCCGATTATGGGGGAAGATGAGGCGGGATTCAGGTGGGAGGAGGGGAGGAGGAGGAGATGAAAGGAAAGGTGATTTGAGCGCGTTATAAGAGTGCGACGGGAATCGGGCCTGACAATGGCTGTTCCCGGATTTTGTTCGGTCCCTTTCCCAGGTTCCCGGGGTCAACTCCTTGCGCCCCACGTATTTGGCGGCGCTTCCATGCAGAAAAGTTTTGAGCGTGGGGAAATCTGCATGTGTCAAAGCGATGATAAAGGCCACCCCAAAACCTTAGTCCACAACCCTTCCGCACACATCCCATGACGGCAAATGAGCCAGGGAATAAGCCGGACAGATCCCAGAGCTGTAGGAGAGGCAAATTTTACCGGCTTACCCTGTTGTCATGGAAGAACAATAGTCAAAAGGTAGCCATCAGCGCAAGACAAGGGAAAGGTGCCAATCAATGTCCGACGACAGGGAAGAAGTGATAACGCAAGTCCGTCCGACCCGGTATGACGGCACGCCGGGTCAATGGTCCAGGCTGTTATCCTTTTATAGAAGGCACGTTTCTGAATGTGGGCGATTCTAGCCCTTCTTTCAGCGTCGAGCCCCATTGCAATGAGCAAGTTCTAAGATACATACTGCCATCCCTCTTCGAAAAAAACCATCGTAGTGGATTTGAATGGTCATTCTCGTCGGGTGTTAGGGCGATCTGCGTCGATTGCTGGCTCTTCACGATTACGATTAATCCGGAGCTCGGTCTGCAAGTGTGGACGTCCCTGAACCCGGAGAAAAAACTCAAGATCGCCTCACGCCTGAGTTCTGTGGAATAAATTCTTTCAAGTTGGATTGCCATGTCTCACTCAGTCCTTGGCTCAGTCGTTCGTCGCTGCGCTTTGACGCGGCGCGTCACAAACGCGGCGATGCTGCGCCGGAGAGCCGGCAGCCGGTCCACACCCGAGTGTGCGGCCATCTGGGGCAATCGGGCATTCTCCCACGGGTGCAATCTTGTCCCACGTGATGTGCCCAAGACCCACTCTCTAATTACTCTATTGACTTACAAACGAAAACGCACCAACATCCCATGTCGTTCTTTGGATTTTTTTGACCCGGTGTGTCTCGGATGTTTGATTGGACGAAGGACGGACTCCGGGCACCCCCCAATTTTTAGGACCCTTTAAGGGGAAATGCTGTACATGTGTGCTCTTGTGTGTGCTATCAGGATCCTCGTGGCATCGGCGCTTTGCACCGCACCCTCAGGCTGCGGGTGGCGGGCAAACCCGATCGAATCCACTCTCGGTTATGGTTGCGGACCATTTCCTGCGTGCGTTCCGAAATGCGCGCCCCCGATCGGTGGAGGGGTTCCCCCGCTCCTCTGTCTGGTGACCGGAGAAAGGTCGATCCCTCGAGCGGGGCAATCCGTCATGATGCATGATGTATGCCTGTACCTGACAGAGTGCAAATGTTTTTTGTTTTGAGGGGGTGACTACCGCGATGCAGACGCCGCCGCCGCAGAGCAAACAGTGCATACCAGAGTACCCCTCCCCCCACCCCACTGGGATCCACCATCTCCGGCCAACAGCCCATGATCATCAAAGGGTACATGCACGAGGGCCCATGCACCATTTCACACGAACCAAGCCAGATCAGATAAGAATCACCGCAATCCAAGAGGCGCCGTCCCCTAAAGTATATAGAAAAATGGAAAAGAAGCAGCGCGGAAGCAAATCCGTCTCATCAGGCTCTCTCTCTTTGCAGAGCTCAACTGAGCCGCCTTCGTACCTGCTTCCGGAACCTAGTCAATCAAATTTGCGGCTGCGACATACGACGACGTCCTTCGGCCGCGCGCCTCTCTTTTTACGTCCGAGTTGCACCAACATACGGAGTCACACACAGGCACGGGCACGCACGGACATACCCACTCCACACCGCATGTCATTTCTTACCAACAATGCAGAATCGCCCCGACGCAATCGGTCGCGCCCGCACTTGCCGCTCTAGTGGTCCATTTGATAGTATGCAAGAGTATGACCTTTTTTCGTATGCTGCCGCATATTTCACAGTGAAAGGCCAACTTTGTTTAAAATTTTTGTCACATGAATTGCATGCAGGAGAGATAAGTGGCCTTTTCCACAGACTCGGAATGTGCTAAGGGTTTGTAGGTGCAACAAGGCAGTTTTCCACCCGGTTAAGTGTGATGTCCCGACATAGCCGTAAAAAAAAAGGGAACGCTCATGAGCATCTGGATTGGTCATGCAGGCTCGGTCGCGGTATTAACACTCAGCATACATCCTACTAGAGGACATGGCGTGGATGTGGTCGTGCATTTCCCGATCACAAGTAACTGTAGAAAAAAGAAAATCGACCACGCCTGCCTTGGCGCCCAGGGCAGCACCTGTGCTCGGAGTTCAGTGGCGGACAGTTACAGCGCCCCGAGTACGTTGCACAGTGTGGTATCCCACCTCCTGTAAGGTCTGTACCTGAACCCAGCAGTCGTGGATACGATTGAATGTCTCGGGAGGCACTTGCAGCCAATAGTAGCGAGATGTACAAACGCAAGGCATACACACGCGCCACAAAGAGACGCCCATTTCATTTTTTTCGTGTTTTGGTGTGCTCTCTACAGCCAAGCAGGAGATGACCTCTCCCGTCAGCGTCTAAGGGGAAAGCAAGTACGAAGAATGTTTGCATTATGGAAGGAGGGAGGGTAGGTGGAGTTAGGGATAACGCGACGCAACGGCAAGCTTAGTAGATCATGGACGACATGTCGGAGCGGATGCGGTTGTAGTCGAGGAGGCCCTCGATCGAGCCGAGCGCCGCGAGGGCAATCTACGATTCAAACACCAAACATCAGGGGGTCATAGAAGAGAAGAAACGATCGAGTCGGGCACGCACGTCTTTATCCCAGAGGTACTTTTGCGCGACGCGCTTTATCTCCTCGGGGGTCACCGCGTCAATAGCGTTCTCGATCTGCCTTGGCGTCACTCGCTGGCCACTCGTGACGAGTTGCCGCCCGATGTCCTCCGCAATCGCCGTCGTGCCGTCAAGGCCGAGCAGCAAGCTCGCCTTGAGCTGACTCTTCGCGCGCTCGACCTCGCCCACGGACGGCGAGATGCTCATCCGGGTCCACTCGCGGAGCGTAAAGTGCAGCAGGTCGTCTAGGTTGTTCAGGTTCTCCGTGACGAGGTAGATGCCCCACAGGCCGGTGTCGGAGTACGAGGTCGAGAAGGACATGTACGAGTTGGCGAGGTTGTGCTTCGCGATGGTGTCCGAGAGGCGCGAAGAGAGAAGCGACGCAGAGCCGAGCGCGCGGTCCCAGTTGCCGAGGATGGACTGCATGACGAGCATGGGGTAATAGTCGGGTGACGACCAGCTAACGCCTTCGACGGCTACGGCGATGTGTGCCGTCGGAATGTCGTCGTCGCGGATGCGCACCTCTGAACCGACAAAATCGGGCTTTGGATGGGCTGCGCGGCCGAGTGGGATCGGGTTTGGCGAGACGGGGAGCGTTCCAAAGGACTTTTCGGCAGCCTTGACAAGTTCACCGTGGTCGACCCCACCAGCGCCAACGAGGACCATGCGGTCGGCTGTATAGTTGGTCTTAATATACGAGGAGAGGTCGTCGCGTTTGATCGAAAGGATATTCTTCTTGGGGCCGAGAATGGTGCGACCGAGCGCTTGACCTGTACAACGGTGATGATGAACGGAGTCGGTTGACAGGGTGGGGTGATTGGGGGCGTACCCTGGTAAGCGACCGCGTGGAGATGGTCAAAGACGACCTCCTCGTACTGCTTGTCGACCTCCTGCTGCTCACGGACTATGACGTCGCGCTCGCGCTCGATGGCGCCGCTTTCGAGCTTGGAGTTCTGGAGGATGTCTGAGATGATGTCGACGGCCTGAGGGACGTCCTTGCGGAAGCTCTTGGCGTAGTAGACGGTCTGCTCGCGCGAGGTGTACGCGTTGAGATGGGCGCCGAGGTTCTCCACTTCAAGTTCGAGTGCGTGTTGGGAGCGACGGCCGGTGCCCTTAAAGGCCATGTGTTCGAGGAAGTGAGCGGTGCCGTTCGTCGTGTCCGTCTCGGCGCGCGAGCCAGCATCTATCCACACACCGACAGTCGCGGTCTGTGCATGTGGATGTGCTTCTGTCGCAACAGTAAGGCCATTTGAGAGGGTGGTGATTTCGGTGAACGGGCTTTGTGAGACTGCTGTCGCCAGCGACCGCAGAGGCGCCTGCCGATGACGAGTAAGCTACATTTTCACTTGCAAAAAAAAGGGCCAAAAAATAGAACGTACAGGTCTGCATACTGCACTACGCAGCGAGCGAGCGAGTGTTGTAGAAAGCGCTCTCGAAACCATTCAGCAAGTGAGGACGACGGGCTTTAGAGAGTTTGACCGTGTCACAACTCCGGGACCCACTCCGGTCCTTGCCGAGGATATTGAAACGCCGCTTGAATATCGTCCCCGAGGTTCTCCGAAGATGCCAGAATCTGATAAGATAAGATAAGACTGATTGTGGCCCGGAATGATATCATCATGCAGGCTACCAGGAGCAATCCTCGGACTCGGAAGCTCACGCTTACTAGTACTTGTCGCTGTCTCAGTTGCCCGCTACTGATGTCCATGTTCCAGTCCATGCTCAAGGAGCTCATCGATGGCCCCGCAAAGTCCATCTGGGTCCGACAGGGGCTCCCTCCAGACGATCTACAGAATCTGCGCCTAACCGAGACACCCGATCCGTCCGTGGACTCGAGCTTCAAGCTTGGGACTGCTGCCCAGGTGTGCACTCACCTTGAGATCCCACGCCCCCACCAGACCGTGTTGCTACTGATTTATTCTTGTGACCGCAGTCTGCTATTGGCCTCTCGGCTCTGGCCGCCGCCCACTTTCACTTCCTTCGGACGGGTCAGGAGGAGGAAGTGCACGTTGACGCTCGGCACGCCGTTTTGGAATTCAGCAAGTCTTTCCGAACCTCATGTGCTGACGAAATCCAAATATTTTTTCAGACAGCGAAAGGTATTACACTATAGATGGAAAGATACCGGAGGGAGACAGATTTGACGAGCTGGGGGATATGTACCAAACTAAGGATGGCTATGTGAGACTACATACCAACTTCCCGCAGTTCGTCTTCTCTTCCGATCTCAAAAAACCTACTCATCTCCCCCTTCCCAGTCACAAACAAGGTCTACTCGACATCCTGCAGTGCGAGCCCACAAAAGAGGCCGTCGCAGCCGCGCTCGCCGAGTGGTCTGCAGAAGAGTTCGAAGCAGAGGTGTTCCGACGGCACCTCTGCGCTGCTGCCCTGCGCTCGTACGACGTAATGGACGTGACCCCACAGGGCATATACCAGACGAACATCAACCCCCTATACATCAACAAGATCGGCGACGCGCCCAAGCGGGTCCTCACCGACCCTGGCGATATCCAACACGCGCTTGAGGGGATCCGCGTGCTCGACCTGACCCGCGTGCTCGCAGGGCCCGTATGTGGACGCACACTCGCAGGTAATCCCTCCCTCTTCCCCTCTCATCCCAGAGAGTTAATATATATGCGCGGTGCCAGCACACGGCGCAGACGTCCTCTTCGTGACGTCTCCAAACCTGCCATCGCTCCCGCTCCTCGATACCGAGACGTCGCGCGGCAAGCGCACGACGCAGCTCGACCTCAACGTGCCCGCCGACGCCGAGAAGCTCCGTGAGCTCGTCGGCGGCGCAGATGTGTTCCTACAATCGTACCGTCCAGGCGGCCTCGCAGCGCGCGGGTTCGGTCCCGAAGAGTGCGCCGCGATGCGCCCTGGAATCGTGCACGCGTCGCTAACCGCGTTCTCGCCTGGCGGGCCGTGGCAGGACGTCAAGAGCGTGCGCGCCCTTCCCCCACCCCCCACCTAAACTCAACTCATATTTTTTGAACAGTTTGACTCGCTCGTGCAGACGCTCGGCGGTTTCAACGTGCAAGAGGCCGAGGCGTACGCCGAGTACGTACGCGCGACGCGCGGGGAGGAAGAGGCGGCGGCGCTCCCGCCGTATCGCGCGCTACCGATGCAGGCGCTGGACCACGCGGCGGGGCATCTGCTCGCGTTCGGCATCGCCGCGGCGCTGTGCAAGACCGTGACCGTACGTCCCCGTGTGTCGCGTCGTTCCCTGACGCCATGAGCGTAAAACGAGAGCAGGAGGGCGGCTCGTGGAGCGTGCGCGTCTCGCTCAGCGCGACGCTGCTCTGGATCCGCCGCTTTGGAAACCTTCACCCGCTTGCCGCGTTCGGCGAGGGCCGCGCGCTCCCGCCGCGCTCCGTGCCGCTCGACCCGGAAGTCGCGGCGGTGTCTACGACGATCGAGCGAGATCCGGGAGACCTTGGTAGAGAAGGTGGGGGAGAGACGATGACGGCGATCCGGCACGCGGCTGTATTCTCGCAGCTCAAGATTCGCGAGGGCAAGGCGCCTATGCGCCTCGATGCCCACAGGGCAGAGTGGCTCCCGCGGCCGTCAGAGAGGTTTTAAGCCAGGAGAGGCTCGTTGTGGCATTGTATTTGTGTAGCGTTGATGGGTTGTGGGGGAGGATAGCCGTAACTTGAATTTCCCCACGTGGTTCCGTTTGCGTTTGACTTCTCCCTCCGAGAGTCCTCCGAGGTGTTCGCAACTCTAAAATCTTGTTATTTTTGTTCTTTCACTGCCAGCAAACAACTCGTCTCGTCTCACTGATGCGACCGACAGCGGCAAGACTTCTGAACATCCTTGTCCCCGTCAAGAGGTGAGACGCGACCGAACGGAGGTTATGTGGCACAGCTTACGGTCAACTGCAGGTGTGTCGACTATGCGGTCAAGATCCGCGTAAATGCACAGCAAACGGGGATTGATACCAACGTTAAACATTCCATGGTACGCCGACTTTTCTTCTGTTCCAACGACAAAGCACAAACTTCTCATGTTGGATGTTTCACGGTCCATCACCATCATCACCACCACCACCATCACAATAGAACCCTTTTGATGAGATTGGTACGTTTACCACTGCCCCCTCCAGCTTCCCCAACAATAACTGTTTTTCCGAAGCCGTCGAAGAGGCCGTGCGTCTCCGTGAGCGCCTGAAGGACAAGGTCAAGTCCATCACCGTCGTCACGATCGGGCCCGCCAAAGCCGCAGAGACGCTGCGCACGGCGCTGGCGATGGGCGCGGACAGCGGGATCCACATCGAGGTGCCCGAGTCTGCGCCGGCACCAGAACCGCTAGGGGTGGCGCGTGCGCTGCGAGCGGTGGTCGAGCAGCGTCGCGCGGGGACGGACCTGGTGATCATGGGGAAACAGGCGATCGACGACGACCTCGGGCAGACGGGCCAGATGCTCGCGGCGCTGCTGGGTGCGGCGCAGGCGACATGCGCGAGCGCGCTTGAGGTGGACGTAGAGAAGCGCGTCGCGCGCGTGCGCACGGAGATCGATGGCGGCGCGGAGGAACTGCTGTGCACGCTGCCCGTGGTCGTCACGACGGATCTTCGGTACGTTTACACTTCTTGCCACGTCTTTTTTTTCGTTTTCACTGACTGGACTGTGCTAGACTCAATGGTATGTGCATGCTCTTTCGTAGAAAGACAGTCTAAAAACATTTTAAAAAAGAGCCCCGGTACGCGTCGTTGCCTAATATCATGAAGGCGAAGAAGAAGCCAATTGAAAAGCTGACGCCTGCCGATCTCGGGGTTGATCTTACCCCCGTGTTGGAGATGATCAAGGTGACTGAGCCCCCTAAGCGTGTTGGGGGCGGCAAGGTTGGATTTTCTTTTTCTTTTTTGTGACAGAATAAATTTTTTAATAACGCATGCAGGTCGAGAGCGTCGATGAACTAGTAGGAAGGCTGAAAGAGGCAGGGTTCACGTAGATAGAGGCAAATATTAGAAAGTTAATGTTGTGTACATAAGGCGGTCCCCTTCGGCACCGCAACGCCCGAGCAAGCCTCTGTCGTCTTGTCTCGACTCGTCTCTTCGTCCACCACCACCACCACCACTACCTCCCACACATCCACCGGCCCCACGACCGACCCATTTTCAACTTTTCTACATCAGCTGAATAATATTATTAATCGGTCACTCCACATCGAGTTACAGGCGCAGTGCGCAACTTGTTCTTTCACTGCCAATCCTCTTTCCCAAGCACAATGGGCCAAATATCCTCTCGTCATCGTCCAGACAACTCCCTCTCTCTTAATCCTGCTCTTTCCACGTCTCACTCTTCATCTTCTTCAACCCGCGTTGCAGACCAATCCTCCTCTCATTCATCCCATCACAACTCCGATCTCTCAAATCAGGCTCCTCTCCCGTCCAAGCGCAGTAACCGCAGGTCCTTCCTCGGTACCCTGCGCTCCCCACTCCGCCATTCCTCAAATCACCAACGCACAACCACCCCTCAGGATGGCACCCACCGTCCCAATGCTCACAAACGGTGGACCCTGTACGGGCGCCGAAAGCCAAGCGAGCCGGCTAGGGCACCACCCGACCAACTGCCAGGGTACGACGAGGCACAACTAGGCGAGGCATCGCGGGTACGTATTGTACCCCCATCCTTACCGCCCCCTTCAACTCCGACAACCGCAACCACGACGACAACAGCCGACCCAAAAGGAAAGGCAAAAGAGGACCCCGCTGCGAGTGCAGCTGAACTCGTCAGTACCACTATGCCCGGTCCTTCGTCGTCCAGCTCTTCCACAATAGACGCATCCCAGCCCAATTCTGTGCCCTTCTTGGGCACCGCCACCGATGTATCGTCTTCATCCACCTCTTCTCCCCCCACCTCACGTGATCCTGTTGCTGCCCTCAACCACGACCCACGTCCTCTTCTTCCAACAATCTCCATTCAACCCGATAGTACTCCCAATTGGACGCGCGACAACCCAGAGCCTTTTGATGTTATGGAACGCCCGGCAACCCCACCCGATCCTACCCAGGCGCCTCCCCCGGAAACCAGGCGGAATTTCCCAGCTGCGGGCACACTTGTCGTTGTACAGGGCGTCGTGCACACTTCTGACGTTTCTCAATCCAACAGCTCAGAGCCCGGCGATACGGCATCGCACCCTGCTTCGCCTGTACCTGCATCAGGAGAGCGACCTTCGCGGCGGAGATTTTCGGATTTACTTTCCCGACCCATCCGCTCACGTCGCTCTTCTTACGCTGCGCCTGAATCGCAATCGTCTGAAACGAGCGCAAGCACAGAGAGCGAAAACCAAGAAGAGTCGAGTGCTACTAGCGAGACCTCACAGGAGCAGCCTGTGCAGGAAGATCCGCCCGTCCCCGCATCACGCCCATTATCGCTTTCCCCAACGAGTATTGATGTCCTCGGCACCTTGCTTAGGTATGTCCTTCCATCTCTTTCGTAATAGATTGGGCTAATATTCGTATCACTAGCGTTGCCACCGCCGCCACCGCCGCTTCGCTTGTTTCGGGGTCCTCGGACCCACTCTTGACATCTGGTCTTGCCCTACCTGGCATGCAAGGCATGCAGCCCACGCCATCACCCATGTCTGACCAAGGCCATGGTCACAGTCACAGTCACAGTCCTAGCCTAAGCCAGAGTCCAGGTCAGGGACAGAATCGTCCGCTAAGCCCTACACCCACCGCAGGACTTGCTTCTCGCGATCGCGTGCGCAACGCGTGGGCAGGCCTGCGTGATCGTCTTGGCTTGCGCCCATCATCTCCCACGTCCGCTCCTGCTCCTATTTCGCCACCTCCCATGTCTCCGTCTCCAGAGCCCGAGCCGGCTCTTAGCGCAACCAGCCCAACGACCCCGGTCGACCCGCGCACGCAGCTTCTCGCAGATATGGCCCGCGCATTCCAGATGGGCATGGGGCTTGATGATACCCCCGGATCTGGATCAAGATCGGGTGGTGGGGCGCCGCCGCAGCCATCTCCGGCAATAGAAGTTAGTCTCAGTGACGGGCAGCAGCGCCAGCAGCAGGCCCAGCCACAGGAACGGCCCCCGCCGCCTGAAGACAGCTTTGAGCGATTCTTGATGGACCTGCAGGTCGACCTGAGGAGAACTTTGGAGGACGGGCAGCCCGAGGCCGAACCGGAGGCTGACCGAGCACCGGATCGTGCACAGGATGTGGAGCCCACTAGAGTGGACACGCCGCCCCTGGTGTATCCGCGGGAATCCCCCTTACCGGCGGCCGATCGTGCATCCGCGAATGCTGATATTGACTTCAGCGAAGGGCTTCCGGCGCTCCCGCCGGATAACGACGAACTTCTCTCTGACGACGAGTTGGATGCTGACGACGACGAAACTCCTGACGAGGACGACCGCGAACCTGAAGAGGAAACCGTTGCACCCCCACAACCATCTTCCTCTGCAACTCCATCACAGCCTGAGTCACGACCCGCGCCACAGGCGTCACAGACTCCACGGCGCACCATCGCAGGCTCGGAGCGCCGGCCGGGTGGTGGCATCAACTGGTGGCGGATGTACCGCTTCCCACCAATGGTCGTCCCGCACGGCTCCGGTGCGCCGGGCTCTGCTCACTCGCCGACTTCTCCTTCATCGCCCCCACTAGCCACACCACTATCTACCGAAGCCACGGCGACGACAAACGGCGACGCTTCGTTCGCCGAGCGCCAGCGCAACGATGCAGCGCCCACCACACCGGACCTGCAGGGAGCGCAGACGCAGGACGGGAACACGGTGGTGCCCGTCATCGTCGTGGGCCTGCAGTCTGTGCATGGCCACGGACACGCGCAAGGGCACCGACATGCGGAGGGACGCGACGAGCACCCACCATTGCCGTCCCCGCTGCTGCCACCACAAGACCAAATACACGATAATGAGCATGCGCTTCAGGACGACCTCGCCGGTGATGTAGCCACGGAGTCCCCGCGTGATCGCGAACGCGAGCGCCGGTGGTCGACGCGCGCAGCGGACGCTCTGCGTGGGTTCAGGCCCCCACCAGGGCCCGGTACCGCGCGGCACGAGAGTTCTGGACCGGGAACGGGAGGCGGCGAGGGTGGTGCACGTACAAGCGATGATGGGCACGGGTCGACGACCTTCTTCATCTACGTCATTGGCGGTACGTCCTCGACTCTCCCCCCTCTTCCTTATACTAACGATTCATGTAGGGTATTATCCACCGAATCACCAGCTCGTCATCGGCACGGACCCGCTCGACTCGTTCGAGGAGCTTGCGGAGCTGCTGGGGCAGGTCAAACCCCCCACCGCGACGAAGGAGGACATTGACAATTCGGGGCTCGAGGTGATACGCCCGAACGTGCTCACGGAGTATGAGAAGATCGGGCGGATCGCGCCGATGTGCGTCGACCGGGTACGCTTTGCAATTCCCCTTTCTGGTGTCAACAATGCTGACTTATTGAAAAGTGCCTGATTTGTCTGGAGGATTACAACCCCGAGGAGGATCTCAGGTTACTGTCGTGTCGGCATGTGTTCCACAGGGACTGTGTGGACCGCTGGCTCGAGACCGGCCGCAATAACTGCCCCGCATGTCGCTCGCAGGTACGAAACCATCGTGTCGTCTGGTGATTTGGCCTGCTTGCTAAGACTTTTTTTTCAGGGCGTGACCACCAACCCTGGGCCGATCCCCATTCCTTCCTCGGCTTGATCTGTGGGTCGGAACGTGACAATGACAGACGGACGCGGACGGACAAAAAACTGTTCTTCGGGTGGCGGACTTCCCGGAGCTCCCTACTTTCATTTTTCTTGTCGTTTCGGCTCTTCTGTTGAGAAATTCGGTTCTTTTTCTTCGACCCGGAAAGTCCAAATTGGTGCATTGATGCCGCCTTTTTGTTCTTGCTTTTTTGTCGTTTTTTTGCCCGCCTGCCCGCCCGCTCTGCTCATTCCTTTTTTTTTTTCTTTTGGTACCCCAACTAGTTTGTCTGTTAGTTTGTTCAGTTCAGTTGTTAATCGTCTTGCTCACCTTCTGATGTTTCCTGTCCCCCTACTTTCTCTCTCCATGGAAATAGCTTGCATCCCCAATACGCCACTCTCCCTTACACCAATTTCTTTTTTCTCGTTCTCATTGTTTTTTCCCCAATTGTTGTTTTATCTCGCAAACCAAAAAAAAAGACTTGTGTTCTCGTTATTGTGTACAAAAAATGAAGAGATAATTGCAAAAAAAAAAAAGGCAAAGAAAATAGCAAGTGGTACAGCTGTACGCTTTTCCGGGTCTGAGGTTTGTTTTTTAGATACGCACGCAACACTGTATCATACAGTACACATGATAGACTTCCTTTTTTTTTTTTTTTTTAATAAAGACATAAATGGTCCTG
>Ga0137385_10003009_pt1 | contig 14523 bp, 11 predicted proteins | sample SagtaG_FD_104921 | JGI IMG/M metagenome (GOLD analysis project Ga0137385, IMG submission 104921) | Vadose zone soil microbial communities from Sagehorn Ranch, Mendocino, California, USA - Sage2_R_80_16 metaG | ecosystem: Environmental > Terrestrial > Soil > Vadose zone | place: USA: California...
CCGACCGCATGGAGCGACTGTCGCACAGGAGCCTACCGATCGTCCCCGAGCGGGACGAAGCGGTACGCGCGCGCCGCGACCTCGCCGCCCACATGCGCGAGGCGGGCCTGCCCATCGACGCGAAGAAGCCGCCCTGGCTCAGGGTGGGCGTCCCGGGCGGGGAGCGCTATCAGCGCGTGAGGGACACCCTGCGCGGGCTCGAGCTCCATACCGTCTGCCAGGAAGCCCACTGCCCCAACGTGGCGGAGTGCTGGGGCGGCGGCACCGCCACCGTCATGTTGATGGGCGATGTGTGCACCCGCGGGTGTCGCTTCTGCAACGTGAAGACGGCCGCTCACCCGCCGCCGCTCGACCCGGACGAGCCGCGGCACCTCGCCGACGCGATCCGGCAGCTCCACCTCGACTACATCGTCGTGACGAGCGTCGATCGCGACGACCTCGCGGATGGAGGGGCTGCGCACTTCGCCGAGGCGATCGTGCACCTGAAGCAGATTCCGGGGTTGCTGGTGGAGGTGCTGACACCGGACTTCCGCGGCGACGCGGCGGCAGTGCACACGGTGGGGGCGGCGCGGCCGGACGTCTTCGCGAACAACCTCGAGACGGTGCGGCGTCTCACGCCGGTCGTGCGTGACCCGAAGGCGGGGTATGACCAGACGCTCGGCGTCCTCGCGCAGATGAAGCGCGACTTCCCGCAGATGGTGACGAAGTCCTCGATCATGGTCGGTCTGGGTGAGGGCGCGGCCGAGGTCGAGGAGGCGCTCGCCGACCTGCGTGGCGCCGGGGTCGACATCCTCACCTTCGGCCAGTACCTGCGGCCCTCGGCCTGGCACCTCCCGGTGCAGGAGTGGGTCACGCCCGAGAAGTTCCAGGCGTACAAGGAGCTCGGCGATCAGTATGGGTTCCGCTACGTGGCGAGCGGTCCACTGGTCCGGTCGAGCTACCGCGCAGCGGAGCTCTTCCTGCGCGGCGAGATCACCGCCCGGCAGGGCCCGAGGCGGGAGGCGAGCGATGCGACGTGAGCCCCGGGAGTCGAGCGCACCGTCGCGGCGGAGGGGCAACGGGGCTCCCGGCCCGCAGCCGGCCGCGACACCGTCGGAAGCCGAGCAGTTCCCGCTCTACCGCGTGCTCCAGGACGACGGCGACGCCGACCCGGCCGAGGTGACGCTCCCCGATCAGGAGATCGTCGGGCTCTACCGCTGGATGGCGCTGAACCGGCAGCTCGATGAGCGGATGATCGGCCTGCAGCGCCAGGGGCGGATCAACTTCTACATCGGCTCGATCGGCGAGGAGGCGGCCGTCTTCGGCACCGCACGGGCGATGGCCGGGACGGACTGGATCTTTCCCTGCTACCGCGAGCACGGGGCGGCGCTCATGCGCGGCATGCCGCTCGCCACCTACGTCTGCGATCTCCTCGGCAACGCGGGCGACGCCATGCTCGGGCACCAGATGCCCTGTCACGAAGCGTGGAAGCCGGCCCTCTTCGCGTCGATCAGCTCGCCCATCGGCACGCAGATCCCGCAGGCCGTCGGGGCGGCCTGGGCAGCCCGCATCAAGAAGCAGGAGATGGTCGCGCTCGTCTACTTCGGCGAGGGCGCCACCAGCTCGAATGACTTCCACACCGGCCTCAACTTCGCCGGCGTGCACAAGATCCCGGTCGTCTTCGCCTGCCGCAACAACGGCTGGGCCATCAGCGTGCCGCGCGAGCGGCAGACGGCCGCCGAGACCATCGCGCAGAAGGGCGTCGCCTACGGCATCCGCGGCGAGCGGGTGGACGGGAACGACCTCCTCGCCGTCTACAACGCCACGCGGCGCGCCCGCGAGCGGGCAGCTCGGGGCGAGGGGCCGACCTTGCTCGAGTGCGTGACCTACCGCATCGAGGGCCACTCGACCTCCGACGACCCGCGTGCGTATCGGCCCGCGGAGGTAGTCGAGCCCTGGCGCAAGAAGGATCCGCTCCTGCGCCTCAAGACGTTCCTCTTCAGGCGCGGGGCGCTCGACGAGGCGGGCGACGCGAAGATCGCCGCCGAGGCGAAGGAGACCATCCAGCGGGCGGTGCAGGAGGCGGAGGCGCACCCCGCGAAGCCGTCGCTGGAGACCCTCTTCGAGGGCGTCTACGCCGAGCCGCTCTGGCAGCAGCGCGAGCAGCTCGAGGAGCTGCGCCGCGCCGTCGCTGACGACCGCCGCGTGACCGACTCGCGCGGCAAGTGAGCTCGTAGGAGTGGTGCCCGGGGCCCGAGGCCGACATGCCCACCTACAACGTCATCCAGGCCGTCAACGACGCGCTCCGGCTCGAGATGCGCCGTGACGAGAACGTGGTCGTGCTGGGCGAGGACGTGGGCAAGTTCGGAGGCGTCTTCCGCGCGACCCAGGGTCTGTACGACGAGTTCGGCTCCGACCGCGTCATCGACACGCCGCTCGCCGAGAGCGGGATCATCGGCACCGCGCTCGGGATGGCCCTCTACGGCCTCAGGCCCGTGCCCGAGATCCAGTTCGCCGACTTCATCTTCCCGGCCATGGACCAGATCGTGAGCGAGCTGGCGAAGTACCGCTATCGCTCGGGCGGCCAGTTCACGTGCCCGCTCGTCATCCGCTCACCGTACGGGGGCGGCATCCGCGGTGGCCACTACCACTCGCAGTCCCCCGAGGCGCACTTCATCCACACGCCAGGCCTCAAGGTGGTCGTGCCCGCGACTCCCGAGGACGCCAAGGGCCTGCTCGTCTCGGCCATCCGCGACCCGGACCCGGTCCTCTTCTTCGAGCCGAAGCGGATCTACCGCGCGGCGAAGGGCGAGGTGCCGGAGGGCGACTACGCCATCCCGCTCGGTCAGGCCAAGCTGACGCGGGCGGGCCATCAAGTCTCGCTGCTGGCCTGGGGCGCCATGTGGCACGAGGCCGACCAGGCGGCGCGCGAGGCCGAGCAGGAGGGGATCGACTGCGAGGTGCTCGACCTCCGCTCACTCCAGCCGCTCGACGTCGACGCCATCGTGGCCTCGGTGAGCAAGACCGGCCGCGCCGTCATCGTGCACGAGGCGCCGCGCACGTGCGGCTTCGGCGCGGAGCTCTCGGCGCTCATCCAGGAGCGCTGCTTCCTCGCCCTCGAGGCGCCCATCGCGCGCGTCACCGGCTGGGACACGCCCTTCCCCTACACGCTCGAGAACGAGTACCTGCCGCGCGCGCCGCGCATCCTGCGCGCCATTCGAGAGACCGTCCGCTTCTAGCGGCGGCCGGAGGCCCCTCATGGTGTTCAAGTTCATCCTCCCCGACATCGGCGAGGGGGTGGTCGAGGCCGAGGTCCAGCAGTGGTTCGTGAAGCCGGGCGACCACGTGGTGGAGGACCAGCCGCTCGTCGAGGTCATGACCGACAAGGCGACGGTGATCCTGCCATCGCCCCGGCGCGGGACCGTCACGAAGCTGCTCTGCGAGGTGGGCAAGCTCGCCAAGGTGCACGAGCCCATCCTCGAGATGTTCGAGGACGTGAGGCCGTCGCAGGAGCCGTCGGTCGCGGGGAGGGCGGCGGAGCAGGCGGCGAGCCCGCGCCTCGCGGCGAGCGGCGGGGCGGCCATGGGCGACCGCCTGAGCTCGGTCGGGGGAGAGGTAGAGGGAGGGGGAGAGCCAAGGCGGAAGGCCCTCGCCGCGCCTGCAGTGCGCGCGCTCGCCCGCCAGCTCGGCATCGATCTCGGCGCGCTCCACGGCAGCGGTCCGGGCGGCCGGGTGACGAAGGAGGATCTGAGCCAGACCCGGAACGGCCACGCCGCCCCCAGCGCCGCAGGCCCCGACGCGGCTGGGGTAGCGCCCGCGCCACACCGCCCGGCGCCCTTCGCCGTGCACATCCCGGAGCAGGCCGGCGACGCGCCGGTGCAGCACGGCGACGAGGTCGTCCCGATGCGCGGCATCCGCCGCCGCATCGCCGAGCGCATGGCCCAGTCCAAGCGGACCGCCGCGCACTTCACCTTCGTGGAGCAGGTCGACGTGACCGATCTGGTGAAGGTGAAGGACCGCATCGCCGAGAAGGCGAGCGAGGAGGGGGTGAAGGTCACCTTCCTCCCGTTCATCGTGAAGGCGGTGGTGGCGGCGCTGAAGAAGCACCCCTGGCTGAACGCCGTGCTCGACGAGGGTCGGGGCGAGATCCGGCTGCGGCGCGACTACCACATCGGCATCGCTTCGGCGACCGAGCACGGGCTCACCGTGCCGGTGGTGCGGCACGCCGACCGGCTCTCGCTCATGGCGCTCGCGCGGGAGATCGAGCGCCTGGCGGCGGCCACGAAGTCCGGCAAGGCGCGCCCGGAGGACATGGGCGGCTCGACGTTCACCATCACCAGCTTGGGGGCGCGCGGCGGCCTCTTCGCGACCCCCATCATCAACTTCCCCGAGGTGGGGATCCTGGGCGTGCACCGCATCCGTCCTACGCCGGTGGTGAAGGACGGCCAGATCGTGGCCCGCGACGTGATGAACGTCTCGCTCTCGTTCGACCATCGGGTGGTGGACGGCCACGTGGGCGCGGCCTTCACCTACACGGTCATCAGCTACCTCGAGGAGCCCGACCTGCTGTTCATGGACATGGTCTAGCCGCTCCCGCTTTCCGCTACCCACACACCGGTGGGCCGTTATATTCGCGCCCGTCCGGGGGCCTGTTCCTCGGGAGGGGAGCGAGCATGGCGACGAAGACCTTCGACGCGGTCGTGATCGGCGCCGGCCCGGGCGGCTATGTGGCCGCCATCCGGCTGGCGCAGCTGGGGAAGAAGACGGCCCTGGTGGAGAAGGAGTCCCTGGGCGGCGTCTGCCTCAACTGGGGGTGCATCCCGTCCAAGGCGCTCATCGCGGCCGCGAACCTGGTGGAGGACCTGCGCGGCGCGGGGGATCGCGGGATCACCGCCGAGCCGAAGGTCGACGTGGCGAAGCTCCGCGAGTTCAAGAACGCGGTCGTGAAGAAGCTCGTCAGCGGCGTCGGGATGCTCGAGAAGGGCAACGGGGTCGAGGTGCTGAAGGGCACCGCCCGCTTCGTGAGTCCGAACGCGATCGAGGTCGAGGCGGCCGACGGCGGGGAGAAGACGCGCGTCGAGGCGCCGGCCTTCATCGTCGCCACCGGCGCCCGGCCGGTGCAGATCCCCGGCTTCGACTTCGACGGCAAGGACGTGTGGAGCGCCAAGGAGGCCGTCGACCTGCCCGAGATCCCCAAGCGGCTCGTGGTCATCGGAGGCGGCATCATCGGGCTCGAGCTCGGCACGGTGTACGCGAAGCTCGGGTCGAAGGTGACGGTGGTGGAGGCGCTGCCCTCGATCCTGTCTGGCGTCGACCCCGAGGCCGTGCGACTCGTTCAGAAGGGCCTGCGCCAGCGCGAGGCGACCGTCCACGTGAGCGCCAAGGCGACGGGGCTCGAGCGCAAGGGCGGTGAGCTCGTGGTGAAGATCGAGGTGGGCGGGAAAGAGGAGGCCATTCCCTGCGACAAGGTGCTCGTCGCGGTGGGGTTCCGCCCGAACAGCGAGGGCGTGGGTCTCGAGGCGGCCGGGGTGAAGGTCGGCCCGAAGGGCTTCGTCGAGGTGAACGAGCGGATGCAGACGAGCGTGCCGTCCATCTATTGCATCGGCGACCTCGCCGGCCCGCCGCTCCTCGCCCACAAGGGCTTCAAGGAGGGCGAGATCGCGGCCGAGGTCATCGCCGGCCACCCTTCGGTGCGCGACTGGGTGTCGATGCCGTCCGGCATCTTCACCGATCCGGAGGTGGCGACGGTCGGCCTCTCCGAGGAGGAGGCGCAGAAGCAGGGCTACGAGCCCATCGTCGGCAAGTTCGCCTTCGCCGCCCTCGGGCGCGCCATCGCCATCGACCACACCGAGGGTTTCGTGAAGGTCGTGGCGGACAAGGCGTCGAAGCTCCTCCTCGGCGTCACCATCGCCGGCCCGGAGGCCGCGGACCTCATCGCCGAGGCCGCCCTGGCCCTGGAGATGGGCGCCTACCTGGAGGACGTGGCGCTCACGGTGCACGCGCACCCGACCCTGCCCGAGGCGTTCATGGAGGCGTGCAAGGCGGCATTGGGCGAGGCCATCCACGCGCTCAACCGCCCGGAGCGGCCGCGCCGTGAGAAGGCGAGCGGGGCGGCGGCGCAGGCGTGAGGGCGCTCCAGGTCCACAAGCTCGGCCGCGTCGAGTACGAGGACGGCCTGCGCCTGATGGCGCTGGCCGGCGCAGCGGTGACCGAGGGGCTGCCCCCCGCCACCGACCACCTGTTCCTGCTGGAGCACCCGCCCGTGCTCACGCTCGGCCGGAGCGCCGAGCGCCGGAACATCATCGCTTCGCCGGAGTGGCTCCGGAAGCAAGGCTTCGAGATCCACCCCACCGACCGCGGAGGCGACGTGACCTACCACGGGCCGGGGCAGCTCGTGGCCTATCCGGTGCTCGACCTCTCCGACCGCCCGGACGTGCGGAAGTACGTGGCCGCGCTCGAGGAGGCGATGATCCGCACCTGCGCCGATCACGGCGTCGAGGCCGGCCGGCACGAGGAGCACCGCGGCGCCTGGGTGGGCCACAAGAAGATCGGCGCCGTCGGCGTGCACCTGGCGCGCTGGATCACCTCGCACGGGCTCGCCTTCAACGTCGCCCCCGACCTGCGGCACTTCCAGGTCATCGTGCCGTGCGGCATCGCCGACCCGCGCCTGGGGGTGACGAGCCTCGCCGAGGAGCTGACCGTCCGCGGCGGCGCCGCCCCGCCCATGGCCGAGGTCGAGGAGCAGCTCGCCGGCCACCTCGCGACGCTCTTCGGGCGCCAGCGGCAAGATCGCCCGCCCGACCTCCGCACCGTCTCGGTGGTGCCGCTCGGCGCCGATGGGCGGGTGCTCCTGCTCCGCCGCACCGAGGCGCGCGGCGGCTTCTGGCAGCCCGTCACCGGCCGGATCGAGCCGGGCGAGGCGCCCGAGGCGGCCGCGCGGCGCGAGCTCCTCGAGGAGACCGGGGCCGACGTGGGGGTGACGCCGCTCGGCTATCGGCACGGGTTCGGCATCGAGCCCGGCCTCGTCCGCGCGGTCCCCCCCGGCGTGGCGCTGGCCGAGGAGACCGCCTTCGCCGCGCGCCTGCCGTCCGGGTTCCTCTGCCGGCTCTCCGAAGAGCACGCCGAGCACGCCTGGTGCTCCCCCGCCGAGGCGCTCGAGAAGCTGCGCTTCGCGGGGCTGCGACGAGCGGTGCGGCTCGCGACCGCGCCCGCCGGCGTCGCCTTGCCGCTCGACGCTCCGGGCGCGGTCGGATAGCGTCGCCTCCCGTGAAGACCATCGCGCTCTACGACGCCACGCTCACCGAGGGGACGCGGCAGGCGGGCGTCCAGCTGTCCGTCCGGGACAAGCTGCGGGTGGCGCTGCGACTGGCGGAGATGGGCGTCGCCTACGTCGAGGGGGGCTGGGCCGGCCGCGGGGGCGACGCCGAGATCTTCCGAGAGGCGCGGCGGCTCGAGCTCGGTGGCGCGCGCCTGTGCGCCTGCGCGAGCGTCCCGCGCGGCGGGAGGGGACGCGCCGAGCTCGCGGCGGCGCTCCGCTGCGGCGCCCCCGCGGTCGCCTTGCGGACCGTGGTGGGCGGGGGAGCAGGCCGCGAGAGCGGATCGCCGGCCGCCGTCCAGGCCGCGGTCCGCGCCGTGCGCGAGCAGGGCCGGACGGCGCTCCTGGAGGTGGATGGGTTCTTCGATGCCCAGCGGCAAGGCATCCGGACGGGCGTGGCCCTGGTGGAGGCGGCGGCGCGGGCCGGCGCCGAGGCGGTGCTGCTCAGCGACACGAGCGGCGGGGCGCTGCCGGCGGAGGTCGCGGCGGGCGTGGCGGCGGCACGCCAGGTGTCCGGCGGGAGCGCCGTGGGCGTGCGCGCGCGCGATGACGCCGGGGTGGCCGTCGCGAACAGCCTGGTGGCCGTCGAGAAGGGCGCCACCATCGTGGCCGGAACGGTGAACGGGTACGGCGAGCGCTGCGGGGCCGCCGATCTGGTCGCGATCGCGGCGGCGCTGGAGCTGAAGATGGGCCTCCGGGCGCTCGCGCCGCGGCAGGTTGAGCGGCTCGGCTCGCTCGCCCACTTCGTGGCCGAGCTGGCCGATCGGGAGATTCGAAGGAATCAGGCTTACGTCGGGCGCGACGCCTTCACCGTCACCGCGCGCGTGCGGCCGCACGTCGATCCGGAGCGGGTGGGCAACCGCGCCGAGCACGCCATGGCCGACGAGCGCGGACATCCGGGGGCGCTGCGCGTCGCCCGCGCGCTCGGCCTGCCCGCCCGCGGCGAACGCGAGGCGCGCTCGGTCCTGGCGCGGCTGGCCAGCTGGGAGAAGCGTGGCTTCCGCTACGAGGGGGCCGAGGCGAGCTTCGACCTCTTGCTGCGCGAGCTGGCGGGCCGCCGCCGCGCGTATTTCAAGGTCGTCGCCTACCGTGTGCTCGACGTCCGGCGCGAGAAGAAGGGCTTCACCGAGGCGACGGTGGAGGTGGTGGCGGCCGGTGAGCACCTGCACACGGCGGCGCTCGGGGTCGGACCCGTGAACGCGCTCGACCGCGCCCTGCGCCGGGCCCTGGAGCACATCTACCCAGAGCTCGCCGACATGAAGCTCGTCCAGTCGCGCTCGAGGAGCCTCCCCACCGAGGTCGGCACCGCCGGAGCAGTCCGGGTGCTGGTGGACAGCGCGGACGCACGCGACCGCTGGGGCACGGCGGGCGTCTCGGACAACCTGCTCGACGCCTGCTGCCAGGCCCTGGTGGACGCCATCGAGTACAAGCTGGCGAAGGACGACGTCGCTCCTCGCAGCGGGGCCCGGCGGCGTTGAACTTGCAAATCAGGGGGGCATGGCCCGGCGCCTGGCGCTCGTCACCGCCTGTCTCCTCACGCTGCTTCCACTCGCGCTGCGCGGGTTCTTCGCGGGCCCGCCGGAGCCGCGGAGCTGCGCGCCGGAGGGCAGGGGGGTCGCGCCACGGCACTGGACCGGCTGCGCCGCGGACCCCGGACCGCCGCGTGAGCTGACCGGGCGCGAGCGACTCCTGGCCGGTCTGCCGGTGGACCTGAACGCTGCCTCCCCCGAGGATCTGGCGGTCGTACCCGGGCTGACACCCCGCCTGGCGGTGGCGGTGGTCGTGGATCGGGCGCGCAGGGGACCCTTCACCAGCCTGGACGACCTCGAACGGGTGCGGGGCATCGGCCCCGGCCGCCTGGCGCGGGCCCGTCGCTTTCTCGCGCTCGGGCCGTAGGCGTGGCGCCCTGGTCGAGCTATCCTCCCGGCCCGTTCCGGGAGAGGACGCGTGCTCATTCGCTGCGAGAAGTGCACGACGACATACGAGCTCGATGAGGCGCTCCTGCCACCGCAGGGCGCCCCCGTCCAGTGCAGCCGGTGCCAGTTCGTGTTCACGGTGAGGCCGCCGAGCCCGACCGCGGCCCCCGCAGCCCGCCCTGTTCCACCGACCCCGACCTCGACCGCGACCGGAGACGATCGAGCAGGCGGTCCGTCCGCCCTGAGCGTAGCGCCGACGGAGGAGGCGCGTAGTCGAAGGGCCGCCCCCTCACCCCAGCCCTCACCCCTTGCGGGAGGCAAGCCTCCCTTTCCCCCGTCGGGGGAGAGGGGGATCGTTTCGACCCCGACCCCGACCCCGACCCCGAGCCCGACCTCGACCGCGACCCCGCCCCCCACCCCGACCGCGAACTCGACCGCGAGTTCGACCCCGGAGACGGAACAGAAGTTCACCGCAGACGGTCGCCCGATCCGCAAGGTGACCATGAAGGAAGAGGAGCCAGCCGCGAGCGGACCGCGCCCCATGGTCACGCGCGTCTCGGGTGGTGTGCCGGTCAGGCCCAGCGGGCGCCGCAGCTTCCCCTGGCTGCCCATCGCCGTGGTGGCGCTGGCGGTCGGCGCGGTCGCCTTCGGCTGGCGCGTCTGGTCGCGGCGGAGCGACCCGGTGGCGACTCAGCGCAGCAGGGACGGACAGGAGCTCATGCTCCGCGACGACCGCCGCAGCCTGACCCTGGCCGTGGTCGCCTTCGACGATGCTGCCAGGCTGGACGACGGGTCGGCGGATCGGCGCGCCGACCGGGTGGCGGCACGGGCGCTGCTCATCGGCCTCGTCCAGCGGGAGGCGGCGGGAATCGAGGGACGGCTCACGGCGAAGCAGGCGGAGAAGCCCGGGGGGGCCGCGGGTCCGCCGCCGCCGGGAGTGGACGAGCAGCTCGCAGACCTGCGCAGCCAGCGGGAGACCGCGCTCGCGCAGCTGCGCGAGCTCGAGGCGGTCGCGAGCGCAGAGCTGGCGCCGCTGCTCCGCCGGGACGCCAACCGCCCGCCGGTGCAGCGAGCGCACGCGCTCCTGGACGCGTTCGGCAGCGACCCGGCGCGCGCGGCGCAGGCGGTGCTCCGCGACCGGCCGGCGCGTGGGAAGGATCCCTGGATCGATCTCGCCGCCGGTGCGGGTGAGACGCGCGCGGTGAGTCCAGAGCTGCGCGCCGAGGGGGTGGCGCGCCTGGAGCAGCTCGTGAAGGCTCACCCGGAGATCCTGCGGGCGCGCCTCGTGCTCGCGGAGGCGCTCGCTCGCGCCGGGCGGGTGGAGGCGGCGCTCGCGTCGCTCGACGCGCTGCTCGCCGCGAACAAGGCGCACGAAGACGCGCGCGCGCTACGCGCCGAGCTCGCGGCCCCGTCGGCGCGCCCCGCCGAGGGCGCGCTGCTCCCGGCCAGCTCGCCCACGCCAGGAGCGCCGGTGCCACAGCCGAGGAACGAAAGTTCCCACCCGCCGACGCCGTCGCCGTGACAGCAGCCCGCCCGCGCGCTCGATCGGGTCGCGCGGGGCCACGGACCGCGGACATCCCCGTTCCCACGCCCGCCTGGCGCGACGTTTGCTGAGCGGGAATCGCATGGAACTCGTGGTCGTCGTGTGCCTGGGCCTCGTCGCCTACAGCTACTTCGGCTACCCCATCGTGCTCATGGCCTGGACGGGGCTGCACGAGGCCATGGCGGGCGTGCGGTTCGTGATGGGCGGCCCCGACCGGCGGGCCCGCCGGCGCGACGACCGCTGGCCCATGCTGACCGTCATCATCGCCGCCCACGACGAGGAGACCTGCATCCGGCAGAAGGTCGAGAACTGCCTCGGCCTCGATTATCCACCGGCCGAGCTCGAGGTGCTGGTCGGTTGCGATGGGTGCAGCGATCGGACCGCCGAGCGTGCGCGCGCCGCTGGCGACGGGCGCGTCACCGTGATCGAGGCGCCCAGGTCCGGCAAGGCGGCCGTGCTCTCACGCCTCGTCCCCCTCGCGAAGGGCGACGTCGTCCTCCTCACCGACGCGAACACCATGATCGACAAGGGAGCGGCCAAGGCGCTGGTGCGCCACTTCCAGGATCCGTCGGTCGGCGCGGTGGTGGGCCGCCTGCGCCTGTACAACCGGGTGAAGCGCGACTACGAGGAGAATATTTACTGGAAGTATGAGACGGTCCTCAAGTATCACGAGGGCAAGCGAGGCTGTGTCCTGGGCGCAAACGGTGGGATCTACGCCGTGCGGCGCCTGCTGTTCCAGCCGCTGCGGGAGACCACCATCACCGAGGACTTCGTGGTGCCGGTGCGCATCGCGGCGCGCGGCTGGAGGATCCCCTACGAGCCGTCGGCCATCGCCTTCGAAGAGACCACGGAGGACGTCGAGCAGGACTTCGGGCGGCGCGCCCGGATCGGCGCAGGGAACTGGCAGTCGCTGGCGCTGCTGCCGGAGGCGCTCGATCCGCGGACCGGCTTCCTCTGCTTCTCCTTCATCTCGCACAAGCTGCTGCGCTGGCTCGCGCCGCTCTTTCTCGGCGTCGCGCTCGCGGCCTCGTTCCCGGCGGCGATCCAGGGTGGGCCGTTCATGAGTGGGCTCCTCGCCGGCCAGCTCGCCTTCTACGCCCTCGCCCTGGCGGGCAAGCTGCGCCTGCGTGGTCCGCTGCGCCGCCCCGCCTCGCTCGCCCACTACTTCGTCTCGATGAACGCCGCCCTGGCGGTCGGCTTCTGGCGCTTCGTGCGCGGGAGCCAGGGCGCCGCCTGGAGCCGGACAGAGCGACCCGCGCCGGGCCTTCGCCTCGGGTAGATTGCGGGGGCGATGACCCCCGACCTGCTCGTCCTCGGCACCGTTCACACCCTCGATCCCGCCCGTCCCAGGGCCGGGGCCCTGCTCGCCCGGAATGGCCGCGTCCTGAAGCTCGGGACCGCCGCGGAGTGCCGGGCGGAGGCGAGCTCCGGAGCGCGGGTGGTGGAGCTCGGCGCGGGGTGTGCCGTCCCGGGACTCGCGGACGCGCACGGCCATGTCGTCCTCCACGCCCGCGCGCTCGAGGAGGTCCGCTGCGGAGGTGCTCCCGACGAGGTCGCCTGCGCCGCGCTCGCCGCCGCGCGCGCCCACGCGCTCCCGCCGGGCGGCTGGGTGCGCGGGCGCGGCTGGGACCAGAACCGCTGGCCGGGGCAGGCCTATCCCACTGCCCGCACGCTCAGCGCGGCGGTGCCGGATCGCCCGGCGCTGCTGGAGCGGGTGGACGGTCACGTGGCGTGGGTGAACGAGCGGGCCCTGGCGCTCGCCGGCATCGACGCGCGGACGCCCGATCCGGCCGGCGGCCGCATCCTGCGCGACGCTCACGGCCACCCGACCGGCGTGCTCGTCGACGCAGCGCAGGACCTCGTCCTCTCTCGCATCCCGCACCCGTCGGGTCCGGAGCTGGAGCGCCTCCTCGCCGCCGGGCTGCGCGACCTGGCGCGGCTCGGCCTCACCTCGGTGCACGACGCCGGCTGCACCTCCTCGGTGCTGCGCGCCTATGCGAAGCTCGCCGATGCCGACGCCCTGCCACTGCGGGTCTATGCGATGGTCGAGGGGAGCCAGCCCGAGGGCTCGCTCCGCGCCGAGCTGGCGCGCTGGGGGAGCACGCCAGCCATCGGCCGGCTCGACGTGCGGGCCGTGAAGCTCTTCGCCGACGGGGCGCTGGGGAGCCGTGGCGCGGCGCTCCTCGACGGCTACGCGGACGAGCCCGGGAACCATGGCCTCTTCCTGCTCGCGCCCGAGGCGCTGCGGGCGCGCCTGGCGCTGGTGGTGAAGGCGGGCTTCCAGCCGGCCGTGCACGCCATCGGCGACGCCGCTTGCCGTGAGGTCATCGCGGCCTTCGCGGAGCTCGCGCGGACCCACGAGCTTGCCCGGCTGCGGCCGCGGGTGGAGCACCTGCAGCTCGTGCGCGGCGAGGATCTGAAGCGCCTGCGCGAGGTGGGCGGGATCGCCTCCATGCAGCCCGTCCACGCGGTGAACGACGCGCCCTGGGTGGCGGCGCGCCTCGGAGAAGGCTCGGCGGCGCTGCGCGGCGCGTATGCCTGGCGGCAGGCCCTCGCGGCCGGGCTCCCGCTCGCGCTCGGCTCCGACTTCCCCGTGGAGAGCCCCGATCCGCGGCTCGGCCTGGCAGCAGCCGAGGGGCGCCTCCCCCCCGGCGCCGCGGAGCCGTGGATGCCGGGGGAGCGGCTCACCCGCGCCGAGGCGCTGCGCGGATTCACCTGGGGGCCTGCGCATGCGTCCTTCGCGGACGACCGGCGCGGCGTGCTGCGCGAGGGCGCCGACGCCGACCTGACGCTGTTCGGCGAGGATCTCCTGTCGGTGGAGCTGGCGCGGCTCCCGGAGATCCCGCTCGCGGGGAGGGTGGTCGGCGGGCGGGTAGAGCTCAGCCCTTCGTAGGGCGAAGAGCTCCAGCCGTGGTGGGGTGGGGGCTTGTCGCCCGCCGCAGCAGGTCGGCCACCCCCACCACCAGCTTCCCGGCGGGTTCCGACCGGCCACCCACCAGGAGCGCATCGTTGATCTGCTTGCCGGTGGCCGGATCGGTGGAGCGGGAAGGGAAGGCGAGGTTCAGCCTGAGCCGGAGCACGCCGAGCCGCGTGCGGTGGAGCACGATCGCCGTGCCGTCCGGCTGGCTCCTGGTGACGAGCCCGACGTGCGCCGCCGGACCGCCGGGCCGATCGGCCAGGAAGACGAGGTCGCCAGGCAAGGGGGTGCGAGAGGAGGTCAGCGCGCCGCGCGCTCTCGCCAGCGCATGGATCGCCGCCGCGTCTCTCACCTCGGCTGGGAGCGCGCGTCCGACCCGCGCAAACGCCGCCTTCACCACCGCTGCGCACCCGGACCCGTAGTCCACTCCGTCCAGCACCACCGTGCGCCGGCCGACGAGCGAGGAGACCGCGGTGAGCGCCGCGGCGACGTCCGCGCTGGTTGAGGACGAGGTCGCGGTCGCGGTCGGGGTCGCGGTCGCGGTCGGGATCGAGGTCGAGCCCATCCCCCTCTCCCCCGCCGGGGGAGAGGGCCGGGGTGAGGGGGCGCTCGCCGTCGCGGCCGGGGTCGAGGTCGGCTGACTCGAACGAGAGTCCGGGCCGGTGCTCCGTTCGGGAGCACCGGCCCGGGTCTCCATGGCGGGCGGGGCCAAGCTGTGACGGCGTTCCCACACCGCGCCGGCCGCGCATCCCTGCTCCGTGAGGACCAGGGCGACGACGAGGCCGTAGCGGAGGGCCGTCATCTGCTGATGCTACCCACGCCGGCCGATCCGTCCATTTTTCGTTACACCATC
>Ga0137385_10003010_pt1 | contig 14518 bp, 13 predicted proteins | sample SagtaG_FD_104921 | JGI IMG/M metagenome (GOLD analysis project Ga0137385, IMG submission 104921) | Vadose zone soil microbial communities from Sagehorn Ranch, Mendocino, California, USA - Sage2_R_80_16 metaG | ecosystem: Environmental > Terrestrial > Soil > Vadose zone | place: USA: California...
CACCCGGGACATCGCCCGGCTGATGTTCCTGTCCGAGCACACGGTCCAGGATCACCTCAAGTCGATCTTCGCGAAGACGGCGACCCGCACCCGGCGGACCCTGCTCGCCCGCGTCCTTGGGACATAGGCGCTGGCCAGAGCCGGGCAGACATGTCAGTGCCGTCGGCGTCGCCCCTCGCGGCACTTCGGGGCTACGGGAAGCTCACGCTTCGGTCGGGATATTGGGAGACTTCCGGCTCGCCAGCAAGCTACTGCCCGGAGCTTGCGGTCTGGGACACGACCGGCAGGAGATGGCTGACCTCGCCGAGCCCGGCCCCGGGGGTCAGTACTCGTCCTTGGCGTCGAAGTAGGAACCGCGAATGGTTCCGGCCACCTTCGACTTCTGCCTCGCGAACTTGAACTGCGAGGCGAGTTCCGCGGGGATTTCCATCCTTTCGGAGAGCTTGAACCCGACCGCCCGCTTCTTGGGGTCGCCGTGCGTGAGCTGTTGCGCGAAGACGACCAGCGCCGCTACATCACCCAGCGGGCGCTGGTGGGACCTGATCACCGGCCGGGACTCACAGCGGGCAGGCCGCGATCGCGACCACGCGGCAGCCACCTTCTTCGCGCTGGTCAACAGCCACTGCTACCAGCTCCTCGCACGCCACGCCGGCCGGAGCCCGGCCGACTGGCAGCAGTGGCTTGCCAGCGTCCTGGACCGCGAGTTCTTCGGCTCCTTGTAGGTGCGGCTGCAGGGCCGCGCTTGGGGCGATGCTGCACCAGGTCCAGCCCGCCTGGTGCTGACCAGAACGGCCGCCGGACCTGTCGGCGAACAGGCCAAGGCCGCTGCCGCCGCGTGCGCAACCTGGCCAGCGGTCATGGCCGCGCGCCCGGAAGCCTCAGTTCAGGCAGGCCCCAGCTGGGGCGAGATGCCGAGCAGCTGCGCGCTGAGGGTTTCGCCGACCCACTGTTCGTACCTGTCTGGGCTCCAGCCGCAGCCCCGGACGAGCAGCTGCCACGTGTCGGGGTGGTTGAGGGTCCACAGCAGGTCGGTGGCGCTCTTGGCGTCGATGCCGGGGGCGAGTGATCCCAGGGCGTCCAGGCGTTCGGCGACGCCGGCGAGGATGGCGCGGAACTCGGTCTCGATCCGGTCCCATAGGTCGGCGAGGGCGGGTTCGGTGACGGCCGCCTGGCGGATGATGCGCAGCACATCGCCGGCGTGCTCCTTGGTGACTCGGGACTGGCGCGCGGCGGCGCGCACGAGCAGGTGCGGGTCCTCCGCGGCCAGCAGCTGGCGGTACCACGGCCGGCCGGCGACCGGGACGGGCTGGTCGTCCCCGCCGAGGCGGACGTCCCAGAGGGCGTGCAGGACGCCGGCTTTGGTGCCGAAAGCGAGGTAGACCGTCTTGACCGCGACCCCCGCCTGGGCGGCGATGGCGGGCATGGCGGTGGCGGCATAGCCGCGCTCGCTGAAGAGCTGCCCGGCGGCGTCGAGGATCGTGCGGCGCGTCTCGGCGGCCTGCCCGCGCCGCCGGGGTGAGTCATAGCCGCGGCGGCGGTTGACACGAGCGCTCATTCCGCTACTCTACTTGAGTATTCACTACTCGATGCGAGCACTCAATTTGGGGGCACGCCATGACGGTCACCACTCCAGCGGATGCGTACCAGCTGATGACAGAGCGGGCGCGGGCTATGTGGGCGCTGGGCGACTTCGCCCGGGCCGGGGCCGAGCAGGTCCCCGACGGCACGCTCGGCAGCCGGGCCAGATCACCCAGCCGCTGGCGGTCACCCTCACGCAGGACCAGAGCAGGAGCTAACGACACGCTCCATTGTCCCGTGAATCACACCGTAAAACAACTTTCAACACGCGACACTACGTTAGCATCGGCCATGCGGAATTCACGGCGGCTGATAACAATTCCCAGCCACGAACATTTTAGCCTCGCCGCGGTGAGGGGAATTCGCGGCTCGTCTCGCCGGAATGAGCGAACCGGCCCGGTTTCCTGTCCGCCAGCCAGTCCCATCGAATATGCGATTGCCTGCTTACGCCGGAATGCCCTGCAGCCGCGAAAGTCCGCAGCGTGCGGGCGATCTGAACATTCCGATGGACTCCCAGACTGATACAGCAGTAAGACTGTAAGACGATTGTCTGGCGGTGCGGCGGCGGCGGGCGGGTCGTGGACTGAGGTGCGGTCGTCGGGGTACATGGTGCCGATAGCTGCGGCATGCTCGCGCAGGTGAGCCGCACCCTGACGGCCCGGCTGCGGGCGAGGTCCGCAGGCGAGGTCGGCGCCCGGTAAGGCTGGCCGGGCCGCCAATGGCGGCAATTCACGGGCCGCGCGGAAACTAGTCGGCGCGCCGCCAATTCCCGCTGGCAAAGAATCATGAAAGCCGGCCCGGATTCGAGGAGAAAAGGGTTGATGCACGCCCCGGCCAGAGCTAGCCTCGACGTGCACAAGGAAATACCGGAAACGACATTGGCCGCGCCTGCCATTCACGTGAGAGGTAATGTCATGGACGACCTGATAATTGTCACCACGCGGGACGCGCGGCAATTGCTGACCGAGCCCGGAAACCGTCACCTGATCTGCCACGGCCGCGATGTCCGGGTGGTCCGCGAGCGGGCCTGGCGCGACTTCTACGCCGGCGACGGCGCGCTGCTGATCACGAGCCGCGCCGACCTGGCCGCCCTCGACCCCGGCGCCCTGGCGTACGACCCGAGCCGGCTCGCCACCTTGCTGACCACCTTCGCCAGCGACCTGGCCGCCTCCTGAACCGACCGCCCGACCATCACCGGAGGACCCGAGATGACCACCACCCCGCCCGCCACGGCCGGCCCGGCCCGCACCAGGGCCGCGGGCCGGCTCGGCCAAGGTGAGCTGCGCCGCAAGGTGGCCGGCTGGCTGGCCGCCAACCCCGGCGCCTGGAAGCCCGGCAAGATCGCCGGCGCGCTGGGCCATTCGGCCGGAGCCGTCGGCAACGCGCTGGCCACCCTGGAAGGCCGGGGCGAGGCCGCTCGCGAGCCCGGCCGCCCCGTCCGCTACCGCGCCAACGCCGCCACCGCCGGCGCAGCGACCGCCCCGGCCCGCACCCCCGCCCCGCCCGCCACCCCGGAGCCGGCCGCCGCCACCGCGCCGGCGGTCACCTCGCCCTCGCCGGCCCCGAGCCCGGCCCCGGCCGCCCCGCCGGCGCCGCCCCGGCCCGGCGGGCCGGTCACCCGCCCGAACGGGCAGGTGTACCGGCCCAGGAACCTGGCCGACATGGCCGACGTGGACGCGCTGCGCAGGCTGCGCGCCGCGGGCATCCCGGTGCTGCTGTACGGGCCGCCGGGCACGGGCAAGACATCGCTGGCCGAGGCGGCGTTCGGTGACCTGATCACCATGGCCGGCGACGGCGACACCACGGTCGCCGACTTCGTCGGCGACTACACCCAGGCCGACGACGGGCGGTACGAGTTCGTCTACGGCCCGCTGGTCACCGCGATGACCGAGGGCAAGGCGCTGCTGATCGACGACGCGACGCTGATCTCCCCGAAGGTGCTCGCGGTGGTGTACCCGGCGATGGACGGCCGGCGGCAGATCACCGTCAAGGCCCACAAGGGCGAGGCGATCACCGCCGCCGAGGGGTTCTACGTGATCGCCGGGCACAACCCCGGCGTGCACGGCGCGGTGCTCACCGACGCGCTGGCCTCCCGGTTCTCCGTGCAGATCCAGGTGGGGACCGACTTCGACCTCGCCCACGCGCTGAAGATCGACTCCAGGGCGATCCGGGTCGCCCGCAACCTGGCCACCCGCCAGGCCAAGGGCGAGATCGGCTGGGCGCCGCAGCTACGGGAGCTGATCGCGTTCGGCAAGATCGCCGAGATCCTCGGCACCGACGCGGCCGCCGCGAACCTCACCGGCATCGCCCCCGAAGAAGACCGCGACGTGGTCACCGAGGTCGTCACCACCGTGTTCGGCCGGCCCATGGCGCCGCTCGCCCTCGGCCGCCAGATCTGACCCCGAAACCGCCCGCCCCGGATAAGGAGGTGCCTGCCATGGCCGCCCCCCACCTGCTCGCCGATCCGGCCGCCACGCCGTCACCCGACCCCGCCGGCGACTGGCTGCCCCTGTCAGCGGCGCTGACAGCGCAGGTTCCCGCGATCGCCGGCCGCGACGACCTGGTCGTCGCCTGTGCCCCCGGCGCCGGCCACGGGTCGCCGGCCTGCTACCTGCCCGCCCTGGCCCGCGTCGAGGTCGACGGCACCCATCTGGGCGTCGACCCTGCCACCGCCGACCCCGCCCGCCCCAGCGACCGGGAACGCTACCCCGCGACCTGGGGCGCGCTGACCCACGAGGCCGCCCACGCAGCGCACAGCCGCTGGGCCGCCGCGATCCCGGCCACCGCGGCGCCCGCCTGGGCCGAGGCGGCGATCCTGCTGGAGGAGTCCCGGATCGAGGCCCGCCAGCTTCGCCGCCGGCCTGGCGACCGCCGCTGGCTGCGCGCCTCGGCCACCGAGTTCGTCCTGAACGACTTTCCCGCCACCGCCGGCGCGCCGCCTCCCACGCCGTGGCAGGCCGCCCACGCCGCCGCGCTGCTGCTCGCCCGCGCCGACGCCGGCGTCCTGGACGAGGCCGAGACCGCCCCGGTCGCCGCCGCCGTCACCACGGTGCTCGGCGAGGACACGCTGAACGCCCTGCGCGCCGTGTGGCGGGACGCGCACGCCGCCGGCGACACCGACACCAAGGCCATGCTCAGGCTCGGCCGCCGCTGGTGCCGCATCATCGGCACCGACCCCGACATAACCCGCCCGCCCGAGCCGCCCGCCACAGGCACCGGCGACCCCTCCCCGCTGGCCGAGGCCATCGCCGAGGTGGCCGAGGCGGTCACCGCCGCCGACACCCCGCCGCCCCCGGTCGATCCGGGCAGGGCCGCCGAGCGCGCCGCCGAGAACACTGCCCGCCGCCACGCCGCCACCGCCGCCCGTGCAGTGTTCGAGGACGGCGGCACCACCCGATCGACGATCACCGGCACCCGCCCGCCCACCCCGGCCGAGCAGGCCGCCGCCCGCCGCCTCACCCGCGCCCTGCGGCAAGCGGCCGCCCGCGAGCGGACCGCCACCACGCTCACCTCACCCACCCCGCCCGGCCGGCTGCGGATGCGCGCCGCGCTGGCCGCCGACGCCCAGCGCGCCGCCGGCGCCCGGCCTGCCGCCGAGCCGTTCACCCGTGTCGTCCGCCGGCACGTCCCCTCCCCGCCGCTGCGGGTCGGGATCGCCTGCGACATCTCCGGGTCCATGTCCGCCTTCGCCGGCCCGGCCGCCTCGGCCGCCTGGATCCTCGCCCGCGCCGCTTCCCTGATCCCCGGCGCCCAGACCGCCACCGTCACCTACGGCGACGCCGTCCGGCCGGTCACCCGCCCCGGGCACGCCCCCGCCCACGTCACCGACTTCACCGCCCCCGATTCCACCGAGAAGTTCTGCAAGGCAATCGACGCCCTCGACGGCGCCCTCGGCCTGTCCGGCCCCGGCGCCGCCCGCCTGCTGGTGATCATCAGCGACGGCGCCTACACCGCCGACGAGCGAACCAGCGGGCAGCGGCGCCTAGGCCGCCTGGCCAGGGCCGGCTGCGGGATCCTGTGGCTCGCCCCCGACACCCGCTGGGCCGACCCCATGACCGGCACCCACGCGGTCACTATGACCGACCCCGCCGCCACCGCCGACACCATCGCCAGGGCCGCCACCCGCGCCCTGCAAGCCGCCTGACACCAGACCCAGCGAGGGAGCACCACCGTGACCAGCCACGCCGGCCCGGCCGGCTACCAGCCCGGCGACCGGGTCATCCTCATCGCCACCACCGATCCCTAGACCCGGCTCACACCCGGCACCCGCGGAACCGTGACCGGGCGCGACGACCGCCACGGCCAGATCCGCATCGCCTGGGACAACGGCAGCGCCCTGTCTATGCTGCCCGCCGATGGCGACCAGATCCGCCTCATCCGGCCCGGCGAGACCCAGCCCGCATGCGGCTGACGATCCACCCAGACCCCTCAACATACGGAGCCGGAGAGCCTTCGTCCCGGAGCAGATCTGCCGAACAACTTTCCCGGCCTGCAAAAGGCGCCGGACCATCATCGCCTGAATTCCCAGTGCACCCATAAAGGGTCTACGAAAGGCTGCCCGAAAAGGCTGCAGCTTGAACCCCGGGCCAGCACGAGACACCGCGACCTCCCCGTCTGCCAGCAGGGATGCCTGCTATCAGCGAGGTAACGGTCTCCAGCCGTCCAGGCAAGCCAAGAAATCCGCGCAGCCGCTTGCCTTCACCGCCAACGCAGAGCAATGGTCGACACAACCAGAACGCCACAGGCCAGAAAACCCCTGGAAAGGAGAACAACAATGGCCACTAAGAAGAACACGCGGCGCCCCGCCCCGGCGGCCCCCAGCGCCCCCGACATCGCGCCAGCCACGCGCACCGCCCAATCAGCCGGCCCCGCGCTCGGCGGCGCGACAGCGGCCATCCAGGGCGCACTGGTGGCCAACCCCGGCGCCACCACCGCCGCGATCGCCACCGCCGCTGGCGTCAGCGCATCCGCCGTCGGCAAAGCCCTCGCCGCGCTGGAAGCCGCAGGGCAGGCCACCCGCAGCCCTGGCCAGCGCACCGGCCGCATCCAGGCACCCGCCACCTGGCACCCCGTGCCCGGCACCGCCGAGGCGCCCGCCCCGGCCGTGCCCGCCGAGCCCGCCCGCTCGGCAGGCGAGCCGGACGGCCCCGTCGGCGCTGACGGCACTGATGACGGCCGGCCCGCCACCGCACCAGCCTCCGGGGAGACCGGGAACGACGAGAACCTGGCCGCCGAGCACGACCCCGGTGCCGCGGCACTCCCCGCCGGGATGCAGACGGAGCCTGAGACCGAGGGGGAGCCGGGCGGCCCTGCGGGCACCCAGGACGCCCCTGCCGCCAGCCGTGCCGGGGATGGGCGCGACAGCAGCCCGGCAGGCGCACCCGGCGGCGCAGCCGACGGCCATGACGACACCGGCGGTGCTCCCGGCACGGGCGGTGGCACCGGCCCCGGCGTGCCCGGGGCGGAGGCCGCGGCCGGGATGGCGGAACTGGCTGCCGCCGCCGCGCAGCGGGCAGCCCAGGCCCTGGCCGGCGGGGACATCACCACCGCCCTGTCGGAACTGGACGCCGCCCGCGACGGCACCGCCCAGGCCCGCCGCCTCGCCAGGGCCGCCACCAGCCGCAGCGCCCGCGCCGGCGCTGGCATGCGCCCCGGCCAGCTCCGCGACCGGGTCCGCGACCACCTCGCCGGCCACCCCGGCACCAGCCTGACCCCGTACGAGATCGCCCGCGTGCTCGGCAACTCCGCCGGCGCGGTCTCCAACGCCCTGGACCGCCTGGTCGAGCTCGGCCACGCCGAGCTCGCCAGCGAGCACCCCCGCCGCTACATCACCACGGCCGCCACGGCCGCCGCCAGCTAGCCGCTCCCCACCTCGATCCCGTAGGCGGGGCGGTGCCACCCAGCCGGCGCCGCCCCGCTCGCCCGGCCAGCACCGGAGGTACCGCATGACCCGCACCCATGTCACCCCTCCAGGCAACCGGCCCGGCCGACGCGACGGTCACCGTGTCGGCCTGGCACAACGTCACCCGGGACGGTGCCGGGCACCCCACCGGGTACTTCGGCTTCACGCCCGGCGACCTGATGGTCAAGGTGCTCACCTACGACACCCAGGTCCGCGGGCGCCACCCGGAAGACATCGCGAAGACGCCTTCGCCGCCGAGAGCCTCCTCCGCGGATGTGAAGCCTGTGCATGGTGCCACACACCATTCACAGTGGAGTGAGGCGTTCGCGGCGTCATGGTTGGGCATGGTCGCTATGACATCTGCCGGAATCTCGACGGCGTTGAATCGGGCCAGCGGATCACGGGGACGGGCGACGGTCGAAATCTCGTCAAGCCTGTCGGCTTCCCGGACGATCCCATGCACCACGACCGGGTATGTGGCACCCGGCGTGTGGGTGCAGCCTTCAGCGCTGCCGCATATGTTGCACGACCCGTCGGCCCGCCGCGCCGCGACGACGGAGTAAGTGGCGCCAGGCACGTGATCGCACGTCGTCAAATCCCGATTACACAGGGAGCAGAGCCGCCGGGCGGCGAACCCGGGAGACATGCCGACCCGTAGGTGCATGAGTGACAGGCGGCATACGTCAAACCAGCGATAGTTCTCCCGCTGCGCCCGGCACCCAAATAGCCCGGCGACCATTTCCCCGATCGTGTGAGCGCACGCGTGCGCCTCGCTGGCGAGAGCTGTGTCCTCAAGGTGGTCGAAGGCATTAACGGCTGCGTCGAGCGCACCCCTGGCCCGTTCTTCTAGCCTGCTGAGAGATGCTGTGCCTTGCCCGATGGGGGCAGGCGGCGAAGACCGGGAGAACTGGCCTGAGGCGGGAGCCAGGAGACGGCGGGTCTGCCGCCACTGGGCGCGGCGAGCAGCGACCAGGGCACGGCCAGCGTCGGGCTGCCAAGGGCGATCCAGGTCGGCCGGCGGAGGAACAGCTGAGCCCGCGGCGATGAGCACTTCGGCAAGCACTACCCCGTACTCGCGGCGAGCGTCGGCGAGCAACCTGCGCCCTTCCGCTTCCAGGGCGGCTTTGCGGGCTGGGCCCGAGGCCGGGGGAAGGAGCACGTCAAAGCGGATCGCGTAACCGCGCGTCTCAAGGCCAGCGAGTCGCCGGGGGGGCCCGACGCGGAACCAGACGGCACCGCGCGTAATGTGACTCACTTCTTGGCCGGACCTCCCTGGAGGATCGTCTTGACGACTTCCACAACTCGTTCGTCGTGGCCGGTCACCCTCAGCCCTTCGATTACGCGCCGATTCCCTTGCAGCTCCAGGCGATCGACCTGGACCACGATCGGGGCGGCTGCCTTGTGATCGGTGCGGCCGGTAAGTACCTGCCGCACCCGGCCAAGGAGCCACCGAGCGACCTCGACGACGCCTTCTTGGGCCAGCGACTGCGCCACGAACAGGGTGACAAAGACGGGCACATCGGCGCTGTATTCGCTGACGAAGGTTCTGTCCTCTGGCTCCGCGTGAGCCCAGTCGGCGCGGATGCCGGCGGCGCGCAGTTCCTTGACGCCCATCAGGTCGTCTATCCCATACTCGCCTCGGCCGTCTCTCACTCGCTGTGGCAGGACCAGCACGTCCGCCTGTTCTGGCCTTCGCAGAAGGAGGTCACTCGCCCACTCGGGGACAGCCACGCGCTCGACGACGACCCCGGCGTCGCCGTGGCCGTTGCTCACCGCGCGAGCAGGGTGGCGATCCGTGCGAGGCCGCAGCAGGAAAGCCTCAATATCGTCCAGGCTGGCACTAAAACCGTTCCCGGCACGCTCGCCGAGGACAAGCGAATTACATCCCCGGTCGATGAGCTGGTAACCGCCGTAGTCCAGTGCCCGCGGGTCACGCCGACGGGATTTCTGCAGATCGAGGCCCTGCCGTCTGGCCATCCGCCGGAGGCGGTTCTCGCGAGTCTTCTCAACATTCATCACCGCCCAAGCGTACCTGAAGCTATACCTGAAGCCATGCCTGGACTTATACCTGAATCACATCGGCTCGACCGCGCAGAACATGGGGAGGCTAGTTCACTGTCCGAAACGCGGTGACCTCGCCGCTACCCAGACGCACCGAACCAGACCGAGCAGCCACAGGACATGTGACACCGTCACCGTCAGTTACAAGGAGCAGGGAGCCGCCCAGCGGCGGCGACGACGACATTCTCATCGATATGGCCATAATGCCAACTTATTCGAGAAAATACCATTTATGATGAGGGCCTAGAATCAGCCTGTCCTTGCTGCCGGGTCGGTGAAGCCGACGAGGTCTGGCTGGCCGGTGTAGGGCTGGATCTGGATGTTCATGCCAGTGGCCGGCGCGTCGATCATGTATCCGTTGCCGATCACGATGCCGACGTGGCCGGGTGAGGTCATGGTGCCGTCGGCTCCGGCGAAGAACACCAGGTCCCCGGGCCGGACCTGGCTGGGCGGGATCTGCTTGCCGTAGGCCCATTGCTGCTGGCTGGTGCGGGGGAGGATGATCCCGGCGGCGCGGTAGGCCATCATGGTCAGCCCGGAGCAGTCGAACGCGTCTGGCCCGGTGCCGCCGAACTGGTACGGCTTGCCGATCTGGGCTCGGGCAAAGGTGATCACCTTGCCCGCCACCCCGGGCGGCAGCGGTCCGTTTGCGCCTGGGGCGCAGGCGGGGCTGGCAGCCGCGGCGACGGCCTGGGCGCCGCCGCGGGCGTACCGGGCGACCCAGGCCAGCACGTCGGTGACGTACTGCGCGGAGTGGTTGTAGGCGAAGATTGCCCCTGGCAGGTCGCTGGCGGCGCCGTTGGCTTGCAGGTAGTCGGCGGCGGAGGGGATGGCGTCGCCGGGGTCGTAGACGTCGGTGATCCCGTCGTGGTCGCCGTCGATGCCGTACCCGCCGGTGCGCACGCTGGCGGGGTGGACGGGCGGACCGCCCCAGGTGTTCCCGGCGGCACCGCCGATGCCGAACTGCATCGGCCCGGCCGCCCCGGCGCTGTTCGCCCCGGAGTGGACGCCGGGTGCGTCGGAGCGGCCGTGATCGGATTCGACCTCGCCGATCCCGGCCAGCACGTTCCAGGGGATGCCGTAGGCCCGGCCGGCCTGCCGGTAGAGCGCCAGGTAGCGGGCCGGGATGGTCATCGCCTGGCCGGATGCCTGGGGCTGGCTGGCGCACGCTTCGGCTTGCTGGCTGACCAGGCCGGTCACGGCGGCAAGTAGCAGGACCGGGAGCAGCAACATCGCGGCTGCGGCGGCGAGCAGCACGCGGATATCGCCCCGGTCGCCGTTCAGGCCGGTCATCCGGCGTTCCCGGCGGTGGCGGGCTCGATGTCGTACACGGCCCAGCCATCCGGGGCTTGGCGGGTGAGGGTGACCGCGAAGCCCAGGGTGGCCGTCTGCGGGCCGCCGGAGCCGGTCACGGCCTGGCGGATCTCGACGGTGATGGTGACCGATCCGGGGGTGAGGTCGCGGATCTGCTCGGCGGTCACCGTGCCGGCGGTGACCGCGGCGGACTGCCATGGCGCGGCCCGGGTGAGGACGGCGGTGAGCTGGGCGGTGGCCATCGGCCGCAGCCGGGCCAGCCAGGCGCGCGGCGTCTGGCCCAGGCGGTGGGTGGCGTAGGCGGCGGTGAACCGGGCGGCCAGCGCAGCGGCGTCCTGAAGCCGGGCCGGGCTGACCGGCAGCAGCGCGGCCAGGCCCGGGGCCGCCCGAGCGGCGGCCGTCGGCCTGGCTGCAGCGTGTGCCTGGCCTGGCGGCGGTTGGGCGGGTGTGGGCAGGGCGCAGGCCGTGCAGGCCGCGCCCGCGGCGAGGGCGGTGACCACGTTGGCGGTGGTGCGTGCGGGGAAGGGCATGGCTGACTCCGGGAGCAGGAAGGGACGGTGCGTGGCGGGAAGCCGGGCGGGAGGAGGTGCCTGCGGCTGGGTGGCGGGCTTACCAGCGGCCGGGCTGGCCGGCGCCTGGCTCGCGGTAGCGGGGCGCTGGAGGCGGGACAGGGGCGGGCGGGTGCCAGGGCAGCCCGGTGGCGGGCGGGGCGGCGTCGGCGGCCCCGGCGGGCGGCGGGGTCGCCGTGGTGATCGCGGGCCAGGCGGCGGGGATCTGGGCCAGCCGCAGCCGGGACCCGGCCCAGCCTTCGGGCAGCCAGACCGCGCCCGCCGCGCCGTCATGGCCGGCGAGGGCGGGGGTGGCGGTGGCGACCGGGACCGCCGCGATCATGCCGCCGCCGCTGCCGGAGCTGGCGAGCCTCGCATGCAGCGCGGCTTCCCGGCGCGGCGACTGGAGCCAGAACAGCACCGGGGTGATGATCGCGGTGCGGGCGGCGAGCATCCGGTAGCCGGTGAGCTTGGCGACCAGGCGGGGCAGGTCCTCGGTGCCGGTGTCGTATTCGAGGAAGAACTCCGCCTCGGCGGGGCCGGCGGGGGCGGGCTCGCGCCAGCGGCCGTAGCCGTCCGGGCGGGCCAGGTCGCCCCACAGGGCGGCGCAGCGCCGTTCGGACCACCAGCACGCCAGGCCGGCCCCGGGGGTGCGGCGGGCGCAGGGGCCAGGGTGGTGAAGAACGCGTTGGTCCCGGTGGTGTGCGCCAGGCGGGGGGAGACGCCAATGGCCAGGGCGCGGTCGCGGCGGTAGCCGAGCTGGGCTGGGGTGATGGCGTCTTCGGCGGCGAGCACCTGCGCGCCGGCGGGGCCGAGCACGAAGTGCCAGGGCGCGGACCCGGTGACCACCAGGGGCCGGAACCGGTCGATCACCTGATGCTGGTAGAGGGTGAGCAGCCGGGCGGTGGCAGCGCGGGTGGTGCCGAACGCGAGCTGGGTGATCTGGCTGGTGGTCAGCACGCGGTGCTCCCAGATCATGCGCAGCAGCCAGCGGTCCCGGCCGGTCAGCCGTCCGGCGAGGGCGGCGAGCAGGTCAGGGGTGACCGCGAGCCGCCCGGGGCCGCGCCGGCGGGGCGCCTGCGGTCCGCGGCCTGGGAACGGGGGGTCCGGCGGTGCGGGCATGGCGATGGCTCCTAATCCGAAGTTCCCCCTGATGCGCCTCCTATCAACCTGGCTGCAGGGCTGTGACCGGGTGGATCATGCCCTCTGACGAGGAGCAGCGTAGTCATGTAGATCACGATAACCGAGGCAGAGTAGGCGCGTCTTGCTGCCCTGATGTGAGCGACTCCGGTATAATCGCAGTCATGTACGTCGCCAAGGTGCCGAACCGGGGCTCCCCGCCCGCGATCTTGCTGCGCGAGAGCTACCGCCAGGCCGGCAAGGTGAAGAACCGGACCCTGGCCAACCTGTCGGCCTGGCCCGAGGCCAAGGTCGACGCGCTGTCCCGGGTGCTCAAGGGCCAGCCGCCGGCCGCGGCGCTGGAGGGAACCTTCGAGATCACCCGCAGCCTGCCGCACGGCCACGTCGCCGCCGTGCTCGGCACGCTGCGCCAGCTGGGGCTGGAAGAGCTGCTCGACCCGGCGCCGTCCCGGCACCGGGACCTGGTCACCGCGATGGCGGTGGCGCAGGTGACCGCGCCGGACTCCAAGCTCGCGATCGCCCGGGGCCTGCGGGCCGAGACCGCGGCCAGCTCGCTGGGCGCGATCCTGGGGGTCGCCGGCTGCGACGAGGACGACCTGTACGCCGCGATGGACTGGCTGGCCGCCCGGCAGGAGCGGATCGAGGACGCGCTGGCGGCCCGGCACCTGGCCGGCGGCACCCTGGTCCTGTACGACGTGTCCAGCGCCGCATTCGAGGGCCGGACCTGCCCGCTGGGCGCCATCGGGCACCCCAAGGACGGGGTCCGCGGCCGGCTCCAGATCGTGTACGGGCTGCTGACCAGCAAGGACGGCATCCCAGTCGCGATCGAGGTGTTCAAGGGCAACACCGGCGACCCCAAGACCGTGGCCGCGCAGGTGGGCAAGCTCAAGGACCGGTTCGGCCTCACCACGGTGGTCCTGGTCGGGGACCGGGGGATGCTGACCGCGGCCAGGCTGCGCGAGGACATCCGGCCCGCGGACCTGGACTGGATCACCGCGCTGCGCGCCCCCCAGGTCGCCAAGCTGGTCCGCGGCGGCGCGCTGCAGCTGACCCTGTTCGACCGGGTGGACCTGGCCGAGATCACCCACCCCGACTATCCGGGCGAGCGGCTGGTCGCCTGCATGAACCCGTTCCTGGAAGCCGAGCGGGCCCGCAAGCGGGAAGCGCTGCTGGCCGCCACCGAGGCCGACCTGGCCAAGATCACCGCCGCCACCCAGCGGGCCCGCCGCCCGCTGCGCGGCCAGGACAAGATCGCGGTGCGGGCCGACCGGGTACTCCGCCGCCGCAAGGTCGCCAAGCACTTCACCACCCAGATCACCGGCGACAGCCTCAGCTACGCCCGCAACCCCGCCACCATCGCGGCCGAGGCGAAGCTGGACGGGATCTACGTGCTGCGCACCAGCGTCCAGGCCGGCGGCCTGCAGGCCGACGAGGTCGTCTCCTCCTACAAGGCCCTCGCCGGCGTCGAGCGCGCCTTCCGCGCCTTCAACACCGACCTGGACATCCGGCCCATCCGGCACCGGACCGAGGACCGGGTCCGCGCCCACGTGTTCCTGCGGATGATCTCCTACTACATCACCTGGCACATGCAGGCCCGCCTCGCGCCCATGCTGTTCACCGACGACGACAAGCCAGCCACCCAGGCCGCCCGGCCCAGCCCCGTCGCCCCCGCCGCCCGCTCCCCCCGCGCGCTGGCCAAGGCCGCCACCAAGCGCACCGAAACCGGCCAGCCCGTGCACAGCTTCGCCACCCTGCTGGCCGACCTGGCCACCATCTGCCTGAACCAGATCCAGCCCGCCGACCCCGACCTGCCGGGCTTCCGGATCGTCACCACTCCCACCCCGATCCAGCGGCGTGCCCTCGACCTGCTCGGCGTCACCCACCGCCTCGGCGTCGCGTAGTCAGCAATCCGCCCGCCGCCGCCCGAAAGCCCAGGTCAACCGCCATCCACGCGGCTCACCAGGGGGAACTTCGG